>OFRD01000367.1_pt1 | contig 17456 bp, 18 predicted proteins | sample 1543041 | NCBI WGS metagenome assembly OFRD01 (sample SAMN07774234, study PRJEB24372) | wastewater metagenome | isolation source: Exp Tend CN 100WW | collected 2016-02
CGCGCAAACGGAGAGCAACTTCGCTGGCTACTCGTCCGAGGACCTTGTCGGTCGCGTCAATCACAAACCACTCGTGCACGACCTCAGCGGGTTTGGCGCTGAAAGTTGTTGTCATGAGTTTTCTCTTTAAAGAAAGGTTTGTCGGGCCCTTTTCCACGGTCGGTGTTCCTCTGTTGGGAACCTCTTAGGTGGGAGATTGCTTCGACCCTGAGGGTCTTGGCGTCTTCGCCGCGGGGCCACTAAATCGCTGCGAAGCCTGCCATTATACGAAAAATCAAGGACTTGCGGGGCAGTTCTTGGGAAGCTTATTGGTTACCATCGGAGCATGTTCAGTTATAGACACGCTTTCCACGCCGGCAACCATGCGGATGTGCTCAAACACATCACCTTGCTGGCCACCATGCGCCACCTCATGCAAAAAGAGGCAGGCATCACCCTGATTGACACCCACGCCGGGGCCGGCTTGTACCGACTGGACGGCGATTATTCGCAAAAAGGGGCTGAGGCCGAAGACGGCCTGTTCAAGCTCTTGGGGGCCGCAGAGAAGCTCGATGCCCTGCCAGAACCAGTGCAAGACTACCTGGAACAAATTGCCAGCTTCAACCCCAACGGGCAAGCCAAAATTTACCCCGGCTCGCCTTTTTTGATGCACAAACTGATGCGCCACGAGTCACGAGACCGCTTGCGCCTGTTCGAGCTGCACCCGACAGACAGCAAGTCGCTGACTTCCAACATTGCGCAGCTTGATGCCGGGCGCACCATCACCGTCAGCCGGGAAGATGGTTTTGAAGCCCTCAAAAAACTCCTGCCACCACCGGCCTCGGCCACGGGCTCCAAGCGGGCGATGGTGCTGATCGACCCCAGCTACGAAATCAAATCGGATTACGCCAAAGTCGCCAACGTCATTCAGGAATACCTGAAGCGTTTTTCAACTGGCACGTATCTGGTCTGGTACCCCATCATTCCACGCCCCGAAGCACACGACTTGCCAAAACGCTTGCGCACCTTGGCAAACCAGTCCCAAAAACCCTGGCTCAACGCGACCTTGTCCATTGGCCGGGGCCCTGACGATGTTGGCGGCTTGGTGGCCAGTGGCATGTTTGTCATCAACCCGCCCTTCACCCTGAAAGACCAGATCCGCAAAGCGCTGGATATGGTGGGCCCCGCCTTGGCGCGTGGATCCGGCAAAAACTGGCAGGTCGAATCGTCTTGACCGGGCAGGCACTGCCACGCCACCAAGCTCAGGGAAAGCACTGACCCCGCAGCACTTAAATTAACCGACCGATCGGTCGGTTAATTGATATACTGGCACCCGCGCCGCGATCATCCCATCCTGTTTGGCGCAGGAGTAGACCATGTACACGCAATCTTTCAGCGTCCCGGACGGTTCCGACGACGCCAAGTCGGTCGGCCTGAAGGCCGTTCCCAAAGCCCTGAATGCGCAAGACGCCGCTTTGCAGGCCCAGTTCGACGCCCGCATCGATGCCGACGGCCGCATCGAACCCCGTGAATGGATGCCTGAGGCCTACCGCAAAACCCTGGTGCGCCAGATCAGCCAGCACGCGCACAGCGAAATCGTTGGCATGCTGCCCGAAGGCAACTGGATCAGCCGTGCACCCAGCTTGAAGCGCAAAGCCATCCTGATCGCCAAAGTACAAGACGAAGGTGGTCACGGTCTTTACCTCTACAGCGCCGCCGAAACCTTGGGTACCAGCCGCGACCAAATGCTGGACGCCCTGCACAGCGGCAAGGCCAAATACAGCTCCATCTTCAATTACCCCACGCTGAACTGGGCCGATGTGGGCGTGGTCGGCTGGTTGGTCGACGGTGCGGCCATCATGAACCAGGTGCCCCTGTGCCGCTGCTCTTATGGCCCCTACGCCCGCGCCATGGTGCGTGTGTGCAAGGAAGAGTCTTTTCACCAGCGCCAGGGCTACGAAGCCCTCTTGGTGATGATGCAAGGCACGGCCGAGCAAAAAGCCATGGTGCAAGACGCGGTGAACCGTTGGTGGTGGAAGTGCCTTGCCATGTTCGGGCCACCCGACGCCGACAGCCCCAACAGCGCGCAAGGCATGCGCTGGGGCATCAAGCGCATCAGCAACGACGACCTGCGCCAAAAGTTTGTGGACGCCACCGTGCCGCAGGCCAAAGTGCTGGGTGTGACCTTGCCCGACCCCGACCTGAAATGGAACGAAGCGCGTCAAGCCCACGACTACGGCCAAATCGACTGGGATGAGTTCTGGGCCACGGTGAACGGCAACGGCCCTTGCAACAAGGAACGCCTGGGTGCCCGCGTCAAGGCCTGGAACGATGGTGCTTGGGTCCGCGAAGCCGCCTTGGCCCACGCCCAAAAACAACAAGCGCGCCAACAGAAAGAAGCAGCATGAGCACGACGACCAGCACCTCCGCATTGAAAGAATGGCCCCTGTGGGAAGTTTTTGTCCGCAGCAAGCAAGGCCTCGAGCACAAGCATTGCGGCAGCCTGCACGCGTCCGATTCTGAGCACGCACTGCAAATGGCACGCGATGTGTACACGCGCCGCCAAGAAGGCGTGAGCATCTGGGTGGTGCCCTCGGCCAGCATCTCGGCCAGTGAGCCCAATGACAAGCCTGAATTTTTCGATCCGGCCAGCGACAAGGTCTACCGCCACCCCACCTTCTACGTGATCCCCGACGAAGTCGGCCACATGTGAGCACGACCATGAACGCACCCGTTGAATACTTGCTGCACTTGGCCGACAACGCGCTGATCCTCGGACAGCGCAACGCCGAATGGTGTGGCCACGGCCCCATCCTTGAAGAAGACATTGCGCTGTCCAACAACAGCCTAGACCTGATCGGTCAGGCCCGAATGCTGTACCAGCACGCGGCCGAACTGCAAGGCGACGGCGCCACCGAAGACAGGCTGGCTTATTTCCGTGATGTGCCGGATTTTCGCAACTACACGCTGTGTGAATTGCCCCACATGCCGCTGACAGCCCCGACCTCGGCGGGCGATCGCGACTTTGCCAGCACCATCGTGCGCAACTTTTTGTACAGCAGCTTGATGGTGCTGGTGTGGGACCAGTTGCAAAGCTCGAAAGACGCCCAACTGGCGGCCATCGCGGCCAAGTCGCTCAAGGAAGTGCGCTACCACCTGCGCCATTCGCGTGACTGGCTGGTGCGCATGGGCGATGGCACCGACGAATCGCACGCCAAAGCACAGACCTCGCTCGACCAATTCATGTCTTACACACAAGAGTTCTGGACCGCCAGCCCCTCAGAAGCTGCGGCGCTGGCCAACGGCACCGGCATTGACATGGCGGCACTGCAAAACGACTGGAACCAGATCGTGGACGCAGCCCTGCAAGAAGCCACGCTGCAACGCCCCGCCGCAGGCGGTTTTGTGCCCACGGGCAAGCAAGGCATGCATTCGGAACATCTGGGCTTTGTGCTCGCCGAAATGCAAAGCTTGGCCCGCGCGCACCCGCAAGCGACCTGGTAACCCACGCCAATGACTCCCCAAATTTCGCCCCCGCGCACAGCCACTGTGGCCCATGCTTGGGGCTTGCTCGAATCGCTGACCGACCCGGAAATCCCGGTCGTCACGCTGCGCGAGCTGGGCATTTTGCGCGATGTGCGCGAGGGCCCAGCGGGTTTGGAAGTGGTCATCACGCCGACCTACAGCGGTTGCCCGGCCATGGGCCAGATCGAGGACGATGTGAAAGCCCTGCTGCAAGCCAACGGGCTGCAAGGCCGTGTGGTCACGCAACTGGCCCCGGCCTGGACCACCGACTGGATGACCGAGGTCGCCAAGGACAAACTGCGCGCTTATGGCATCGCCCCACCACACGCCTGCGCCAGCCAAGCATCAGGCAGCGCCAACGTGGTGCAGTTTGCGGCGCGCGGCGCCAAACCCGAGGTGGTGCACTGCCCGCAATGCGGCTCGGCCAACACCACCGAAACCTCCCACTTCGGCTCCACCGCATGCAAAGCCCTTTACCGGTGCCTGGCTTGCATGGAACCATTCGATTACTTCAAACCTTACTGAGCTGCCTTGCCGCAGTGAAGCACCATGTCCGCAACCCGCTTTCATGACCTCCAAGTTGCACGCGTCGCACCCGAAGCTGCAGGCGCTGTCGCCATCTCACTGGTCGTGCCACAAGACCTGCGCAGCCGCTTTGACTTTCAACCCGGTCAGTTCCTGACCCTGCGTGCCAGCATCGGCGGTGAGGATGTGCGCCGCAGCTACTCCATCAGTTCGGCCCACAGCCAACTGCAAAAACAAGGCGTGCTCGAAGTGGGCATCCGTCCAGTCGAAGGTGGTGTGTTCTCCAACTGGGCTGCGACCCAACTCAAAGCCGGTGACACTTTGCGCGTGATGCCGCCCGATGGCCGGTTTGTGGTGCAAAGGCCCCGCGCCATTCACCGCGTGGGCTTTGCCGCAGGTTCAGGCATCACGCCCATCTTGTCCATCTTATCGAGCACGCTCGAAGACCTTCCCGAATCGAAGTTCACCCTGGTCTACGGCAATCGCCGCATGGACAGCGTGATGTTCAACGAAGCGCTGCAAGACCTGAAAGACCGCTACCCCGACCGCCTGACACTGATCCACATCTTGTCTCGCCAAGCCCAAGAGGTGCCCTTGCTAGAAGGCCGCATCGATGGCGACAAAGTGCGCGCCATCATCGACGCATTCTTGCCCGTGGGCAGCATGGACGAAGTCTTTGTCTGTGGCCCGGAAGCCATGATCGAGGCCACCGAGCAAGCGCTGCTGAACGCAGGCGTCAAGGCCGAACGCATCCGCACCGAGCGCTTCAGCTCCCCCACACTGGATGCGCTGTCGCCAGAGCAGCGCAGCCAAGCCGTGCTGGGTCACCAGGCCACACGCGATGCAGGCGAAGTGCAGCTCACGGTGGTGCTGGACGGCAAGCCCTACGACATGCCGATGAACAGGAACGAGAAAATTTTAGACATCGCCTTGTCATTGGGCCTGGACCTGCCCTACTCGTGCAAAGCCGGTGTGTGTTGCACCTGCCGCTGCAAAGTGGTCGAAGGCACGACCGAAATGGAGAAAAACTTCACACTCGAAAAGCCCGAGGTCGAGCAAGGCTTCATCCTGTCCTGCCAGGCCCGCCCCACCAGCAAGCGGGTGGTGGTGAGCTTCGACGAACGTTGATGCAAGGTCTGTTTTAAAAAGCATCAAAAACGCCCTGCATTGCAGGGCGTTTTGCTTTGAGCCAAAGTGCAGGTCAAAAACGATACCCGAGACCCACTCCCACCAAAACGGGGTCGAGCTTCAAGGTGCCCTGATTGGCCGTGCCGAGAAAAACATCAGAGCGGATGTACACCTTCTTGATGTCAAAGTTCAGAGACCAGTTTTTGTCCAACGGAATGTCCATGCCCACTTGCAAAGCACCGCCCCAGCTGTGGTCGTCCAATGTCGCGCCGCCATCCAGCAGATTAACGCTGGTGATCTTGGTGTAATTCACGCCCGCGCCGACATAGGGCTTGTAGCCATCCAGCCCTGTGAAATGGTATTGCAAGAGCAAGCTCGGAGGCAAATGCTTGAACGTGCCAATCGGTGCACCGCCCAAGGACACGGTCTGTTTTTGGGGCACCGTCAAGACCAGCTCGGCCGCGATGTTCGGGGTGAAGAAATAGCTGACATCCACTTCCGGGATGGTCTTGTTATTGACCGACAAGCCCAGCCCCGTACCGTCTCTGTTGGCCATGTCCAAGTGCACAGCGCGGGCACGCACCAACCAAGGGCCTTCACCCGAAGCTTGAGCCATGGCGGCAGTCGCAGAACAAGCAGCCAGCACGGCTGCAACGATGGTAAGTTTTTTCATGTTGACTTTCCTTATGAACGAAGAGAAGAGCTTTGTGCTCAAGTTCATTGGATGTCCAAACCACCACCGCTCATTTGAGGTTGATCAAACCGCTCAGCGCGAAGCAGCGCCATCTTCTCTGAGCTTGGTTCATGTCAAGCAAGTCCGTCAAAGAAGCGCGCTGTGTGCGCTTCACAACCGACGCAAAATAGCCGTCGTGGCTGCACTCTGGTTCATTGTGTAAAAGTGCAAAGCAGGTACACCGCCGTTGATGAGTTGCTCACACAAGTCGGCCATCACATCCAGACCAAACGCCTTGATCGAGTCGATGTCGTCGCCATAACCTTGCAAACGCAAACGGATCCAACGGGGAATTTCAGCACCACAAGCGTCTGAAAAGCGCAGCAACTGCGACGAACTGGTGATCGGCATGATGCCGGGCACGACAGGCACATCCACACCCAGTTTGTACGCATCGTCCACAAAGCGGAAATACGCATCGCTGTTGTAAAAATATTGCGTGATGGCCGAATTGGCACCGGCTTTGACCTTGGTGGCAAAGGCCTGCAAATCGGACTCTGGTGACTTGGCTTGCGGGTGGATTTCGGGATAGGCCGCCACTTCGATGTGGAAGTCATCGCCGGTCTCCGCGCGGATGAACGCCACCAGATCGCTGGCGTAATGGAACTCGCCACCTGCGCCATAGCCGCTTGGCAAATCGCCGCGCAGAGCCACCAAGCGCTTGACACCCATGGCCTTGAGCGTGGCCAACTCGGCGCGCACCGAAGCCTTGGTGGCACCAATGCACGAGAAGTGCGAAGCCGCTGCCACGCCTTCAGCCAGGATCGCGCCCACGGTGGCAAAGGTGCCTTCTTGCGTAGAGCCGCCCGCGCCGTAAGTCACTGAACAAAATTCAGGCTTCAGTGCGTACAGCTTCTCGCGCACGCCTCTCAGCTTGTCTGCGCCCTCAGGCGTTTTGGGCGGGAAAAACTCCAAGCTGATGGGCAACTTCAAACCAGACATCACAACACCTTCCAAAATTCAATAGTCGTTGGCCTTGGCATAGGCCTTGGCGGCCAGATCGGCCTCGTGCGCCAGGCGGGCGTCTTCGCGTGCGGGCAGCACCGCAGCCGGGTCAGGCCAGCAGGCCTGTACAAAAAATTCACGGTTGCCGTCACCGCCCTCAATCGGGCTGTTCAACCAAGCCGTCACTTGCATGCCCAGATCGGTCAGGGCAGTGCGCACACGGTTTTCGATGAAGCCATACAAGCTCTCGTCTTTCACAATGCCGCCCTTGCCCACCTGACCGGGCTGCAATTCAAACTGGGGTTTCACCAGCATGAGCAACTGTCCTGTGGGTTTGAGCAAATGCACGACGCCAGGCAATACCAAAGTGAGCGAGATGAACGAGACGTCGCCCACCATCAGGTCAAAACCCTCCAGTGCATCGGGCACGCGCTCGTCTCCGGGCTCCAGCTCGCGGGCGTTCACACCCTCAATGCACACCACACGTTCGTCTTCGCGAATGCGCGGATGCACTTGGGCATGACCGACATCAATGCCGACCACCTGCGCAGCGCCTTGCTGCAGCAAGCAATCGGTGAAACCGCCTGTACTTTGCCCCACATCCAGACAGCGCAAGCCTTCAACCTGAGCGCCAGTGACCTTCAAAGCCCCTTCGAGCTTGAGACCACCGCGCGACACGTAGCGCGATTCGGCGTCATCAAGCAACTCCAGGGCAGCGCTTTCAGGCACCTCATCGCGGTTTTTCACAATGGCGCGCCACGTCCCGTCGGGCTGCTGCCACTGGACGCCCCCGGCGATCAGTCGCTGTGCCTGAGAACGAGAAGCGGCCAGGCCGCGCTCGACGAGAAGTTGATCAATGCGCATTCGGTGGGGTTCTGACGAGAGGGGTTGAGTTGGACAAACAAGAAGCGCAGCCATCGCTCGCAGCACAGGCCATCACTGGCTTGCAGCGCTGCGCGCGATGCCACACCCATCAATAGCGGTAAGTGTCTGCCTTGTAAGGGCCGTTTTTGGACACGCCGATGTAGGCGGCTTGTTCGTCACTCAACTCGGTCAGCATCGCGCCAACTTTGGTGAGGTGCAAACGGGCCACTTTTTCGTCCAGGTGCTTGGGCAGCACATAGACCTTGCCGGCATCGTACTGGTCTTGCTTTGTGAACAGTTCGATCTGGGCGATGGTTTGGTTGGCGAACGACGACGACATCACGAAGCTGGGGTGGCCGGTAGCGCAACCCAGGTTCACCAAGCGACCTTTGGCCAACAAGGTGATCTTTTTGCCATCAGGGAAGATGACGTGGTCGACTTGGGGCTTGATTTCGTCCCACTGGCACTTTTCCAAGGACGCGACGTCGATCTCGTTGTCAAAGTGACCGATGTTGCAAACGATGGCTTCGTCCTTCATGGCGGCCATGTGCTCGTAGCGGATCACGTTTTTGTTGCCGGTGGCCGACACAAAAATGTCGCACTTGTCGGCGGCGTATTCCATGGTCACGACTTTGTAGCCTTCCATGGCAGCTTGCAACGCGTTGATCGGGTCGATCTCGGTCACCCAGACTTGGGCGCTCAAAGCGCGCAGGGCTTGGGCAGAACCCTTGCCCACGTCACCGTAACCGGCCACGCACGCAACTTTGCCAGCGATCATCACGTCGGTGGCACGTTTGATGGAGTCCACCAAGGATTCGCGGCAGCCGTACAGGTTGTCGAACTTGCTCTTGGTCACCGAATCGTTCACGTTGATGGCGCGGAACATCAGGCTGCCTTTGGCGGCCATTTCGTTCAGGCGCAGCACGCCGGTGGTGGTCTCTTCGGTCACGCCAATGATCTGAGCACCCTTGCGGCTGTACCAGGTTGGGTCCACCGCCAGCTTGGCCTTGATGGCGTTGAACAGACATGTTTCTTCTTCGCTCGTGGGGTTGGCGATCAAAGAAGCGTCGGTTTCAGCGCGCTTGCCCAAGTGCATCAACAAAGTGGCATCGCCGCCGTCGTCCAAAATCATGTTGGGGCCTTCGCCTTCGGTATTGGCAGCACCGAAGTCAAAGATACGGTGGGTGTAGTCCCAGTAGTCGGCCAAGGTCTCGCCCTTGATGGCGAACACCGGCGTGCCGGCAGCGGCAATGGCGGCGGCGGCGTGGTCCTGGGTCGAAAAGATGTTGCAAGAAGCCCAGCGCACATTGGCACCAAGCGCTTGCAGGGTTTCAATCAGCACAGCCGTCTGAATGGTCATGTGCAAGGAACCGGTGATGCGGGCGCCTTTCAAAGGCTGGGCCTTGCTGAACTCTTGGCGGATGGCCATCAGGCCGGGCATTTCGGTTTCAGCGATCTTGATTTCTTTGCGGCCCCAATCGGCCAAGCCGATGTCGGCGATCACGCAATCGGCGTTGATGGTGGTGTTCAAACGTGCATTCATGTGAAAAGCTCCAAAGCAATGTGAATGAACCACACGCGTGGATGAAGGCACTGAATGGGAAAAACAGGCTCACCGCACGTCGAGTGGATGAGCGTCGTTGCTGTTGAAGTGTTCCGAGCCTCACGCCCCGCTGCCGACTTTGTTCAAAGCCAGGGGGCGCTGCAACGCTCCTCGGAAGCGGCGATTATACGAAGAAAGCTCAGTCGCACGAAGTCAGCCGGTAAAATCACCCCTCCGCCAGCCCGCCAGGGCTTGGCCACCACGGGGGCAGCTTTGCCACCCGCATGACCTCAGGACCCCTTGTGACTTACGCCAACGAGACCCGGCGCCGCCGGACTTTTGCCATCATTTCCCACCCCGATGCGGGTAAAACCACGCTCACCGAAAAGCTGCTGCTGTTCTCGGGCGCGATCCAGATCGCTGGCTCGGTCAAGGCCCGCAAGGCCTCACGCCATGCCACCAGCGACTGGATGGAAATCGAAAAGCAGCGCGGCATCTCGGTGGCCTCTTCGGTCATGCAGATGCTGTACCGCGACCACGTGATCAACCTGCTCGACACGCCCGGCCACAAAGACTTCTCAGAAGACACCTACCGCGTGCTCACCGCCGTGGACTCGGCACTCATGGTGATCGACGCGGCCAACGGTGTGGAAGCACAAACCCGCCGCCTGATCGAAGTCTGCCGTCAGCGCGACACACCCATCATCACCTTTGTGAACAAGATGGACCGCGAAGTGCGCGACCCGCTCGACATCCTGGACGAAGTCGAGCGCGAGCTGGGCATGCCCTGCGTGCCCATGACCTGGCCTGTGGGCCAAGGCAAATCGTTTGGCGGCATCATCAACCTGCGCACGCAGGCCATGACGGTGTTTGACTCGGGCAGCGAACGCCTGCCGCAAGACTTCGAAACCATCCCGCTGACCGAACAAGCCCAACTGGCCGAGCGCTTTGGCCTGGAGTGGCAAACCGCCATGGACAGCATGGAACTGGCCACCGGCGCATCGCCCGCGTTTGACGAAGCCGCCTTTTTGGCGGGCAAGCAAACGCCCGTGTTTTTCGGCTCCGGCGTGAACAACTTCGGCGTGATGGAAGTGCTGGACGCCTTGGTCGATCTGGCACCGCCACCGCGCCCCCGCACCAGCAACCTGCTGGTCAACAAGCAGCCCGTGGTCAAAGAGATTCAGCCCGAAGACAGCGCGTTCTCGGGTGTGGTCTTCAAGGTGCAAGCCAATATGGACGCCAACCACCGCGACCGCATCGCCTTTGTGCGCATGGCGTCCGGCAAATACACCCCGGGCATGAAACTCAAAGTGCAGCGCACGGGCAAAGAACTGCGCCCTACCAGCGTGGTCACCTTCCTCTCGCAACGGCGTGAAGCGGTGGACGAAGCCTACGCGGGCGACATCATCGGCTTTACCACCCATGGCGGCGTGCAGTTGGGTGACACCATCACCGATGGGGCCAACTTGCAATTCACCGGCCTGCCGTTTTTTGCGCCCGAACTCTTCATGACCGTGATTTTGAAGAACCCACTGCGCACCAAGCAGCTGCAAACCGGCCTCGACCAATTGGGCGAAGAAGGCGCGATCCAGGTGTTTAAACCCGAAATCGGCGGCCCCATGCTGCTGGGCGCGGTCGGTCAGCTGCAATTTGAGGTGGTGCAACACCGTCTGAAAGCCGAATACGACTGCGACGTGCGCTTGGAAGGCTGCCAATACACCGGCGCACGCTGGATCACCGCCGACACCCCGGCGGAGTTGCGCGAGTTCACCAACGCCTACCCGCAGCGCATGTCACTCGACGCCGCGGGCACGCTGGCCTACTTGTGCACCAGCCCCTACGACGTGCGCCTGGCGCAAGAACGCTTCCCCAAAATCCATTTCCACCCGCTGCGCGAGCATGCCGGCCTGGCGCTGGGCAGCGCGGGCTGACACCGCTGATGCAGACTCTGCAGCTTTTCTCACCCCCAAAAATCGTTGGCATCTTCACCGACATCGACGACACGCTGACCACCGAAGGGCGCATCACACCCGATGCCTTGCAAGCCTTGGCTGACCTGAAGGCGGCGGGCCTGCAGGTGGTGCCGATCACCGGGCGCCCCGTGGGCTGGAGCGAACCCTTTGCGAAAAGCTGGCCAGTGGATGCCATCGTGGCCGAAAATGGCGCGGTCGGGCTGCGCCATTCAGCCGAACAGGGTTTGCACAAGATTTACCAACAGGATGCGGCCACACGCAGCGCCAACTTCGACCGCATGCAGGCTGTGCTGGCGCACATTGAGCGCACGGTGAGCGGGGCTTGCCGCTCACAAGACAGCGCAGGCCGAGAAACCGACATCGCCATCGACCACAGCGAATTCACGCACTTGCTCCCCGCCACCATCGACGAGGTGGTGCAGCTCATGCAAGCGGCAGGCATGACCGCCACCGTCAGCAGCATCCACATCAACGGCTGGTTGGGCACGCACAGCAAACTCACGGGGGCACGCTGGATCGTGCGTGAACTCTGGGGCCGTGATCTGGATGCCGAAATCGACCGCTGGATTTATGTGGGAGACTCGACCAATGACCAAGTGATGTTTGAACACTTTCCACACACTGTGGGAGTGGCCAACATCCGACGCTTTGAAGCGCAGCTGACGCACCCGCCGCGCTACATCACCCAAGGCGAACGCGGCGCAGGCTTTGCAGAGCTGACCCGGCACCTGCTGACAGGTCAGACCTGAAAACCACACTTTCGTGGCCATCTGCTCGATACACACAAACACACACTGACTGGACCCGCGCATGAACGCCCCCACCCTTTTGACCTGGTCTGAAAAAGACACCCCACGCTCTGCCCTGTGGCGCTCCGACCAGGTGCTGCCCAAAACCGTGGTGCTGGCCGACGACACCATGACCGCCGACACGGCCTATCGCCTGGCCTGTGCCGGCACGGGTTTGCTGTGGCGCAGCGATTTTCAGAACGCACGGCAAATGCTGCAAGCGCTGACACGCCGCATCGACAAGCCCAAAAAGGTTCGCGCCAAAAAGCAAGACCCGAATGCACCCGTGATCCCAGGTGCGGTGTTCCACACCCACCGCCAGGCACAAGCGCAGCGCACGCGAATCCTGAGCCAGGTCTTGATTGAATTGAATGGCGACTATGGCATTGACCTGCGCCGTGCACCCGATGCCAAAGCCGCCTGTGTGCAGGCATTTGGCCCAGCCGATGGACAAGCCTCGGTGGTTTCACTGCGCAGCTTGCAAGGCGTCATCGGTGCGTTTGAGTGGCGCAAAAACGGTGTCGAAGTGCCCGCCATGGGCGAGGCCTTGCGCATCTACCCACATTACGGCGTGTTCTCGCCGGTGCGTGGCGAATACGTCGAATTGGTGGCCAACGCACCCATGCCCGAAGCCTTTCAAGCCCACCCGGTGGCCTTTGACATTGGCGTGGGCACAGGCGTCTTGACCGCTGTGCTGGCACGGCGCGGTGCCACCCACGTGGTGGGCACCGACATGTCGGAACGCGCTTTGGCTTGCGCTCTGGACAACTTGCAGCGCCTGGGCCTGCAAAATCAAGTGGCCTTGCAGCAAACCCATTTGTTCCCAGAAGGCCAAGCCTCCGTGGTGGTTTGCAACCCGCCTTGGCTGCCCGCGCGACCCACCACGCTGCTGGAGCAAGCGGTGTACGACGAAGGCAGCCAGATGCTCAAAGGTTTTCTGACGGGCTTGCCCGCGCACCTGTGCACAGGCGGCGAAGGCTGGTTGATCTTGTCGGATCTGGCCGAACACCTCGGCCTGCGCACCCGCGAAGCCCTGCTGGGCTGGATTGCAGACGCGGGCCTGGAGGTGTTGGGCCGCATGGACGTGAAGCCTGTGCATGCCAAAGCCCAAGACGCCAGCGACCCGCTGCACGCCGCCCGCTCAGCCGAAATCACTTCGCTGTGGCGGCTGGGCGTGGCGGGCTGATCACACCCGCGCCAACACAGGCCGCAAGGCCACACCGGTGTGGGTGCCCAAATGCACCAAGGCCTCTGGCGTCATGGCCGCCACAATGCGGCCCCCGGCGTTGCCGCCTTCTGGCCCCAGGTCAATCACCCAGTCAGCCTCGGCGATCACATCCAGATCATGCTCGATCACGATCACGCTGTGCCCGGCATTGACCAAGCGGTGCAGCACGCTGATGAGCTTGTCCACATCGGCCATGTGCAGACCCACCGTGGGTTCGTCCAGCACATACAGGGTGTGCGGCGCTTTGTTGCCTCGCTTGCCCACTTCGTCGCGCACCTTGGTGAGTTCGGTCACCAGCTTGATGCGCTGGGCCTCGCCCCCACTCAAAGTGGGTGATGGCTGGCCCAAGGTGAGGTAGCCCAAGCCCACGTCTTTGAGCAACTGCAAAGGGTGCGCGATGCTGGGCATTGTGGCAAAAAAGTCCACCGCCTCATCGACCTCCATTTGCAGCACATCACCAATGCTCTTGCCGCGCCAAGTCACGGCCAATGTCTCGGGGCTGAAGCGTGCGCCACGGCAGGTTTCGCACGGCACTTTCACATCGGGCAAAAAGCTCATCTCGATGGTGCGCATGCCCTGGCCTTCGCAGCCGGGGCAGCGGCCTTCGCCGGTGTTGAAGCTGAAGCGGTTGGCCGCATAGCCGCGCGCCTTGGCCTCCAGCGTGTCGGCAAACAGCTTGCGGATGACGTCCCAGAAGCCGATGTAGGTGGCCGGGCAGCTGCGCGGCGTTTTGCCGATGGGGGTTTGATCGACTTCCAGCACGCGGTCTACGGTCTCGAAACCGGTGACGGACTCGCAACCCGTCCAGGGGATTTGTTCGCCTTCGGCTAACGCGTCACGGCCTGCTTTGGTGCTGCGTTTCTGCACGGCGGTGTGCACGTTGGCCAGCAGCACGTCACGTGCCAGGGTCGATTTACCGGAGCCGGAAACGCCGGTGACGGCAACGAGGCGGCTCAAGGGAATCTGCGCGGTGACGTTTTGCAGGTTGTGCAGGTTGGCGCCTTTGACGGTGAGCCATTTCTGTACCGGAACTTCTGGCGTTGACCCCGTGAGATTGGGGGCCGCCTTCAACTTTGAAGCGGCTTTCTTGCCTTTGCCCGCAGCGGAAGGCAAGGGGGCGGGCTCCTCAGACGCAAGCTCGTAAGCGCTCCATGAACCCCAGAGAATCAATGACCGGTTTTATCCAGTAAATCTGGTATGCGCAGATTCCAGGGCAGCAGCGCCTCAACCGCTTCGACGCTCTGAGCCGCCGGCAAATCCCGCAACACCCGGCGCAGCCAGGTATAGGGCTCCAGCCCGTTGGCCTTGGCCGTCTGCACCAAAGAGTAGATGACAGCGCTGGCGTGGGCGCCGGCTGGCGTATCACTGAACAACCAGGCCTTGCGCCCGATCACAAAGGGCCGGATCGCATTCTCACAGCGGTTGTTGTCAATCGGCAAATCACCGCGCTCGGTATAGCGCGTGAGTTGCGGCCACAAATTGCCCATGTAAGCCAAGGCCGTGCCCAGCGTACTCTTGGGCGTCACCAGCGGCGCATGCTTGAGCATCCAGGCGTGCAACTCCGCCAAAACCGGCACACTACTGCCCTGTCGCGCCAGATGACGATCCTCTGGCATGGCGTCCTTGTGCTCGCGCTCTATGCGATACAACTTTCCGATCAAGTTCACCGCCTCATCGGCTTTGCCCCGCTTGCCCTTGGGCTGCACCCGCACCGCCTCGACAAAACGTCGGCGCACGTGCGCCCAGCACGCCAGGCGCTCAATACCGTCGGCCCGGGCAATCGCGTTATAACCGTCATAGCCATCGGTCATCAGATAACCCCGGTAGCCCTCCAGCAGGCGAGTGGGCACCGCCGCACTGCGGCTTGCATCGTAGTCATACAAAACTACTGGTTTATCGGGCGGGCCGCCCGTCTGCACCCACATGTAGCTGTTTGAGGTGGCCGAGCGCCCAGGCTCCTTGAGCACCTGCACCACCGTCTCATCCATGTGGATCAGGGTGCCATCGAGCAAGATGTCGCGCATCAGGTTGTGCAGCGGCTGCAGCACACCAGCACTGCCAATCACCCAGCGCGCCAGGGTTTGACGTGGCACCACCGCATCATGGCGAGCCAGCACGTTCTCAAAGCGCGCCAGGGGTAGTCCATCGACGAATTTGACCGCCAGCAGCATGGCCAGGAAATCGGCACTGGCGTTGCTCTTGGGCAGTGGCTGTGCGGGCAAGGCCGCCGTGACGGGGGCGTGCTGACTGGTAGGGCAGCCATAGCGCTTCCTGATGTGGCGCAGCACGCGCACCTGCATCGGAACAATGTCGAGCTGTTCGCTGATGTCTTGGCCGATTTCCACCATCGGAGTGCCGCAGGCGCAGGTGCGATCAGCCTCAGCAACATCATGAATGACGTCCACCCGAGGCAAGCCTGCAGCCAAGGGTGCGCGTTTGCCGCGGGCAGGCTTGACGCCTGGCGCTTGGGTATCGGCCGCGGGTGCCGGCACCTCGGGCGCTTGTGGGGCTGTGTCTTGCGCCTCGGTGCTGGTTTGCGCCAGGGCCTCGGCCTCGTCAAACAATCGACTCTGCGTAGACAGCTGCTCGGAGCTGGCGCCGAACATGCGCTGGCGGGCCAGCACGGCTTGCTCCAACATGCGAATCACGTAATTGTGGGCTTCCTCGCGGATGGCCTGGGCTTCCTTGTGCAAGGTCACAACGAGTGCCGCCTGAGCATTTTGCTGGGCCAGCAAGAGGGCCTTGAGGGCATCGACATCGTGCGGCAAAACGCTCGGTAAAGTGAATGTTTCAGTAAACGCTCCAAACGTCTTTTTCAGAGGAGAAAAAGGAGATTGGAGGGGTGCAAAAGACATGCTGTATTTTAGTCGATCTCCCTATGAGACAGATGAAAAACTCAGCGTTTTATGGGGTGCATTTCTCCATAAATCGAAGCCTTCAAGCAGCCAGCCGAATTCCTGCAAGCTGATGGTTTTGGTGGCTTCGCTCTCATCACGCGGCCAGGCGAATTTATCGCGCTCCAAGCGCTTTTGCCACAGGCAAAATCCATTGCGATGCCAGTACAGCGCCTTGATCTTGTTGCGATGGCGATTGGTGAAGACGTACAGCGCGCTGGCGAAGGGGCTCAAGCCGAGCTCCTGCTCGACGAGCACGCTCAGGCCGTCGATGGCTTTTCTGAAGTCAATCGGTTCGCGGTAGAGGTAGACCTGATCAATGGGGCAACCCGGATGCATCAGTGCGCTCCCTGGGCGCAGCGCCCTACATCAGCGAGCCACTGCGGGGATGGCAGCGCTGGCATTTCAAGGCGCATGCCGCCAGCGAGCACCAGAGTGCAGTGGGTTGGCGCTGGTCGGGTCGCCCGTTCCGGCTCGTCGATACGCAAAGCGACGAACTTGGTGGACTGATTGGTCGCAGCCAGTGGCTCAGCTTTTGTGTGAATCGGTGGTGTCGACTTCAGTTTGCGTTGCCAGTAGTACAAGGCCGACAGTGAAACGTCATGCCGCTTCGCGTATGCCCTGGTGCTGATCCTTTGGCTTTTGATTGCCTCGATATGGCTGAACCAATCGTGCTTTGCTTTCTTCATACTCGCTTCTCCATCTGAATTTCGATGGCCAAAGCATGGCGAATTCAGATTCCGGCGACAAGTCTGTGGTTCGTGGATCGCTTACTCTGGACCAAGGTTCCTACTGCGTGAGCAAGGCCACACAAGCAGAGGCGACACGCCTGAACATCAAGCTCTGGCATCTTCCACCTTATTCGCCCAACCTTAACCTGATCGAGCGGGCTTGGAAGGTGATGAACGAGCAGGTGCGTGACAACGTCTATTTCCCCGATGAGAAGGTCTTTGCCTCGACCATCAAGGACTTTTTCCTGAACCGCTGGAGCAAGCTTTCCAAGTCACTGATCAACCGATTTGCAGACAATTTTCAGGTCATTCAAATACCTGCATTTTGATTCGCGATTGCTATAGTGCTGCAAGGAGCCCTGTGGCAAAGCCTGGCGCTCACCGCGTGGGGGGTGCTGGTCATTGGTTTGGTCGACAACATGTTGCGCCCCATGCTGGTGGAGGCGTTGCACGCCAATGGCTATCGTGTGATGACAGTTGAAAACAATATTGAATTATTGGCGGCGACAAAGCGCGTGGGTGCGCGGTGCATTCTCATTCTGAATCAAGCAAGTGTTTCAGGATCGCTGCGCGAAGTCTTGGAAAGCATTCAGGCTGAAT
>OFRD01000368.1_pt1 | contig 17450 bp, 17 predicted proteins | sample 1543041 | NCBI WGS metagenome assembly OFRD01 (sample SAMN07774234, study PRJEB24372) | wastewater metagenome | isolation source: Exp Tend CN 100WW | collected 2016-02
TGCCTGCGCTGTCAGGAGCACGCACGATGTCGATGCCGCTGATGTGTGAATAGATGTTGTTGGGCACGTCAACGCCGACCATCTCGGGGCGAAACTGGGCGTTGTTTTCGATCTGCTCACGCGGGACCACACCGGCCTTGAGGATCTCCTGATCGTGGTAAACGTCGTGGATGAAGCGGTTGAGTGCGGTGACGCGTTGCACCAATCCGGCTTCCATGCTCTTCCACTCTTTGGCGGCGATCACGCGGGGAATCAGATCAAACGGGATCAGTCGCTCGGTACCAGAGCCGTCTTCGTCCTTGTCACCGTAGACCGCAAAGGTGATGCCGACACGGCGGAAAATCATCTCGGCTTCTTCACGGCGCGAAGCCATGGTCTGGCTGTCTTGCGCTTGCAACCAGCGGGCATAGGCCAAGTAATGGTCTCTGACTTCCCCCGAATCGCCTGCGGCAGGCAAGCGGCTGTACATTTCATCGAATTGGCGCATAGCTCGTCACTCCTGATGACAGCATAGCAAGATGCATACCCGCTCCGGTTGATCCGAGTCAAATCCACCGAAGCGCATCACCCCCGACTCATGCGGTCACCCTCACCCAACGCTGTCACCCTCACCCAACGCTGTCACCCCCGACCTGATCGGGGGTCCATGCCTTCGACCACCATGGATACCCGGTCCAGCCGGGTATGACAAACTGAAACATAAATACCCGGTCAAGCCGGGTATGACAGACTTAAACAGGGATACCCGGTCGAGTCGGGTATGACACACCGAGAATCAGCGCGGCAGCTGGCTGGCTTCTCGGGCCAGCGCTTCGATGCGAGCCCAGTCGCCTTTTGCCAGTGCATCGGCAGGCACCAACCACGAGCCGCCCACGCAAGCCACATTGGGCAAGCTCAGCAAGTCGTTGGCGTTTTGCTGCGTGACACCGCCCGTGGGGCAAAACTTCACATCAAAGAACGGGCCGCTCCAGGCCTTGAGCATGGCCGGGCCGCCCGCTTGCATGGCCGGGAAAAATTTGAGTTCGGTGTAGCCGTCTTCTTGGGCCATCATGATTTCGCTGCCGGTGGCCACACCGGGCAACAATGACAGGCCGTTGTCGCGGCAAGCCTGGCCCACCAGTTTGGTGTAGCCCGGGCTGACCGCAAAACGCGCACCGGCTTTGGCCGCTGCTGCCGCATCCGCGGGGCTGCGCACCGTGCCTGCCCCGACCACAGCGCCGGGCACTTCTTTGGCAATGGCTTCCATGCAGGCCAGCGCCTGCGGGGTGCGAAGGGTGACTTCCAACATGCGGATGCCGCCCGCCACCAAGGCGCGGGCCATGGGCACGGCGTGGGCCACGTCGCTCAGCACGATCACGGGGATCACGGGGGCGTCCTGCATCACTTGCAGGGCGGTCAAGGGACCATTCAGATTCACAGCCATGTACAGGCTCCTTCTTCGGCTTTGAGCGCGTTGCGGCGCAGGTTGGCAAACAGTTCACGGCCCATGCCCACGCCATTGGCGGCGGACAGTTCGGCGGGCATTTGGGCCAAGGGGCGAGCGGCCCATTCGGCCTCGCTCACCAGCACTTGCAAGGTGCCCGCCACGCCATCGAGGCGGATCAGGTCACCGTCTTGGACCTTGGCCAAGGGGCCACCGGCAGCGGCTTCGGGCGAGATGTGGATGGCCGCAGGCACTTTGCCCGAGGCACCACTCATGCGGCCATCGGTGACCAGTGCCACCTTGAAGCCTTTGCCTTGCAGCACGGCCAGCGGCGGTGTGAGTTTGTGCAGCTCAGGCATGCCGTTGGCTTGTGGCCCTTGCCAGCGCACCACGCAGACGATGTCCCGCTCCAACTCGCCTGCCTTGAAGGCGGCATGCAACTCGTCTTGCGAACTGAACACGCGGGCTGGCGCTTCGATGACGTGTAGCTCTTCAGGCACGGCCGAGATTTTGATCACGCTGCGGCCCAGATTGCCTTGCAAAAGCTTGAGGCCACCCGTGGCGCTGAAGGGGCTACTGGCGGGGCGCACCACGGTGTCGTCTTTGCTGGCACCGGCGTCCTGCCAAAGCAGTTGGCCGTTTGGTGCCGAGGGGATGCGGGTGAATTCGCGCAGGCCACCGGGGCGCACCGTGAGCACATCGGCGTGCATCAGCCCGGCGTCGAGCAACTCGCGGATCACATAGCCCGGGCCGCCTGCGGCCTGGAACTGGTTCACATCGGCGCTGCCGTTGGGGTAGACGCGGGTCAACAAGGGCACCACGTCCGACAGGGCCGAAAAATCGTCCCAGTCGATCACGATGCCCGCTGCACGGGCCACCGCCACCCAGTGGATCAAGTGGTTGGTCGAGCCGCCCGTGGCCAACAAGGCGACCATGGCGTTGACGATGCAACGCTCGTCGACCAAACGGCCAATGGGCGTGAAGTTTTGCCCCTTGACCAGCGCCAGCACGGTGCGGGCCGCCTCGCGGGTCAGCTCGGCACGCACGCCCTCGGCGGGGTTGATGAAGGCCGTGCCAGGCACGTGCAAGCCCATGGCTTCGAGCAGCATTTGGTTGCTGTTGGCCGTGCCATAAAAAGTGCAAGTGCCTTCGCCGTGGTAAGCCTTGGATTCGGCTTCCAACAGCTCGGCGCGGCCCACCTGCCCCAGTGCGGCTTTCTCGCGCACCTTGGACTTTTCACTGTTCGACAAGCCGCTGGTCATGGGGCCTGCGGGCACAAACACCGTGGGCAAATGGCCAAACTGCAAAGCGCCAATCAAGAGGCCGGGCACGATCTTGTCGCACACACCCAGCATCAAGGCCGCGTCAAACACATCGTGGCTGAGCGACACCGCCGTGGCCATGGCGATCACGTCGCGGCTGAACAGGCTCAGTTCCATGCCGGGGGTGCCTTGGGTCACGCCGTCACACATGGCGGGCACGCCGCCCGCCACCTGGGCGGTGGCGCCCAACTTGCGGGCTTCGTCCTTGATCAGGTCGGGGTAGTGCTGCAGCGGCGCATGGGCAGACAGCAGGTCGTTGTAGGCATTGACGATGCCGATATTCGGGGCACGCGGGGCCACCACCTTGATTTTGTCGAGTGCGGTGGCGCGGCCTTTGTCGCCTTCGGGCATGGCGGCAAAGGCGTGGGCCACGTTGGCGCAGCCCAGGCGCTGGGCACCGGGGTCTTTGCTGGCGGCTGCATCGACCTGTTGCAAATAGGCCTGTCGGGTCGGACGGCTGCGCTCAGTGATGCGGGCGGTCACAGCGACCAGTATGGGGTGGAGGGTCATGTTTTGACGTCGGGTCAGACGTGGTAACTAAATTACATGACCGATGGTAACCGTGTTCCCCTGTTTTGGTGCGTTTGGGCGGTTACAGACTGGGTACAAGTCGTGAGCGAAACCGATAAGGCAACAAAAAACCCGCCGAAGCGGGTTTTTTGTTGCGTCACGTGCCGAATCACTTGGCAGCAGAAGCATCGGCTGCTGGTGCGGCAGCGGCGGGTGCAGACGCGTCTGGGGCTGGCGCAGAAGCTTCTGCAACAGGTACAGTGACAGCAGCGGGCGCTGCTGGGGCGGCCTTTTTGCTTTTGGCAATGCCAAAACCGACGGCCAAGCCAATGGTCAGCACGATCACGGCCACCAGAACGGCCCAAACTACGGGTTGGTTGTCATCTTGAGGGGTCGACATGTTTGTTTTCTCCGAAAATAGTGGCCAGATTGTAATGGGGCCTCTTTGCACATGACTGACACAGAACTGGATACCCAAGTTCAGCCCGCTCCCGCGACTTCATGTGCGGGATTTCAGGGTGATTTGCTCGACCGCTTTCGAACACAAGCAGCAGGTCAGGATTTGTGGGTGTTCGGCTATGCCTCGCTGCTTTGGCGGCCCGAATTCGAGGCAACAGAGCAGCACATCACCCGCGTTTGGGGCTGGCACCGCGCCCTGAAAATGTGGAGCCGACTGAACCGGGGCAGCCCGGAATGTCCGGGCTTGGTGTTTGCCTTGTTGCCTGGCGGCAGTTGCCAAGGCGTGGTCTACCGGGTGGCCCAAGATCAGGCCGACGAGGTATTGGTACGGCTCTGGGAACGCGAGATGCCCATGGACGTTTACACCCCCAACTGGCTGTCTTGCGCGACACCACATGGCCCGGTCAAAGCGCTGGCCTTTACCCTTCCCCGCAGCAGCGCCAGCTTCACGGGGCATTTACCCGCTCAAACGTACCGGCAGATCTTTCAGCAAGCCTGTGGCAGATTTGGCACCACGCTGGACTATGCCCGCCAAACCCATGAAAGCCTGCTGGCCCACGGCATTGAAGACCGGGCTTTGGCCGCCCTGCTGCGCCACGCCGACTGAAGCACCCGTGGCCGCCCGCTCACCAAGCCCCCGTCCACCCCAAGCCCACCCGCCCCAAGTCGGTCTGCACACACAAGCTCTGCCTATACTCAAGCCATGAACATCGCCGACCTGCGCAAGAGCTACGAAAAAGCCGAGCTCAACGAAAACGCCTCCCACGCCGACCCCTTGAAGCAATTTGAGCAATGGCTGCAAGAAGCCATCTCATCCGAAGTGCCCGAACCCAACGCCATGACGCTGGCTACCGTGGCCAACAACCTGCGACCCAGCACACGGGTGGTGTTGATCAAGGGCTACGACGATCGCGGCATCGTCTGGTACACCAATTACGACAGCCAAAAAGGCCAGGAACTGGCTGGCAATCCGTTTGCGGCTTTGCAGTTCCACTGGGTCGAGTTAGAGCGCGTGGTGCGCATTGAAGGCCGCGTGGAAAAAGTCAGCGCCGAAGAGAGCGATGCTTACTTTCACAGCCGCCCGCTGGACTCGCGCATCGGTGCTTGGGCTTCCCCTCAAAGCCAGGTGATCGACGGCCGCACCGTGCTGGTGACCAATGCCGCCAAATACGCCGCGCAGTTCATGCTGCAACCACCTCGCCCGCCTCACTGGGGCGGTTACCGCCTGGTGCCCGACCAATGGCAGTTCTGGCAAGGACGCAAAAGCCGTTTGCATGACCGTTTGCGTTACACCCAGGATGGCGGCGATTGGTTGCGCGAGCGCCTGGCACCCTGACCCAAACTGGCCGCATCAGGCGGGTAATCAGACAGGTATTCAGGCGGGTAACAAGGGCAGCACCGCCATGACCGCCGACACGCTCAACACAGCCATGGCGGTGGACACGGCCACGCCGGCTGTCACGGCATCTTCTTCCTTGCGGTAACGCTGCGAAAACAAAAAGACATTAGCGCCAATCGGCAGTGCCGCTGCCACCGTCATCACCGCCAAATGCAGCCCACGCAGGCCCAACAGCCAGCCCGCCGCCAACATGAGCATCGGGTGCAACACGGTTTTCACCAAGGACAAACGCAGCGCCAGACCGAGCTGCCGTCCGATGGGCGTGAGCGCCAAAGTGATGCCTACCAACACCAGGGCCACGGGCCCAAAAGCACTGCCCAGCAAAGCCAATGGGCGGTCCACGATGGGGTGCAAGCCCCAGCCGGTCTGCGCATAAGCCAGCCCTACCAAAATCGGCAGCGGCACAGGGTGAATGATGGCGTTGCGGATAGCCGACGCCACGGTGCGCCAGATGGGCCGTCGCTCACCCGACAAGGCCGCCTGTTCTTGTGCGACTTGCAACTCAAGCACCAGTGTGGCCGCGCTCAACAACACCAAGGCGTGCAATGAAATCAGGGTGAACAGCAGCACCTGCCCTTCTTGCCCATAAGCCAGACCGATCAGCGGCACGCCGATCATCAAGGTGTTGCTGAAAATGCTGGCCAATGCCAATACCGAAGCACGGCTGTTGCTGCCGTAGAGCCAGAGCATGGCAACAAACAAAGACCCCGCCACCAGGAAGTACTGCATCACGGGTTTGAAATCGAGCTGCTCGATGTGCACGCTGCTCATGGTGCGAAACAGCAATGCCTGGGTCAGTACCAGAAACACCAAATTGGACAAATCACGCACCGACTCACCGCGCACCAACTTGGCCTTGCCGGCGACAAAGCCAATGAAGATCAGCAACACCACAGGCAGCAGCGAGGACAGGACGGGGTGATCAAGGTTCATGACTGGATTATCCCGGCCTGCCAGCGTCATTTCTCAGCGGAAACCACTTAGCCCCCCAGCACAGCAACCGCACACGCCACATCCAAACCAAAGGCTTGGCGCGCTCTTCTGGCTATAAGCGTTCAGTGGACGTGCTTCATTCCGCAGCTCTTGCCCAGCGCAAAACCCTTGCAAGCGGCTTGCAATTCCTTGGTGCATTGCTCAGGCTTTTTGCCGGATTCGAGGCATTTGGCTGCCGCCTCATGGGCCGTGGCCATGGCGCGATGGCGCGTGATGTCTTCTTGGGTTTCTTTGCTGCTGTGTTGGGCTGAGGCTCCCCAAGACAAGGTCAGGGCGATGAGAAAAAAAGCTATTTTTGACATGCGTTTCCTTTTGAAAATGTGATCAACGCCCTTTTGGCAATAACGTCCAAATAGGCATCACCCAACACGAAAAGCCGGTATTTTCACTCACGCACCAGACGCGCAAACGTCTTCTTGAACTTGGTCACCTTGGGCGCAGCCACGGCCATGCAATAACCTTGGTAGGGGTTGCGCTCAAAAAAGTCTTGGTGGTAATCCTCGGCCGCGCTGTAGTTGTTCAGCGCCAGCACCTCGGTCACGATGGGCTGACCGAACGCGTTGGCAGCCGTCAACTCGGCGATCAGCGCCTGAGCCACCTCGGCCTGTTCGGGCGAGGTGAAGTAAATGCCGCTGCGGTACTGTGTGCCTGTGTCGTTGCCCTGGCGGTTGAGGGTGGTCGGGTCGTGGATGACAAAGAAAATCTCCAGCAACTCACGGGTGCTGATCTGTGTCGGGTCGTATGCCAGCTTGACCACCTCGTTGTGACCGGTGCGGCCTGTGCACACTGCTTCGTAAGTGGGCGCTGTGGTTTGGCCGTTGCAATAGCCCGACTCCACGTCGGTCACGCCCTGCACCTTGACGTACACCGCCTCGGTGCACCAAAAGCACCCGCCGCCCAAAACCAAAGTTTCTGTCATGTTTGTTCCTATTGCGATTTTGAAGATGGACCCCGGATCAGGTCCGGGGTGACAGAGTACAAACTCCGAATCGAGTCCGGATCAACCTCTGAATCGAGTCAGGGGTGATGGGTTTGCGTGTCATCCCGCACTGGATGCGGGATCCATCCCCTGCCCAATGCCCCCCAAGGCGCCCCGAGCCCACCCAAAGCCATTTGAATTATCGGTCGCCCACAAGCCCAGCCTGCACCGCCTGAACAAAGTCCCCCAGCGCCGTCTGGTCTCGGTCGCTGCGCCACAGGCATCGCGTGTCATAACGCACCTCCACTTCGCGCAGCGGCACGAACACCGCGCCCGCCAGCGCCGATTGCTGCAACGCCTGCGGCACCAGCGCCACACCCAAACCCTGCGAAACCAAGGACACCACGCTCAGCCAGTGGCGCAACTCGTGCACCACAGGTGGCATCCAGCCGGCTTGCTCGCACAACATCACAATGCGCTCGTGGTAATCGGGCGATACCGTGCGGGACACCACCACCAAGTCTTGCCCTGACAGCGCATTCAAGCTCAGACTGGCCGCACCCGCCAAGGGATGGCTGGCAGGCAAGCAGGCCACCAAGGGCTGGCTGGCCACCAAAATATGCTCAAACCCGGGCGGCACACGGGGCGTGTGTACAAAACCCGCATCCAGTCGGTCGCGCAGCAACTCGGACAATTGCTCTGACGAACTGAGCTCGCGCAACACCAGTCGCAAACGCGGGTGACTGGCCTGAAAGCGGCTCAGGACTTGCGGCAAACCGCAATACAGCATGGTGCCGGGAAAGCCAATGAGCAACTGGCCCGATTGGCCCTCGGCAACATCGCGTGCCTCGCGGGCCGCCGCACCGGCTTGCGCCAACAAAGCCCGCGCCGCAGGCACAAAGGCCAAACCCGCTGCGGTGAGCTGCACACCCCGGCTGTTGCGGTTGAACAATTGCGCCCCAACCGAGGCTTCAAGCTGTTGAATGTTCAAGCTCAAAGGCGGCTGTGAAATCGACAGGCGCTGGGCGGCGCGGCCAAAATGCAGCTCTTCGGCCAGCATGAGGAAGTAACGCAGGTGACGGAATTCCATGGATTTAAAAAATGTATTGCTGCATCGATAATCAATATTAGACAACTATTCATGAAGTGCCAACAATGGCACCGTTGCAAAGTCATGGATACCCGCATTCGCGGGCATGACACCGTGTAAAAAAGCCTTCCACCGCGATAGAAAGCGCTCCATCTCGATAGAAAGCGCTCTGTATCGATAAAAAGCGCTCCGTCTTGATAGAAGGCGCTCCGTCGCAATGGAAAGCCCTCCATGGCGTTAAAAAAGCCATGGATCACCGCTGTGACGGGTATGACACACTGATCTAATAGTTAAGCACTGACCCAGGAGACCCAAAATGAAGCCTACTTTCCAATGGAATGACCCCTTTTTGCTGAGCGAGCAACTTTCCGATGACGAACGCGCCATCGTCGAAGCCGCCCACACCTTTTGCCAGGAACGCCTGCAAACCCGCGTGCTGCAAGCGGCCCGCCATGAAAAATTCGATCGCGAGATCATGAACGAGGCCGGGGCCATGGGCTTTTTGGGCTCCACCATCGAAGGCTATGGCTGTGCGGGCCTGAGCTATGTGGCCTATGGCCTGATCGCCCGCGAAGTCGAGCGCGTGGACAGCGGGTACCGCAGCGCCATCAGCGTGCAAAGCTCACTGGTCATGCACCCGATCAACGAATACGGCAGCGAAGCGCAGCGCCAAAAATACCTGCCCAAGTTGGCTACGGGCGAATGGGTGGGCTGCTTTGGTCTGACCGAACCCAACCACGGCTCTGACCCTGCCAGCATGCTGACCCGCGCCAAGCCGGTAGACGGGGGTTTTATCCTCAAGGGGGCCAAGATGTGGATCACCAACTCGCCGATTGCCGACGTGTTTGTGGTCTGGGCCAAGCTGGAAAACGAAGACGGCACCGTCGGTGGCCAGGAAGCCATTCACGGTTTCATCCTCGAAAAAGGCATGAAGGGCCTGACCGCCCCCAAGATCGAAGGCAAGATGAGCCTGCGCGCCAGCATCACCGGCGAGATCGTGATGGACGATGTGTTTGTACCGTCTGAAAACCTGATGCCCAACGTGAACGGCCTCAAAGGCCCGTTCGGTTGCCTGAACAAGGCGCGCTACGGCATCGCCTGGGGCGCACTGGGTGCTGCCGAAGATTGCTGGCACCGTGCCCGCCAATACACCCTGGACCGTGTGCAGTTTGGTCGCCCGCTGGCGCAAAACCAGTTGATCCAGAAAAAACTGGCCGACATGCAAACCGAAATCACCTTGGGTCTGCAAGCCTGCTTGCGCGTGGGCCGCCTGATGGACGAGGGCAAAGCGGTGCCTGAGATGATCAGCATGATCAAGCGCAACAGCTGCGGCAAGGCGCTGGACATCGCCCGCATGTCACGCGACATGCACGGCGGCAACGGCATCCACGACGAATACCACGTCATCCGCCACATGATCAACCTGGAAACCGTCAACACCTACGAAGGCACGCACGATGTGCACGCGCTGATTTTGGGTCGCGCCCAAACCGGCTTGCAGGCTTTCTATTGACAAGCACTCAGCTGCAACACCCAGGGGCTTCGGCCCCTTTTTTCTTGATCTACGCTTTACCCAGCAGTGTGCGCTGACGGCTTGACGAAGTGCCAGCCAGGGCTTACATTACTAACCAGTCAGTCATTAATAGGACTTTGTGAACCCCTCCGACCACCCAGTCGCGCACAAGCGCGAACGTCGCAAGCAAGACCGCCCCGGCGAGCTGCTCGATGCCGCTTTGGACTTGTTTGTCGAAAAAGGCTTTGCCGCGACCCGGGTAGAAGAAGTAGCCGCTCGCGCTGGCGTGTCCAAAGGCACGCTGTTTTTGTACTTTCCCAGCAAGGAAGACCTGTTCAAAGCCGTGGTGCGTGCCAATGTCATTGAGCCGGTAAGCCAAGGTGCCGCTGAAATGGCGAACTTCAAAGGCACGATAGGCGAACTGCTGGAGTGGATGATGCTGCAATGGTGGCACCGCTATGGCGACACCAAGGCATCGGGCATTTCCAAACTGGTGATGAGCGAGGCCAGTAACTTCCCTGAACTGGCCCAGTTTTACCGTACCGAAGTGATTGAGCCCGGTCATACGCTGGTGCGCACCGCTTTGCAACGCGGCATCGACCAAGGCGAATTCAGCCCGGTGGATGTCGAGTTGGCCTTGCATTCGGTCATGGCACCCTTGCTGTTTTTGGTGATGTGGAAACATTCCATGGGCCCATGCTGCCCGGTGTCAGAGCAAATCCAGCCCGAAAAATTCATCTCCCAACACGCCCGATTGCTGGTGCGTGGTCTTTCATTGTCTGAATCCCCATGAAACGTTCTACCCTCTGGATCCTGTCAGCCGTGGCTGCGGCCGTCGTGATCGCTGGCACTGCACGCTGGGCCAGCCAGCGCAAGCCCGCAGCCAACGTGGCCCAAACGACCCCGGTCGCCAACCAGATTGAGCTGAGTGCCAGCGATGTGGTGCCGGCCACCCAAATGGACATGGTGCTGGGTTTGCCGGTTTCGGGCACGCTCAAGGCCAGCCAAAGCGCCATGGTCAAAGCCCGCGTGGCAGGTGAGTTGATGGATTTGGTGGTGCGTGAAGGCGACGAGGTCAAAGCCGGCCAGGTAATTGCCCGCATCGACCCGACCGAGTACCAAGCGCGTGAACGCCAAGCCAAACAGCAAGCCGATGCCGCACTGGCCCAAGTCGAGATTGCACAAAAGCAGTTCGACAACAACAAAGCGCTGGTGGACCAAGGCTTCATCTCGCAAACCGCTTTGCAAAACTCATCCGCCAGCCTGAATGGCGCCAAGGCCACCCACATGGCCGCCATGGCGGCACTGGATGTGGCCCGCAAGGCTTTGGACGATGCCAGCATCCGCTCGCCCATCAGCGGGCAGATTGCCCAGCGCCTGGCACAACCCGGCGAGCGCATGGCACTGGACGCCCGCATTGTGGAAGTGGTCAACCTCAGCCAACTCGAACTCGAAGCGGCTTTGCCCTCCGCCGACGCCAGTCTGGTGCGCCCCGGCATGAAAGCGCAGTTGAAGATCGAAGGCATGGACGAACCCGTCACGGCCAAGGTTTTGCGCATCAGCCCTGCCGCCCAAGCTGGCAGCCGCAGTGTCTTGGTCTATCTGGGTGTGGTCGGGCAAGATGGCTTGCGACAGGGCTTGTTTGCCGAAGGCACCTTGGGCACCCGCACCGTCAAGGCCTTGGCCGTGCCGCTGTCAAGCGTGCGCACCGACAAGCCGCAGCCTTATGTGCAAGTGGTCGAGGCAGACCAAGTGCGTCATGTGACCGTGCAAACCGGTACCCGTTCTGAAAAAACAACGCAAAACATCACCCTGACCTGGGTCGAAGTGCAAGGGCTTGCCGAAGGGGCCCAAGTGCTCACGGCCAGCGCAGGCGCGGTTCGCGAAGGCACGCAGGTGAAGTTCACCGCTGGCGTGCGCTGAAAAAGGCCGACTCATGTGGTTCACACGCGTTAGCCTGAAAAACCCCGTCTTTGCCACCATGGTCATGCTGGCCTTGGTGGTGCTGGGCCTGTTCTCTTACCAACGGCTCAAAGTCGATCAGTTTCCCAACATCGACTTCCCGGTGGTGGTGGTCAGCACCGAGTACCCCGGTGCATCGCCTGAAATTGTCGAGAGCGAAGTCTCCAAAAAGATCGAAGAAGGCGTCAACTCGATCGCGGGCATCAGCGCCCTCACCTCGCGCAGCTACGAAAACCAATCGGTGGTGGTGATTGAGTTTCAGCTGAATATCAACGGCCGCAAGGCCGCTGAAGATGTGCGCGAAAAAGTGGCCGCCATTCGCCCCAGCCTGCGCAGCGAAGTCAAAGAACCCAAAGTGCTGCGCTTCGACCCGTCGGCCCGCGCCATCTGGTCGCTGGCTGTGGTGCCTGATGCCAGCACCAACACAGCCAAAGGCCCCGCGCTGAGTGCGGTGGAGCTGACCAACTGGTCTGAACAAGTACTCAAAAAACGCCTGGAGAACGTGCGCGGCGTGGGCTCGGTGTCCTTGGTGGGCGGCACCCGGCGCGAAATCAATTTGTATTTGCAGCCGACCGCCATGGAGGCCTTGGGCGTGACCGCTGAGCAAGTGGTCAATGCGGTGCGCAACGAGAACCAGGACTTGCCTGTGGGCGCGATCCGCTCGCTGGAGCAAGAGCGCATGGTTCAAATCGAATCGCGCATGAAGCGCCCCGAGGACTTTGAACGCATCATCGTGGCCCGCAAAGGCAACACTTCGGTTCGCTTGTCTCAGGTGGCTCGGGTGCAAGACGGTGCCCAAGAGCTTGAAACCATGGCTCTGTACAACGGCCAGCGCACGCTGCTGATGACGGTGCAAAAAGCCCAGGACGAAAACACCATCGACGTGATTGATGGCCTGATCAAGACCGTGGCCGAGATGAAAAGCCAGGCACCTGCGGGCATCCGACTGGAGCCCATCACGGACAGTTCGCGCCCCATCCGCGTGGCAGTCGACAACGTTCGGCGCACCCTGATCGAAGGGGCCATCCTGACGGTGCTGATTGTTTTCCTGTTTTTGAATTCTTGGCGCTCCACCGTCATCACGGGCTTGACCTTGCCGATCTCGCTGATCGGCACCTTCATGTTCATGCAGATGTTTGGCTTCACCATCAACATGATCACGCTGATGGCCTTGTCGCTGTGCGTGGGCTTGCTGATTGACGACGCCATCGTGGTGCGCGAGAACATCGTGCGCCATGTGCAAATGGGCAAAAATGCCTGGAATGCCTCGCTTGACGGCACCCAAGAAATTGGCTTGGCTGTGCTGGCCACCACACTGTCCATCGTGGCGGTGTTTTTGCCGATCGGCTTCATGGAAGGCATCATCGGCAAGTTCTTCCACGAGTTCGGCATCACCATCGTGGCAGCGGTGATGATCTCGATGTTTGTGAGCTTCACACTCGACCCCATGCTGTCGAGCATCTGGCACGACCCGAGCATCGAAGCGCATGGCAAGCACCATGCGCCCGTGACCCTTTACGACAAAACCATTGGTCGGGTAACGGGCTGGTTTGAGCGCGGCACCGACCAATTGGCCGAGGGCTATCAAAAAATCTTGGCTTGGTCGCTGGTGCACAAACGCAAAACCGTGCTGATGGCAGTCGGTGTTTTTGCGCTGAGCATTTTCATGATCCGCTTTGTCGGCACCGAGTTTGTGCCCAAGGCCGATTTTTCTGAAACCACCGTGAGTTTCCAAACGCCTGTGGGCAGCTCGCTGCAAGCCACCGAAGCCAAAGCCCGCCAAGTCGAAGCCATCATCCGCGAGTTGCCCGAGGTGCGCTACACCTTGGCCACCCTCAACACCGGGAACGCTTTGGGCAAAAACAACGCCAGCATTTATGTTCGCTTGGTCGATCGCAAAAGCCGACAGCGCAGCGTGGACGAGATGTCGGGCGTGTTGCGCGATCGACTCAACAAGATTCCCGGCATCACCGTCACGCATGTGGGCCTGCTGGACTCGGTGGGTGGCAACAAGCAAGTCGAGTTTTCGCTGCAAGGGCCAGACCAGCGCGAGCTGGAGCGACTGGCTTTGGGCGTGATGGACAAAGTGCGCCACATCCCCGGACTGGTGGACTTGGACTCCAGCGTCAAGGCCAACAAACCCACCATCCGGGTGGAGGTGCTGCGCGACTCGGCTGCCGACCTGGGACTGGGAACCGGGCAATTGGCTGGGCCTTTGCGCACCTTGGTCGCAGGCCAAACCGTGGGCAACTGGCGCGCCCCTGATGACCAGACCTATGACGTGAATGTGCGTCTGTCACCCGAAAGCCGCAATGCCCCGCAAGACCTGGAACGCCTGCCCTTTGCCGTGGCTGCCGGGGCCGATGGCAACCCGCGTGTGGTGCGTTTGGGCCAAGTGGCCACAATCACCGAATCGACGGGCTCTAACCAAATCAACCGCCGCGACCTGATGCGCGAAGTGGCCATCAACGCCAACACCTATGGCCGGGCCACCGGTGAAGTGTCTGCAGACATCCGCAAAGTCATGGAGGGCGTGAGCCTGCCGCCGGGGTACCGCTTCCAGTTTGGTGGCTCCACCAAAAACATGGCCGAGTCGTTTGGCTATGCGGTGTCGGCCTTGGCGATGGCGGTGATCTTCATCTACATGATCTTGGCCAGCCAGTTCAAGAGCTTTTTGCAACCCCTGGCCTTGATGACGGCCCTGCCACTCTCCTTGATCGGCGTGGTGCTGGCCCTGATGGCTTTTCGCTCGACCTTGTCGATGTTCTCCATCATCGGGGTCATCATGCTGATGGGCTTGGTCACCAAAAACGCCATTTTGCTGGTGGACTTTGCCATTCGCGCCCGAGAGGACCAAACGGACGCCGATGGCCTACGCATCCCCGGCATGGAGCGCAGCGCTGCGCTCTTGATGGCCGCCAAGGTGCGTTTGCGCCCGATTTTGATGACCACTTTGGCCATGATTTTCGGCATGGTGCCCTTGGCTTTTGCCATGACCGAAGGCTCGGAACAACGCGCCCCTATGGGCCAGGCCGTGATCGGTGGTGTCATCACCTCGTCGCTGCTGACCCTGGTGGTGGTCCCTGTGGTGTATTGCTACATGGATGACCTGGCGCAATGGATTCGCCGTAAAGCGGGCCTTGCCCCCAAGCCGTCAGGGACATGACGCTCCCGCCCCTTAAAATCACCCTCATTTAGCGATAACCCTTTCAGGAGTACCCCATGGATCTGAATCAAGCCCGATTCAACATGATCGAACAGCAAATCCGCCCTTGGGAAGTGCTGGACCCGCAAGTGCTGGCCCTGCTCTCGGTCGTGCGCCGTGAAGACTTTGTGCCCTTGGCACACAAAGCACTGGCCTTTGTGGACATGGAAATCCCCTTGGGCGCAGCGCCCAACCAGGTCATGCTGGCACCACGGGTTCAGGCTCGCTTGCTGCAAGACCTGGCTGTGCAAAAAACCGACAAAGTGCTCGACATTGGCACCGGTTCGGGCTTCATGGCCGCCCTGCTGGCCCACCAAGCGGCGCACGTGTTGAGCCTGGAGGTCGATGCCGATCTGGCTGCACAAGCCCAAGCCAACTTGCAAAAAGCAGGCGTGAGCAACGTGACGGTGCGCAATGCCGATGGCAGCCAAGGTGCAGCCACCGACGGCCCATTTGATGCGATTGTGATGAGTGGCTCTGTGGCCGAGGTGCCTGCCGCCCTGTTGCAGCAACTCGCGGTGGGGGGCCGTCTGGCCACCATCGTGGGAGACGAGCCCATGATGCGCGCTACGCTGATCACCCGCACCAGCGACAGCAGCTGGACCACCACCGAGCCTTGGGACTGCAACGCCCCACGGTTGAGCGGTTTTGCTGAGCCCTCACGTTTCCAGTTCTGACACCACAACGCCATGGAACAGATCACCCCCGCACACATCGCCGATTGGGCCAAAGGCCAGACACAGCGCCCCGTCCTGCTGGATGTGCGTGAAGGCTGGGAACTGCAAACAGCCAGTGCCAAGCCCGAAGGCTTGGACCTGGTGCACATGCCCATGCAAACCATTCCGGCTCGGCTGCATGAGCTGGACAAATCACGCCCCATCGCCTGTCTGTGCCACCACGGTAGCCGAAGCATGCAAGTGGCGGCTTTCTTGGCCCAACATGGCTACCAGGTAGCCAACGTATCGGGCGGCATCCATGCCTGGTCTGTGCAAGTCGACCCCACCATTCCGGTTTATTGAATCGGTTGGTCACACCGAGTTTTGAAAGAATTCACCATGAAACTGCGCATCTTGCCCCTGACTCTTGCCTTGACAGCTGTTTTGACAGGCACCGCCCAAGCCCAAAGCCTGGTCCAGCTTTACGAAACCGCCAAAAGCTACGACGCCACGTACAAGGCGGCGCAATCGCAATACCAGGCCAATTTGGCCAAAGCCGAACAGGCCAAAGCCCTGATGCGCCCGACCGCTGGACTGGGCGCTACGGTCAGTGAAACCGACTTCGATAACCGAACCAGCACCAATGTAGATGCCCGTTACGGCACACGCACGGCCACGCTCAGCGCCAGCCAACCGCTGTTTCGCCCTGCGAATTTGGCAGGCTACAAACAAGGTCTGAAACAAGCGGGCTTAGCCCAGGCACAACTCAAAGCAGCCGAACAAGATTTGATCGTGCGCGTTAGCCAGGCTTACTTTGAGGTGCTCACAGCCCAGGAAAGCCTGGCCTTCGTGAAAGCCCAGAAGTCAGCGGTTTCCGAGCAATTGGCTGCAGCCAAGCGCAACTTTGAAGTGGGCACATCCACCATCACCGACACCCGTGAAGCGCAAGCACGCTTTGACTTGGTGACGGCCCAAGAAATTGCAGCCGAAAACGATTTGCGGGTCAAAAAACTGGCACTCGACCAATCGGTGGGAACAAACAACGCACAGCCTCTGGCCCTCAAAGCGGGTGCGGCCCTCAATGCGGCTGCTAGCGGAGATGCAGAAACCTGGGTTCAGCAAGCCACCGCGCAAAGCCCGGCTATTGAGCAAGCCCGCGTCGGCTTGGAAGTGGCCCAACTCGAAACTGAAAAAGCCAAAGCCGGACACATGCCGACATTGGACTTGAACGCCTCTTATGGCGGCACGCGGTTCCGCGGTGATGCATCACCGTCCAGGGTCAACAACAACACCGGCACGATCGGCCTGGCGTTTAACCTGCCTTTGTACGCGGGCCACGCCACCCAAAACCGCATTCAGGAAACCGTTTCGCTGGAAGAAAAAGCCCGCAACGACCTCGACGCGGCGCAACGCACAGTCACCCAAGCCACACGCACCGCTTTCTTTGGCGTGCAGTCGGGCCTCGGTCAAGTCAAAGCCCTTGAAGCGGCAGAAGCCTCCAGCCAAAGCGCACTCGATGCCAACAAACTGGGTTACCAAGTGGGCGTGCGCATCAACATCGATGTGCTCAACAGCCAAAGCCAACTCTTCCAAACCAAACGCGATTTGGCCAAAGCCCGGTATGACGTGCTGCTGGGCCAGTTGAAGCTGCGTCAGGCGGCTGGGGTGTTGAAGGCAGAAGATGTCACCAACATCAATTCACTGCTGCAAAAATGACCGGCGATTCGACCAGCATGCCTAGCATCATTAGCTTGGTCATCAACCTTGACAGGTCTCCTAATCGATTAAAGAAAATCAGTGCCCAACTAGATCGCCTAGGACTTAATTGGCAACGCGTCACTGCAGTAGATGGTGCAACGCTCAACATGGACGACATAACCGTCTTAGACACGCCACGCTTTCATCAGCAGCATGGGAAACCCCCTTTGCCTGGTGAATTGGGTTGCTACCTCTCGCACATCAAAGCGCTTGAAGCTCTGCTGAGCACCGACCACGAATG
>OFRD01000374.1_pt1 | contig 17336 bp, 5 predicted proteins | sample 1543041 | NCBI WGS metagenome assembly OFRD01 (sample SAMN07774234, study PRJEB24372) | wastewater metagenome | isolation source: Exp Tend CN 100WW | collected 2016-02
TTATAAAGGTTTTGTGTAGCATTTACGCCTACGACGGCATTAGGTCTTAGGGTTAGTGTTGCGGATGTTGAACCAATACCTATTGTAGATGCATCACCAAAGGCATTAACTGTAGTAGCAGTGGTGTTATAAAGATTTTGAGTTGTTTGAGTACCTACAACCGTTGGGTTGTTTATGGTTGCAGTACCAGTAATAGAACCAATACCTATTGCAGTGGCAGCACCAAAGGCATTAACTGTAGTAGCAGTTGCATTTAATAGATTAAACGTAGCTGCTGTAGTGGTTAGATCTCCACCATCAATATTCAGGTCTCCAAAAATTTGGGTATTTCCAGTTTTAGTAACACTGAATTGTGTAGTACTTCCAATTTGAAGATCAATAAGTTTAGATGCTGCTGCAGAAGCAGTATTTGTAATATTTAATTTTATTCCATTAAATGTTACTCCACCGTCATTCCAAGTACTTGTGGCACTTAATATTGGATTATCTGTGGTTATTGTTCCTTGGGTTATTGTTACAGACCCATTAACACTATTAACAGAAAATCTAGTAGTTGATCCATCAGTAATATCAAATGTTTGTGAAGCACCTCCAATAAATTTTAAAACACCAGTTCCAACTGGATCTAATTCTATATTACCATTAGTGTCGGTTGAAGATATTTTATTTCCATCGAGTCTTAAATTATCAACGTTCCATTGATTAACCTTTAAAGATTCTGCGTCCCCAAGACCAGAGTTTGTTTCTGGTGAAAGAATTGCAACAACTCCTCTATCACTATTTAAATTATTAGTGACTCCAGAAATTGCTCCTGGAGAATGCCCCATCATAGAAGTATAGTATTTACCACCAATTACTACTGGATCTGTATCAGCAACATCTGGAGATGCCGAGTTATCACCTACAAATAATCTACCACCAGAATTTCCATGACTACCTATACCAATTGTAAGACCAAGTTCACCATAATAGAGAGATGCTGGAGCAACAGTTCCTGTGGATCTTTTAATCCTGATTATACTTGCCATTTTAGAAATTTCCTCCGTTGATGTCTAAATTCTGTGTTGCGCCTGGTGTCAGTATTAATGTAGAGTCCCATTTATGAGTTTGGGCATTATAAACAAGAAGTTCGCCACCTTTTGGTAATACAATATTAACATCATCCAATCCTTCTAAAGTTCCAGTTGTACCAGAAATAGAAGATACGACTTTAATGGCATTTTGGGAACCAACTCTGACTTTTATGTCTGCCATTTTTGTTATCCTGTGGTAATTCCAGCAGTAACAAGTGCGCTACCTTCAACGACTCTAGTTTTTCTGGTTCCATCATTCACCAATACATCATAACAATATCTTCCTGGTTTCAATCCAGAAGTTATCGATGAACCCAATGATATCGATAATGTTCCATTAGTTGGATTTGGGAAAGAGACAATAAATACAGCAGAAGTAGAACTAGATGAAGAGTGTTTCTTCATTTTTGAAGTAGCAGTGTGTCCAGTTAAGTTTACTGGTGTATTTGCAATATTTTCAAGATAAAATGTCTGAGTAAAATCAGTTCCAACATCAATTACTATGTTACTAACATATGCTGCCATTGGTTGAAAATATAGTACGTCCTAATGTATTTATCATTTAGATAATATTAATTTTGTTAATAAATTTTTTATTTCGTCAATATCATTTTTAATGTTTTTTACGTCCTCTTCTATTTGTTTTGATTTTTCTATTTCTTTTATTTTATCTTCTTTTGCTTTTAGATATTTTTGATATTCAAAGTCAGAACAGTTGATAATAGCATTGGTGTTTTCATCACGAAATAAAAATTTATTATTTTCTACTGGTATCATGATTTAGTTGCAATTACTCGTAAATCTTTAATTTTTGGATATAAAGCTTGATTTGTTCCAGACATTAAAATTTTAATTTGAAGTCCATTAAATAGTGGAACATCATTTGCTGTAAATTCATAATTTCCAAAATCATTAAAACCCAAAGAAGGAAGCACGAAAGTATCAGATAAACCATCATTATCTTTTTGATTTATTACCTTTCCATTATTATCTAAATTTTTATATCCTGGGAATAATTCAAATATTTGTTGATTCGATAATGTATCATCTCTGAATATTCTATACAATACTCTAATATCACTAGATGCGTCTCTATATGCATCAAATAATACTTTTATACTATCTGCAGATTGTTTTAGTTTAATAATTTTTGAAATATAAATTGCCGCATGTGGGTCACGAATTGAACTATTTACTCTAGGATCTTTTGCATAATTACTTATTGGTTTGTTTAATCTTGCCATTGTAGTAATAATATTGACTCTATCTAAGTCGATCATTGGTGATACTTTTGTATCATCAGTAGAAAGTACCATTTCTAAAGTAAATGATTTTGCTGCTGGATAATCTGATAATTTTGCCTTTTCATTTATTTCTGAAGCAATAATTCTTGGTGATGTTAAAATATTATCAGAAATTAAAGAAATATCTTCAAATCCTTGATCTACAAATGATATTTCATTACCATCAGCACTTGTTCCGGAAAACGTTCTTATTTTAGCACTAATTTCTGTAGATTGTGGTAATAATGTTCCAACAATTGGTCTTACAATATTAAATTGAATATTTTGAGATGCTTTTGGTCCTTTTGTAGATCCAACAACAGGAGAAAATGCTTCATATGTTCCTCCTGATTTTGTTTCATTAAAAAATAATTCAGGATGTTCGTTATTTGCAGTAGATCTATTTAAACCTTCCGTTGTTTGGTCTAACTTGATGCTATATTCATCTAAATCGATATTATAATCATTAGAAATTGTATGAACTTTATTAATTCTTTTTAGGGAAACACCATTCATTTCATATTTAAATACTAATTGATTAGCATCATATGACTCTGGACTAGTACCTCTGACAATTCCGGTTATAGTATTTGTTGCCGTATCTACCGAGGTATATCCAATAATTTCATCTTTAATTAATATATAACCCGTACTTCCTACACCTACTGGAATATTTTCAAACGTTGTAAGTATTCCAACAGAAGATGTAAATGATATTGGAGTATTGTCAGATGATGTCTTACTATATGATGCCGATAATGATAATGGTGCCAAATCAGATTCAATTCCACTCAAAATTACTTTATTTTGTGAAGAATACATTCCATGATTATTATGATTAACTTTAAATCTTAATCCATCCGTAATTTCAGAGACAGATGTTATATTCGAATTTAATATTACATTATTATTTCCATATTTAAGAGTTTTTGTTGGATCATTACTAATTAATTGTCCTTGAATATTGTCAACAATTAAACTATTTACTGATGTAATAATTCCAGAACTGTTTGGAATACTCAATATAAGGTTTTTTCCAAGATTGTCTGTATTTTCTGGTGAAATAGTTAAAATATCTCCTGTAGCATATCCAGTTCCACCAACAGAAACTGTTGCTGCTACTGCTACTCCGCCATCTATAGTTAAATTTACTTTAGCTCCTCTACCAAAACCACTAAGACTAACCAGATCTGTATTTGAATATAGTTTTGATGTATTCGTATACCCTGTTCCTGGATTTGTTATCGTTAATGTTCCTGGTGTTCCTGTACTAATACCCCCCAGAACTTTTAATAACTTTGAAGAAAAATTAGCATTATTCGTTTGTGTAATTTTAACACCAGAAACTAAATTAGATTGGTCTGCAGAAGAAATACTGGTTCCAATACCAATAAAACTCGATTTTGAATACATTTGAATTGGATTTGACCTTAATGATACAACTTGATCATTTCCAACATCTAAATTTGGATTATAAAATCTTACAGATGCAGAAGTAGTTACAAAATTTGCACGATAAAGAGTAAATTTCAAATCTTCATATTGACTTGAGTCCCAAGTAGAACCATTTTGAGATTTAAAAAATGATCCCAAAAGTGGTTGTTGTGAAACTGTTTTTTCGTCTTTTGTTCCTATTGTAGAAAACACAGTAGACTTCCTTCCGTCTCCTGCCATTGCAGAAATCCAAACTACATATTCTTTAGATGCAGTTAAAAGAACTAAAGCAAATTCGTTTTTTCCGAGATAAACAGGAGATGGAAATGTGAATGTGGTTGGAATTAAACCATTATCAGATATAGATATATCTTTCGCATCCAAAACAACCTCACCAAAAGGTAAAATTACCTGAGTGGGAGAACCATCACGCATCGTTCTGATTTGTAATGTAACTGGAAGATCTGCTGTTGATTTATTTTTAAAGAAAATATCACATTTAGTTACAAATACGCCATTATCATCTGTAACTTCAAATGATTGTGCGAGAGGGTCTACATATACAGTATTTTGTGTAGTTGAGAAATTAGATGTGATGCTTGATACTAATCTAACATCTGTTGTTGATGATGATCGAGGAACATCAGTTTGTGCAATTCTTGATATTTCTGCATTTCTAATACTTAATGTTACGTCTTCGACATTATCTAAAGTTCCACTAGAAGAAAAATTAGATTGAGCTTTACTTTGACTAGTAGAACCAGAAAATGATTCATTTGTCTTACTTGTTGATAATGCAAATGTTTTTGTTCCTGTTGTAAATTCAGGTGCTGATGGAGAAAGTGAATCTGGTATAAAAAATGACCCAATAAATACCCCGAATTTATCACTAATTAATCTTAAATCTTTAACATTTGCTTCTGCTTTACTACTTTTACCTATTAATTTCATTCCAATATCAATACATCCATAAAAACTAGATTCTGATTGTAATTCCAAACTTGCAGTATCAACATTCAATATTTTGGTAGTTGAAGAATATGCTGAAGAAATTGTACTTTTTTCTTCATATGGATTTGATGTATATGGATCTATAGAACTAGTATAAGGACCATATTTATGATCTTGTTTTGCTAATCTAAATCTAATAGATTTAGATCCCAATTGTCCAGTAACAGTTTCTCCAATACTAAAAGTTCCACTAATCATAGAAACTTCTAATAATTTTGGTATTATATATTTTGTAACATCAATATTATCAAAAAATGCAGTAAATTGACTAAATGGTAAAAGTCTTTTTGCGATTACTTCGATATTTCTAGATCTCATAAATTTTACAATTTCTCTAGAAACTACTCTGTCTCCAAGATTTACGGAATTAGTTTTTGGGGAAACATTATATTGAATTCCTTGTCTAGATTGATTTGTTGTTGTTGTTGTTGTTTGATTTGAAAAATTAATAAAACTATTTTGAAATGTACTAATTGTAGTCATTGGGATTCCTACATAAGGTATAATATCACCACTTTGAAATGAATTTTGCTCAACTAATGTACTTCCGGTTTGTGATGTAAAAACTGGATCACTTGTTGATTGGTCAGTAACTCCAGACCATGTTGTTTCCCAAGCACCCCAATCTATTGGAGATAATCCAGTAGTTGTATCGGCATTTAGTTGTTGCATTGCTGAAGTATATGAACCCTCAACCTCTAAAGGTCTTTTTGTTTTTCTGGTTTCAATCCAAGTATCAGATGATGGATTCAGTTCAATACCACCTATCCAAGTTGAAACATGAAATGGATTTACGTTACAATCTGTTGTTGCATATTCATTTTTAACAAGTACTACTTCGGTATAATTCAAACATACAACATCACCAACTCTTTTAATGTCATTAGATCCAAGATCTGTTACGAACCTTAAGTCTGCATTTGGATTTGAATTTTCTCCAATGCCAAGATATGATTCTGACCCCAGTAAAAGATCAATACTTGTAGTATATGGTTGTGGTTTTAATTCTCCAGCATTTGCATCAACACTAGATTTATATTGAGAATTTGCAATATCACCACCATTGTATGATTTAAAATTATCTACAAAAAAACCACATTTAAATCTATCTAATTTTGTAGTTTCGTCTCTAATTGTTAAATTTTGAGTATCAGACTCAAGTAAAGATAAAGAAGTGTAATATTCTACATTTGTAAGTCTTTTATCGAGACTTGAAATATCTTTCATTCTATATCGTTTATGTGTTGCTAAAGATATTTTTACACTTGATGTATTAAATACATATGCTGGTAAATATAATGTTGCTATCTCTAATGATGTATCAAGGCCATTTGGTAGTTTTGGAGTAAGTGATGGGACTCCTTTTTTTACAATAAAAACACCATCTTTATCTAAAAATAATCTATCTATTCTAGGCAAATAGTAATCATAAGATAAGTTTATGTTTTTGTCTTTTGCAAAAATATCAGTTGATGAACCATTTGATGGTTCAAATATTCTTGATTTAAAGTCAAATGGTGAGAAACTTCCAGAGTAATTAGATATTCTTGGTCTACAATCCAAAACATCAGACAATCTAATACCATCAACGAATGATATATCTCGTTCATATCGATCTTTGTCGTAAGAATTTACACCAACAAAATCACCAGTGTCTGAAGAAGATATGGTATAATGATTATAGATTATTCTAATTCTTTTAGATGGTGCAATTCCATCAGGCTTTCTTATGATTCTTGAAAAGTCCAAATATTCAGATCTTTGTCCATTATCGAATATATAATTATTTTTTATATTTTTATCACCAGGAAACAAAGACGAAACAGATGCTTGAATTTTTGATTCCTGAAAAATGACAGTTTCATTTACGGTGAATAAATTTTCATTTAAATAAACTATATCAACTGTATTTCCTCCTACAGATGATACTAATGTTGCTACTGCTCCACTATTATTTCCTACAATTAACTCTCCTTTTACTGCATTTAAAAGGTTTGATGATATATTTAAAAGTTGCAAACTTGGTAAGGATGGATTTCCATCTGTTGATGATTCGATAATTGCAATAATATCTGAAACATCTGGAACATTTAAAGAGATTTCTTCATCTTGAACTCTAAGACCATATGTTTGACTGTAAGACAGTCCATTAACAGAACTAGCAGATATTGATTTATCAATAATCAGTGATGAACATCTATTAAAGATTTTCTTTTTGGTTTTAGCATTTATCTTATTTAAAGTATAAGTAAATGTTGCAGATCCATTTTTACTTATACTGAATAATTTTTTATTTGAAATATCAACTTTTTGACTTGAAAGATTCTCTACGGATCCATCTGTAAAAGTTAAATTGTAATCTTCTTCATCAAATGGAACAAAAGTTAAATCTGCAGAAGTTAATAATGAATTTAAAGAACATCCACCATTAGAAACGGTAACTGTCGAACTTCTTCTGATTGTAATATCGGACCCGGTTAAATCTAAATTAGCAACATTTGATTTGTTTATCTTAGAATACAAAGATACATCTGAAGTATTTAAAACTTCAAGAGTAATTTTTTTGAGGTCATTAGTTGTAATTTGAGAACTTGGAAGATTGCCCGAACAAATTCCAGAAACAGACGGTAATGATACAATTGATAAACTTCTACCGGAAGTATTAATTGCACTCACCTTATTAAATGTAGCAACATTTTCTCCTGTTTTGCTGTAAGAAACAATATCTCCAATTTTTATTCCAGTATAAAAATTTTGATTTGAAGATGTAATTGTACTAATACCGCCGGAAATGCTAGAAATAGTAAATGTTGCTGCAGATGGTGCAATTGAAATATTATAAGAAAGTAATGGGTCACCAGTAAAAGATACTCCATTTCCAACTATTTGATGAACATCTGAAAAATTATAATCCCTAATATCAATAATTGTCCTTTCTATATTTTCATTTATTTCTATTGTTTCTTCTTTCACAAAAGAACCAGAAACCTGATACAATTTCATAGTAGATGATTCATTGATCGCATCGACAAGATATCCAGACGCTCCACTATTTTTTCCTTTAACAAATGCTGGTAATGTTTGAGATAAAGAGGAATTTAATGTTAAAATTGTATATGTTTGTATATCATACAATGATATTTCATATTGAGTTGTTGTGCCAATGTGTGGACTATTTTTTAATTTAAAATCATAAACTCTAGAAACGCCAATTTGTTCTCCCGAAGATATACCAGCAGTTGCAGTTCTTCCCGTATATAAATTTACATGAGAATCTGTATTAAAACCAACTGGAACAGAACCGGTTACATTATTTAAAATTATTTGTCTGCCAAGATTAAATGGAATTGCTTGATTATAATCGTTTCCTGTAGTTCTTGACTTTTCAATATCAATTATTACATTATCAATTGTTTCTACTTCATAACCTCTTATATAAGCTTTTCCTGGACTTACTGAAAGGCAAAGTAAATCTTTTGATACTTGATTTCCTTGTTTTGTTTTTTGGCCTTCAAAATATATTCCATTATTTCCAGTCCTGTTATTTAAGCATTCCTTTGAATCTATATCAAATGGCTTAACATAATAATCACCACTTTCGTCATATGTTCTTCTTGCAAATTCATCACGAATGAAACTATATTTTGTAGTATCTGTAAATTTTACTGGTGTTCCATTTTCTACTCTTATAAGTTCAACAAAATTTTCATCATTTATATCTTCAATATTTTTTTTAATAAATGATGTAGATATTTTTAATCTATCTGCTCCTGGAGCTGCATAATTTGAAAAACCCTGAGCATTATCAAATAAATCAAGATACTGATCAGATGCTGTAACTATTTCTTCATTAATTAAAAGTCCTATTCTATAACTTGGTCTATTTGTATATTGATCAAGTATTACTGTTTGCCTACCTACAGTTACAAAAAAACCATTAACGAAATAGATACCTTCTTCGATTTTAGCAGCAGAACCAACAGCAATAGAATTTGAAATTATTGAAGTTGCAAATGTTGTTCCACTTCTTATTGTTGATAATGAATAAGAAACATCTTCTAAAGATATTAAATTTTCTCCATCTACAAATGTTTTTGTATTAAAATCGACTGTACCAGAACTTTGATATTTAATATAAAGTGTGTAGTTGCCATTATCGGATTCTACGTCTGTGATATAATTTTCTACTATTGCTTTAACACCACTAGTTTCCCCTTGAATTAATTTTCCAATCAAACTTTCAATATAAAGAGAAACAGGAAGACCCAAATGAGATTCATCTATTTGAACACAAGTATATTGTGGATCATATGCTGATTGTCCAGGAATAACCATGGCACCTTCTTTAAATAGATGCCTACCAAATTTTTCAACTTGATTTTGCAATATCGACTGTAATGTTGTTAATTCTCTAGCTTGTATTGGAGTTCCGGGTTTAAATAAAACTCTTTGATAATTGTTTGAATCGGAATAATCATCAAAATATGGTGATACATTTAAATTGGTGTTTTGTGGCATTTTCTTTTAAAATTCCAATACGATTTTTACGTCTTCTTTTTGGCTAGAAGATCTGGGAATTGCTGATCTATTATCTATGTATATGATCTCTCCGGACCTTTTATTATATTCTGCTGTTGCAATACCGGAATTAAAAGTAATTCCAAGTTGATATGTTCGATTATTTTCGACTATGGATACTCCATTAAAAGTAGAATCAATTGATAATGGTGCAGTTCCATTCATAGATGAACCAGTAATCAATAAACTACCACCAGACCCAGGAGATGAAGTAAATTTATTTATTTTATATCCAACACCAGTTGTCCCTAATCCAACTGGTTGATAATATTTAAGAACTCCTGTAATATTATCCCAAGATGCTACAAAACCAATAGCAGTAGTTCCAGTACTAATGGTTTGAGTAATCGTAGAATCTACAGCATAAGTTGTTGCTGTGGTTCCAGCTCCACTAAACTTGAGAGCATTAAGACCACTCACCAAAGAAGTATTTAAAATTTCAGTATTACTTCCTGATATTGTAGGATTTTTTATAATACCAACTCTTGCAAAATCATTACCAGAAATAATATCAGGATTTGATTCTAAAGTTTCATATCTAGAATATACAAGAACACGATATGCTCCAAGTTCTCTATAGATATCATATCCATGCCCACCTTTTGGGGGTATGATTACATCAAATATAGCAAATTTTGAGGTACTATTTGTCAAATTTGTAATATTTGGAGCACCTGGTTCAAATTTTATAGTGCCATAAGTATAACCATTTCCACCATCAGTAATATAAACTTCTGATACTTTTCCAGAAGAATCTGTAGTTACTGTTACTTTACCCCCAGACCCATCTCCAAGAATTGGTATATCTGTAAATGTTGAAGATGTTGGGGCATATCCATTTCCTCTTTGTTTAATGACAACTGCGTGTATTTTTCCGTCTATAGCATTTTCTTTGACTGATATACTTTCTCCATCTATTCCCCAATTTTCTGGAACAGGCATAAATTCAATTGAATCAAATTTTACAATTTCTGATGGTTTGATTGTATAAAGATATTTCCAAATATATTCATCTCCACTTGTTCCTGCTGGTCTTTGTTCTAGGTCAACAAATGTTGGTTGGTCATATGATGGTCTTCCGTTTGGATTTTCTGGATCTGTTCCATTTTGAATGCAAATATAAACTCTTAAGTCTTCATTAACTACATAGTAATTTGACTGATATAAACTTGATTGTTGTGTTACTGGTGTCTTATTGTAAATATGATAATCGTGTCTGTACATTTCATAAGTTGTTCCAGCAGTCCAAGTAACTTTTCGAATCATTCTACGAACATCATTCGTAGTGACTTTTTTCATTGCAATTATTGTATCTTTGATATCGTTTTCCTCTTTAAATCCATCTAGTGGAGATGGACCAGTTCCCCAAGAAGATGATCCTCCAGCTAAAGAATTTGTAGAATTCGGTTGACCAATAAATGTATAATATCCATTTGAAGTATTTCCGACTCCAACAAAACTTTTAACAAAGGTTTCGGCATTTAATATTCTAAATTGATCAGATATAATAGCAGGCATTTTATTTGATATTTATGTTTATTTATTTACTTTTAAATAAACCTCTAGTTCTTGTAACTTCCGGAGCAGTCGAAAGTCCAACTAACCCATTATTAGTGTTTACTGTAAATGATTTTGGAGAACCAAGTGATCTATTTTGATAATCATATATCTTACCCCAACTGTAATTTCCAAAATAACCATTTGTTGTTAATCCAGGATTTATTGTAAAATCAATTCTAGAATTATTTGTTGGATTAGGAAGAAATCTACAAGTGACAGTTGCAATTCCTACCACAGAGGAATTAATTGGTTTTTCTACTGCCTCTGCATAATAAACACCATCAATAAATGAAGTTGCAGTGCCAACAACAACGTTATCAGTAGTTATACAAGTTAAGGCATGTCCACACTGAATATTGCTATTATATATCACAAAATAATCTCCTACCGAAATTCCACTTGATTGTATACCATAACTATTAAGGGCAGAATATCCTATTCCTAATTGAGTATTATCATAAGATTCTGTTTTTAATTTAAATTTTATTCGTGGTATAGTATTATTTCCGATAATTACAGATAAAGATGTATCAACACCCACTATAACACCAAAATCACCCTTTGCCTTGATTGATTCGATTTCTTCTATTTTTGTTTTTTCTGATTGAATTAATACTTTAGGTGGGTCTGATTGTTTATATCCAAAACCACGATTTGTAATCGTGATAGATGCTATGATTCCAGATGTTGCATTTGATGTTGCCGATGCAAAATTATAACCAGGAATTGAATAGAATGAAGTTCCAGTAATGGATGATGGTGGCGAAAGTTCATTATACATTGTAGTATTAGATCCAACAGAAATATATCTATCTTCAGCAATTGAATAATTAATATCTTTTAATATATTTATTTCGTCATCTGTATAAAGTTTGAGAGTCCATTGTGTGAGATTGTATGAATAATATAATCCAGCTGGTCTGTTGTTAGTCGGTGAGGTTAATACTGTATATAATTTATATAATGAATTGTAATGTATGGTTGTGAGATTAGCCGGAGAAATATAAACAAGATCATGATAACCTAAAAGATTAGATGTAATATTATTCCAAGTATTTCCATCCGTAGAAGTTTTAATTGAACCTTGAAAACCAACAGCTACAAATTTAGATCCAGTCCAAATAACTTTATTTAAATTAGAACCGTTAAGTCCAGATATAACTGACCAACTTTTTCCTCCATCAGTACTTCTTACTCCACCATTATCCCCAACTACAACAATAAAATCAATACCTACTGCAATCGATCTCAAATTGCTAGTTGTATTTGATGATACTAATTTAAATGAAGTACTACCAACTCCAACTGCATCAAAAATCGAACCACCAACACCAACACAAATCCATTTATCGTAAGCTGATGAATATTTAATATCTAGAAGTGCAGCAACATAACCACTTTCTAATGGGACAGTACCTTCCAAAATATCACCATATTCAAATTTTTTAATTTCTGACCAAGATGATATTGTTGTACCAAATCCAACAGATCTTACAATTTTTCCTTGTTCTCCAACAGCAATATAGTAATTAGTTGACCCCAACCCAACAGAACTAAAATCAATTGTTCCGGCATATCCAATATTTGACGTTGTATTGAATGATTTTCCATCTATTGAAGTTACCACAATTCCACTTTGCCCAACTGCAACTATGGGATTTCCAATAACCACCGACAATAATGAAGAAGTTGTCGATAAACCGCTCGTAGGTAACCAATTAAAGATTGGTTCTTTAATTTGCGATTGTGGATGAGAAAACGAAACTGTCGGAGAATTTATTGTATATCCACTTCCTCCAGTAGAAATTGCAACATTAGAAATTATACCTGCATCTGATACTACTGCAGTTCCAAGTCCTGATGATGTTTCTTTATTATCAATTATTAATATATTATCTTCTGATCCTTGAATTGGATCAACATCATTAAATAGAGGATATGCGTTATTTACATATATTGACGTGTCTGTAGTATTTAAGTTTTTGATAATTCTAGTTGTAGGTCTAATTGTCGGAATTAAATTTGGTCTTGCTTTAGAAACTAAAGAACCAAGAATAACTCTATCTTCTGTTTGTTTTGTCCATTTTAATGGTCTAATTTTATCCGAATTTGTATTGATACCAATACTATCATAATTATAAGTATCAAGTTGATCTGATGCTACAATCTTTTTAACCACTCTTTCGAATTGTTCTCTATCCAAATTATCGTAAATATTTTCACCAATTTGGACAATGTCTCCCTCTTTAATTGTTTTTAGTGGAGTAACAGTTTCTATGTCTAAAGACGAACCTCGGTAAAATATAACAGAACATAATGAATTTGGTTTTGGTGCTTCACTAAAAACTATTCTAGATCCAAAGAATGTATAAGATTCACCAGGAACTTGAAGTATATCATTCAGGTATATAAAAATATTATTTTGCAATACAAGATCAGATCCAGGTTCCTTTCTCAAATCAATTATTTCAGTATTTCCACCATTAGTTTGCGTTAATGTAAATTTTTTGCGAAATCCATCAAAATATTGAGAAAAATCATCAAAATAAATAAATTGTCCAGGATAAAACCCACTAAATTTATCTGTTAAAGTTTCTGTCACTGTAAGTTTAAATTCTTCAAATCCTGCACCAATCGTTGGATTTGTAGTTAATCCAACTACTTTAAGAATATCCCCAACTTTATATCCAACTCCAGGATTATCCAAATTAAAACCAATAATACCTGAACCAGATCCAACTTGAACTGAAACTTTTGCATTAGTTCCAACTCCAGAAGAACCACTAGTATATGCAACGCCAAGATTGCTGTATGCAAGAGGTGAATCGATATTCACATACACAGGAGAAGATGACGTATATCCAATTCCACCACTAACAATTGAAAGTGAAGATAAACTACCACCAACACCAACAGTGGACGTTATAGAAGCACCAGAACCAACATCAGAGGCAATACTAATACTTGGAGGAGTTCTATAACCACTACCACCACCTTTTATAGTAATTGAATCAATTATTCCGGCATTTGAAACTGATGCTGTTGCTGCTGCTCCAATCAATGGTTGATAACCAAATCCAGTTGTAATTGCAACGTTTATAATTTTTCCAGCATTTGGGACACCAGTTAAAAACTTAATAGTATTATTTCCGGGCGTATCAATTGAATAATCTACACTTGGTCTTTGAAAAACATTGTTTATAAGTATGATTGGATTATTGTTAATGTCTGTAGAACTATTTATATTTGTATATAATCCAACAACACCGTTTCCATTTGATTTTAAATTAAATTGTGTTGCTGCAATTCCAGTAAAATCAGCAGAAATATCATCTAAAATTAAATTTTTATCATTTGGATTTGAAGAATCAAATGCCCTAGAGAATGCTCTACCAGAGAAGAAAGATGATACTTTAAATTGAGGATCTGTTGATGCTATTGCTGGTCCATATGGTGGAGTAGAAAAATATATTACATCCTTTATAATATTAAAATCACCAGTATGAACAGTAACAGCAGAACCTATTGTATGTCCAGCAGCAACTGTTCCCATAAATGAACGAGCAACATCTATTTTATTTGTAGATCCAATACCAACAGAAATGACTTTTAAAAATTCATTATTAATTTTTAAAATGTCTGATCCTGATATGGAATTAATACCAGAAGAAATGTATATTGCAGTTGATCCAATACCGATTGATGTAGAAAGACCTATTGTGATATTTTTTTGATGAACTGCACTTTGGATTATATTATCTATAGAAATGATTACATTTTCATTTGAATTTTTAAAACTAAATGATTGAGTTCCAATACCAAGAGAGTTTAAAACAAAAGGAGATGAAATTGCCGTAGGTACTCCGCAAAGTTGAAAATTATTTACATCAATTTTACGAACAAAAACATTTGATGGTAAAGTTATTCCGGGTGCATGAAATGTCGCAGCAATTCCTATAGAGGTTCCAGCTCCAGAATTGTAAATTATTTCTTGTCCACTTTGAAATCCATGATTTGGAATAATAAATTTACTATTAGTCAAATCGACGATTTCCTCATCAGAACTGTTAAATTCTTTATAAAATAATGGATTTCCTGCACTTTTAAGTTTAAATGAAGACAAACCAACAACTTCTCCGCCAATTGTACTAGTAATTCCTGTAAATTGTGAACTAATATCATCAATTGATAAAACTTTATTGGTCTTATTTAATATAAAATTCATTAATTCAATTCCTTCTGGAAAATATATTCTTTCTACAGATTTGTCATCTAATACATCTTCTTCATATACCATCGAAAAATTATGTTTTGTATATAAAGAATCAAAGCTATCCATATTTACAAGTAATGTTGTTTCTGATGATGCAATAGAAACTTTCATATTTGTAGATTTAGCAATTCCAAGATTGACTGGACCAATACTGGGCATTGTAATTATATCTAAATCGGAAAATTCTTTAAATCCAGATGGATGTATAATTGACTTTACAGATTCTTTCCAAGTCGAATATGGAACTTCACTTTTGATTGAATATGAAAATTTTTGATAATAATTATTATCTGATATTCTTTGTTGATAATCATTCAAAAAACCAATTTTATCATCAAAATTATTAATTTTGTCTCTAGAAACTCCCAAAGATGCAGAAAGATTAAATATAGATACAAATTTTACTACTCCATTTAATTTTGATTTTTCACCATAAAGTTTATCGCCAACATTTAATACTCCTTTAACATTCATCAATCTTAATTGATTTATGTCATTATCCCAACCATCTTCCATTACTTGTGCTGAAAAATTCGTAGATGATACTTTTTCTCCAGAAAAATATTGAGCATCATCAATTATATTCATTTCAAAAATAGGCATATCTTTTTTATTGACAACATAACCAAGAGTAAAATCTGAATTATATTCACCAAATGGATTTGTTTGCAAACCATTCATATTATAGTTTATAGTTCTAGTTGTTGTGTTTATTCCTGTTACTGTGAAAAAGTTATAATCATAATCTTTCGAATTAAAGGTATTTTTAGTTTTAGTTGCATCAGTCAATCTACATTTTTCGATAAAAATGCTATCACCAATTGCAAATGGAAATTCTGTTATTGTTGACCCATATCCAATTGCGATTGGTTCAAATAAAACTGGATCATTTACTAAATGTATTATTCCATCTCCATTATTATTCACAGTTATGTCGTCAATTTCATATCCATTCGAATTATTATATGGAACAATCTTAAATGGATTTTTTAAATCAAAAACATTTTTTGTTATTTCTACACTAATTACAGATCCACCTTGAATTTTCGATGTCAGTTCAATTTGATCATTTCCAATAACTTTTAATTTTGGTGGAGTATTGTAATTTTTTCCTCCTGTTAAAATACCAATAGAATCTACTCTAGATATTTCTTTAATAATACAAACAGCAGGAACACTCAATTGTGGCAATATAGTAGGATCTGTAGGGTAATCAAATCCATTTTTAATTCTATCAAATGATAAAATTTCTCCAATTTCAGATGAAATTGGTGTTAATAATGCAGATTTTCCAGAAGAAGTTTTAACGAAATTTATAGATGGAATAATTGGATAAGATATTCCTTTTGAATTAATTTTGACTTTTGATATAGAACCACTTGCATTTTTAGAATCTGTATCATAAAAAACTGAAGAAATTCCTGTCGTTTGTGTATATTCTACATATTCTGGTTTTTGTTTTAAATTAAATTTAAAAATATTGGAACTGACACCAATAATAGAGTGTTCACCTGATAGGTTACTTGGTCGAATATCGATTCGATTAAAACCAAAAACTTCTTTATCTATAGATAATTGATTTTTTTCTGGATCTGAAGATACTGGAGTAAATTTATAATAAAGTGTTTTTGGAATGAATCTTTCTTTAGTTTGTAAACTTACTGAGGTATTGGTTCTTCCGATTGCTAATATATTTTCTTGTTTTTTGTCAATTTCAAATTGCTTTTTAAAATCTTGATCTATATAAAAATTTAATATAAATTTATCATTATTGTTTATAAACAAATTTGATATATCAAATACTACTGTATTTCCTTTTGAAAATGATAGTGGTGGATTTATAAGAGCAATATTTTGAGTACCAATTCCAGCATTAGAAAATGATATTCCAAATCCAATAGTCACGTCATGTGAATACTTACAAAGTTGTATTTTATCTGGGTGTTCTTTTAACACATAATAAACTGATTCATTTTCTAAACCACCAATAGCAGTAGTTCCAGAGTAATAAACAATTTTATCTCCATTCTTTAATATATTAGATCCAATATCAATTGTTGATGTAGAACCGGTAGAAACTTTTGCTGTAGAAAATCCTATAAGATCGGTTGTAATTTTTCTATT
>OFRD01000375.1_pt1 | contig 17321 bp, 14 predicted proteins | sample 1543041 | NCBI WGS metagenome assembly OFRD01 (sample SAMN07774234, study PRJEB24372) | wastewater metagenome | isolation source: Exp Tend CN 100WW | collected 2016-02
GTCAGGAACACCATGGCCCAGCGCCAGTTGTTGAACAGGCCGGTGACGCTGCGCGGGTAGATCTTTTTGTGCGGGGCGTAGAGCGAGACCTTTTTCTCCTCTTTTTTGCCGGGCTGGTAGTTGGCTTGCGGCACGATGGGGATGACTTTTCTGGCCTTGGGCGTGTTGTCGCTCATGCTTGTTCCTGGTGTGATTCGGCATTGATCATGTGGTCGGCCATCTGTGCAAAGGTGTCGATCAGGCGGGCGCGAAAGGCCGCGTCGGCGACCTGCTCGGTCAGGGCCTGGGTCATGCACAGCATCCACTCGTCGCGCACGGTCGGGCCCACCACGTAGGGCGCATGGCGCATGCGCAGCCGGGGATGGCCTTTTTTGGCGATGTAGAGCGAGGGCCCGCCGAACCAGCCGGACAGGAATTCAAACAGTTTTTCTTCGCTGTCGGCCAGGTTTTCCGGATGCATTTTTCGCACCTGGTAGGCTTCGGGGAGCTCGTCCATCAGCTGGTAAAAACGGTGCACCAGGCGCTCCAGGCCGGTGGCGCCGCCCAGTTGCTCGTAGGGGGTTGTCGGGGTGTCAAGGCTCATGGGTCAGTCTTTCAATTCAATAACGCGCATGCCTTCTCTTTATCAAGAAGCGTGCCACCCGCCTATTGTCGTGAAAACCGGTTGAATTCAAGCACGGGTCAGTTTTTACCCTGGATTGACCGCTGTCAATTTTACCGGGTTACTGCCATATCTGGCAGTCTCTGCCAATACCGTCATAAACTGGCACCTTCACACGAGGACGCGCCATGAACCCATTGCCAGAACTGATGTCTTACCTGGAGGGCCTGCCCGAGCCGCATATTCTGTTTGACACGCAGTACCGCATTCTGGCGGCCAACGCGGCGTACCGGCGCCAGTTCAGCCCGCAGCGCAGCGTGGTGGGGCGCACCTGCTACGAGGTGTCACACCGCTTCAGCGTGCCCTGCGATCAGGCCGGTGAGTCGTGCCCGCTGCTGCGCGCGCGGGAGTCGGGCCAGCGCGAACGGGTGCTGCACCTGCACCACACGCCGCAGGGCGAGGCCTACGTCAACATCGAACTGGCACCGCTGCTCAACGCCCGGGGCGAGCAGGCGTTTTTTGTCGAGAAGATGGAGCCGCTGCGCGTGGCGCAGGGGCCGTCGGCGGCGCAGGGGCTGATCGGGCGCTCGCCCGCCTTTCAGCACATGCTGGGGCTGGTGGCGCGGGTGGCGCCGTCGCAGGCCAGCGTGCTGCTGCTGGGGGAGTCGGGCAGCGGCAAAGAACTGGTGGCGCGCACCGTGCATGAGGCCAGTGGCCGGGCGCAACGCCCGCTGGTGGCGGTGGACTGCGCCAGCGTGCCGGAAAACCTGTTCGAGTCCGAGCTGTTCGGCCATGAGCGCGGCGCCTTCACCGGCGCCAACACCGCGCGCGGCGGGCTGGTGGAAGCGGCCAGCGGCGGCACGCTGTTTCTGGACGAAGTGGGCGACATTGCGCTGGCGATGCAGGTCAAGCTGCTGCGCCTGCTGGAGACCGGCACTTACCGCCGCGTCGGCAGCACCGAGCTGCGCCATGCCGACATCCGCGTGATTTCGGCCACTCACCGTGACCTGGATCGCATGGTAAGCGAGGGTCGTTTCCGCGAAGATTTGTACTACCGCCTGAGCACCTTTCCGATTCACCTACCGTCGTTGCGTGAGCGCAGCGATGACATCGCACTGCTGGCGACTGCGCTGCTGGCGCGGGTGGCGCCGCAGCGCCTGCTGCACCTCAGCGCGGGCGCGCTGGCGCTGCTGCAGACGCAGGAATACCCGGGCAATGTACGCGAGTTGCGCAACCTGCTGGAGCGTAGCGCCTTGCTGTGCGATGGTGACACGCTGGAAGCCACGCACGTGCAGCAGGCGCTGCTGTCAGGGCGGCGCCCGGCGGCCGGGTTGCCGAACCGTCCGCGTGTGGCGCAGGACGCTTCATGGGTTCAAACGGCCATCACGCCAACACCCGGCGCGTTGCAGGCGATGGCGCGGGCTGGCTTGCAGCAGTTGGTCGCCATGCACCGGGGCAGCCGGGCGGAGCTGGCGGCGCAACTGGGCATCAGCGAACGCTCGCTGTACCGCAAGCTGAAGGCGCTGGGATAAGTCGTTCGGTGTCCGCTTCATGCCGGGCGAGCAGTTTTTCAAAGTCTTCAATCGGGACGGGCTTGCTGAAGTAGTAGCCCTGAAACTCCCGGCAGCCGTTGACCAGGAGAAAGTCCAGTTGTGCCAGCGTCTCCACGCCTTCGGCAATCACGCCCAGCTTGAAGTTCCTGGCCAGCTCGATGATGCTGCGCACCATCACCGCATCATTGGGGTCTTTTTCAATATCACGCACAAAACTCTGATCGATTTTGATCTGATCCAGTGGCAGCAGCTTCAGATAGGACAAAGAGGAGTAGCCGGTGCCAAAGTCATCCAGCGACAGGCCAACACCGAGCTGTTTCAGGGCCTGCATTTTGGTGATGACGGTACTCACATCGGTCAGGATGACACTTTCGGTCAACTCAAGCTTCAAGAGGGCAGGGTTGATGCCATGGCGGTGCACGGCGGCGGTGATCAGGTCGACGAACTGCGGCAGCTTGAATTGCTGCGCACTGACGTTGATGGCCATCGTCAAGTCTTGCGTTGCGGGGTGCCTGGCCCATGTCTTGAGCTGTTGGCAGGCGGTTTTGATGACCCAATTGCCAATGTCGACGATCAAGGTGCTTTCCTCGGCCAGAGCAATGAAATGCGCGGGCGGCACCAGGCCGTGCGTGGGATGCAACCAGCGCACCAACGCCTCCGCGCCCACAGGGCGCTGATGCTGGTCGACTTGTACCTGGTAGAACAAGCGCAGCTGCTGCTCCAGCACGCAGGCGCGCAGTTCGGTGTCGAGCAAGGCGCGTGCCTCCATGGATTGCTGCATGCCCAGGTCAAAGAAGCGCACCGCGTTGCGGCCATCGTCTTTGGCCTGGTACATCGCCACGTCGGCGTTCTTGACCAGGTCTTCGGCGCAGATTTCATTGCCCAGGTACATGCACACCCCGATGCTGGGCGAGCTGTAGCGCTCATGGGCATTCAGCTGGTAGGGGGCGGCCAGCGCACTGCGTATTTTTTCAGCCACTTGCGCCGATTTCCGGGTGGCCAGGTCGACCTCGGTATCCAACTCGCCGAGCACCACCACAAATTCGTCACCCCCCAGGCGTGCCACCGTATCGGCTTCGCGCAGGCAGGACTGAATGCGCTTGGCGACCTCCAGCAACATCAAGTCGCCATGGTCATGCCCCAGGGTGTCGTTAATCGTTTTGAAGCGATCCATGTCCATGAACAGGATGGCGCCAAATTGCTGGGTTCGGGCCGAGTGGGACAAGGCGGTCTGCAGCCGATCCATCAGCAAACGGCGGTTGGGCAGGCGGGTCAGCACGTCATAAAAGGCGAGCTGGCGGATTTCATCTTCTGCGTTTCTGCGCTCCGTGATATCGCGCGACAGAAAAATGTAGCTGGCCTCCTGCGAGGGGAGTCCCTGGTATTTGGCCACCGAAAGTTCAAACCAATGCTCCCCTCCCTGCGGCAGGGTCAGCACGATCCGGCGCCCGAAGGAGTGGCCGCTGGCCGCCGCATCGACTTCTTCCATGGCCTTGAGCACTTCCTGCGCCGCCGCCAGGGGCAGGACGTCTTCCACCCGGCGGCCCAGGAGTTCACTGGCTGGGGCGATCAGCAGATCACCTCGAACCCCCCACACGTTGAGATAGCGTCCGCCGCGATCGACTTCGACCATCAGGTCGGGTACCGCGCGCAGCAAGGCCTCAAAGCGCATCGTGGCTTCATTTTTCTCTTCATCGCGCTGTTGCAACTCGGCCATCAGGTGGTTGAAGCTGTGCGCCAATTCACCAATCTCGTCATGGCTTGTGATCAGGGCCCGGCCAAGCAAGGTTTTGCCCTGGCGAATCTGCCGCATGGTGTCGGTCAACGCGAGCAAGGGCCGGGTGATGAGGTGTTGCAGGTGATTGAGCAGCAAGGTCAGCAAGGCGAACGCCACCACGCCGGTCAGCAGCAGCACTGCCAGTTGTGCCAGCAGTTGTTGATAGGCATGGGCCAGACTCTGACTGAGAACCAGGGTGCCAATGGCGGTGGCGTTGTCCGCAGGGTCTTTTAGCTGGAACACAATTTCATGGGACGTTCTTAAAAAGTGTTCGTCGCTCAGCGGGGCGTCGGGTGTGCGGCTGGCGGGAAGGGGCGCCGGGTGGTCAGCGCGGCGGTAGCTGGCAAAGAGTCTGCCGGATGCGTTGTAGAGCGCGGCGGATTGGACATCCTCGGCTTGCCCCAGACTTTCCAGCGTGGTCTGGGCGGTCTTGACGTCGTTGAAAACCAGGGTTGAATGGAGGTTGTCGGCCAGCACACGGGTCAGGTTGCTGACACTCTTGCGCGAGTCGTCCATCAAGCGCTGATACAAAAAAAGGCTCAGACTGAAGGCCGTCAACAGGGCAAGCAAGGTAGCGACCAGCAGGTTGATCACCCTGAGCTTGCTGCCGATGGAGAGGTGCTTGAATCGAATGCGCATAGCGTTCTCAGTAAACGAGTGTTGCGAGCTTCAACAACCTGGAACTGAGATTCAGCGCGCGGGCTTGCGCCGCAGTCTGGTTGATTTTGAAGGTGTAACGGCCATCCTGCTTGCGCAGGGCAATGACCACGTCTTGCAAGTCAAAGTCATTCTCTTCGGCGACCAGCAGCAGGGGGGGGGCTGGCATGAGCTGGTTCATGGTGTGAATTTTTTTGTGTTCAGCCAGGCCGACGAACAGAACGTGGCATGACGCGGCCTGTGCGATGGTCGTGATGGTTTTGATCTCCAGCGCTTTGCCCTTGATTTTCTTGTTTTGCAGGCTGCTGAGCGCCTCAAACACCGGTGGGCTGCCGATGACGCAAAACTCAATGGTTTCCGCTGGCGGGGGAGGCCAGTCGGTGTAGGCCGCGAAGTTGTACAACAACGCCGCCTGCACCACATGTTCTGGTGCAGCGGGTGCCTGCGCCTGCGCTGCCGGGGCAGCACAGCACACCAGCAAGCGCAGCAGGTGCATCAGCCTAAAACGCATAGCTGATCGTGGCACTGAGGCCGCGCCCGGGTTGCGGAACTGTGGGTGACGGGGTCTCGGCCGACGCGGGGTGTTCAATGCGGCGATTGAACAGGTTGCTGATGCGCAACTGCGCTTGCCAGCCCTTGCTGTACCGACTTGGAAAGGTCGCCGTGACGTTGGCCAGCACTTCGGTGGGTACCGCGTAGGGGGTGGCGTTCCAGGCATAGGTGCGCGGGCCGATCAGCTGAAGTTCACCGGCCAGAAGCATGGCGTCATGGAACACCGGGGCGCTGGCCGAGGCCTTGGCAATCCACGTCGGACTGTTGTCCACCGTGCTGGTCACGCTGCTGCTGGCCTGGTTGAGGGCCAGACTGGCACGCCACTGCAAGCCGCTGGCGTGCTTTTGCTCCAGCCCCAGCTCAAGTCCTTGAATGCGGGTGGAACCCTTGTTTTGGAACTGCAGCACACCGCTGCCATTGGTGTCGATCTGCTGGATCAGCTTGTCGAGTTGATTCTCGTAAAGCGAGAGCTGCCAGCGGCTGCGCTCGTCGCGACGCCACTCCAGCACGCCCTCGGTGGTGCGAATGGTTTCGGCCTGCAGGCTGGGGTTGTCCAAATAAGTCACGCCGTTGCTGAATTGGCTTTCATACGCGTTGGGCGAGCGGTAGGCCCGACCGGTCAATAATTTAACCGTCCAGTCCGGCGCCGGCTGCCAGATCACACCCAGCCGGGGGCTGCTGGTGGTGTCTTGCGTACTGGCGCGATCCAGGCGCAAACCCAGGCTGAGCAACCAGGCCGTGTTCAGTTGCCACGCGTCTTGCACAAACAGCGCCGTTCGGGTGGTGGTCGTGTTGAGATCCACGTCTGCTGTTCCCAGGGTGGCCGCAGGGACAGAATTGAAGTTTTGTTGCCGGGCTTGCAGATCGTGTGAAAACTCCACCCCGGTGATCAGCTGATGCGCACCGCTGCGCCAGCGGTAATGCAGCTCGCCTTCCAATACCTGGCCCCGCACATCGTCAAAGTTATGGTAGTAGCCAATGCCTGAGTCCAGGTAGGGGTAGCTTGCCCGGTAGTAAAAATCGCTATAGCCCAGGCGGGCATAGAGCGCCTGCTGCTCGCCCAGCGCGTGATCCAGTGCCACATTGATCTGGGTGCCGCCATCGACGACCCGCAACGCGGGATCATCGAACAGCGTGGCGTAGTTGGCGGCGGACGGATGCACGGTGCGCTCGTGATGGATCAGTCGCACACTCAATTCACCACGGTCGACGCGGGCCATCAGGTGCTGGTTACGCCCGCTGTCGAGTCCGTGGGCCACGCCGTCGGGCGACACGCTGCCGTCGGCCCGCCGCAACTGCCCCAGCGGATCGCTGTAACCCAGATCACGCCCGGCCTGCTGGTCAGCCGAATAGTGCAGGAACACGCGGGTGTCCTGTGCCTCGCCTTTGAGGGTTTGGCTGCTGATCAGGTTGACACCCTGGCCCCCCTGGTCTGACAAACGCAGCCCTGCTTCGCGCAGTCCGGTGGCTTCGCCCTGGCGCGTCATCACGTTGATCACCCCGAACATGGCGTTGGCGCCGTACAGGGCGGAGCCGGGGCCGGGAATGTACTCGATGCGTTCGATGGCCGACATGTCCAGCCAGGCTTCGGTGCCGGTCAGGGCCGACTGGTAGACGTTGTCGTTGTTGCGCTGCCCGTCCACCAGCAGCAGGAAGCGCGTGTTGTAGTCGCCGGGAATCTGGAAACCGCGCGCGCCCAGAAAGTCATAGACCTTGTCGTTGCTGGCATACAGGCCCGGCAAGGTGTTCAAGGCCTCGGTCAGGGTGCGCCAGCCATGGCGGCGGATTTCTTCGCGGCTGATGACTTGAACGGCTGAAGGCGCATCGCGGCCACGTTGTTCGAACTTCGACGCGGAAACCACGCTCACTTCGAGCAGTTGCTCCAGCGACAAATCAACGAGGTCGAGGTCGGCGGCCCGGGCGGCTTGCGCGAACAAAGCCCATGCTGACAGCACGACCAGCGCCTGGCGCTGAGATCCCGGTAAACCCATGACATCCCCCCCCTGATGTTGCTAGCCCTTCACTTTTTCATCTGTTACATGAAAGAGCTTGATATTTCCACTTTACCGTGGAGGACTAACTTCATCCGTAGGGAGTTCTTGACGACTGGTGTAGTCAGATCTCGATGGTTTGTAAAAAGAGCGTCAGCCGAAGTGACCCATGCCAGCTTGGGTCAAGGCATGCTGCTTGACTGCGTTGCTCATCTTTTGATAGCTGCCTACGCACAAACGGCGAGGGCTGGAGGCCAAAAAGGCTTGCAGTGATGCGCCTTTTTGGCCTGGTCGATCAGTTCAACTCGGCGCGCACGTTGTCCTTGAAGTTGTAAAGCGTGACCACCGGCGTGGTCAGCTCACCCTTGGGGGTGAATGCGATGTTGGCGGTGATGCCTTTGAGCTGGGTCTTGCCGATGAAGGGCACGTACACCTTCGGATCCACCGAGTTGGCGCGTTTCATGGCGTCGGCCAGCACGAAGGTGGCGTCGTAGGCGTAGGGGCTGTAGATCTGGAACTGGCCGGGGAAGCGGGCGTCGTACTTTTTCTTCCAGTCATTGCCACCCTGCATCTTGGCCACGGAGGCGCCGCCGGTGGCGCAGGTCACGTTTTTCAGCGTGCTGGCCTTGACCGACAGTTCGGCCAGCTTTTCGGTACACAGGGCGTCACCGCCGAAGTATTTCACGTCGGTCATGCCGAGCTGCTCCATCTGGCGCAGCATCGGGCCGGCCTGGGCGTCCAGACCGCCGTAGAAGATGGCGTCAGGCTTTTTGCTCTTGATGGCGGTCAGGACAGCCATGAAGTCGGTGGCCTTGTCGGTGGTGAATTCCTCGCTCACCACCTTCACGCCTTTTTGCAGGGCGGTGGCTTTGAATACCCCCGCCAGGCCCTGGCCGTAGGCGGTGCGGTCGTCAATGATGGCCACGGTTTTGATCTTGAGCGTGTCGCGCGAGAAGTTGGCCAGCGCGGCGCCGAGCGCGTTGTCGTTGGCGATCAGACGGTAGGTGGTGTTGTAGCCGTGCTTGGTCACGTCCGGGTTGGTGGCGGCAGAGGTGATGTGGGGCAGGCCGCACTTGTTGTACACCGCCGACGCCGGGATGGTGGTGCCCGATTGCAGGTGGCCCACGACGCCCGCGACCTTGGAGTCGCACAGCTTCTGCGCCACGGCAGTGGCCTGGCGTGGATCGCCCGCGTCGTCTTCGGCGGCCAGTTCAAACTTGATCTTCTTGCCGCCAATCACGAGGGCTTGCGTGTTCAGTTCGTCAATGGCGAGACGCACGCCGTTTTCTGTGTCTTTGCCAATGTGGGCAATGCCGCCGGAGGTGGGGCCGGCATGGGCGATGCGAACGGTCTGGACGTCCTGGGCGAAGGCCATGGAGGCGGTCAGCGCCAGTGCGGCGGCAGCGGTCAGGCGAAGTGAAGCAGAAAGAGGGGTCGCATTTTTCATGGTCAATGATCCGGTGTTCAAAGAAGGGAAAACAAAAAGCTATCAAGGCGGGGCCTGATGGAGCCATGTTACTACCTGGCCACCGCCCGGGGCAGGCGGCTGCGGCACGACCCTTGCTTGGTTTCCCGGAAACCAAGGGAGTGTTCCGCGATGCAACAAGGTCAATTCATTTCTTTCTGTCTGTGGGCGCTGGCGGGCTGCAGCGCGGCGGCGCAAACGACCCCGGCGGGCAGTGCGGTCGATCCGTACCTGTCCTCTGCCTGGGCCGGACTGCACAAACAGTACCTGGGTGGCGAGCCTTTTGTGTTTGATGACCGGGTGCAGGTCACCGGCCCGGCGTTTGCCGAAGACCCGATGAATGTGCCGCTCAGCATCGACGCCCAAGCGCTGCCCGAGGTGACGCAGATGGTGGTGCTGGTGGAGCGCAACCCGATCCGCAAGGTGCTGGTGTACTACCCGCAGGCGATGCTGCCACGCGTCTCTTTTCACTTCAAGCTGGAGCAGGCCAGCCCGGTGCGCGCCGCCGCCAAAACCAGAGATGGCGTCTGGCACGTGGGCAGCACCTGGGTCGAGGCCTCGGGCGGCGGCTGCACGGTGGCGGGCGGCTCGCGCAAGGACGGCAGCTGGGCCCGCACGCTGGGTCAGGTGTCCGGGCGCGTATTCGATCCCGCTCAACGACCCCGCGCCCAGTCGCTGGCGCCGGCGCAGCCGGGCGAGTCCTCCCTGCGCTTGCGCCTGCGCGTGATGCACCCGATGGACACGGGCCTGGTCAGCGGCATTCCGGCGTTTTACATCAACCGCCTGCAGGTCAGCAGCAGCCTGGGTGAGCCCCTGCTGCGGCTGGAGCTGTTTGAGCCGGTCAGCGAGAACCCGGTGTTGTCCTTTGACTTTCCGCACGCGCTGCCGGGGGCGCTGCTGCTCACGGGCAGCGACAACAACGGCAACCGCCTGGCGGCCCGGATTGAGAATGGAGCCCGGCCATGAGTCCATACGCTTGCCGCTGCTTCAGTCTGGCTCTGGGGCTGCTGCTGTGGGCCAGTAGCCCGGCCTGGGCGCAGAACCGGGCCACGCTCGATTACCAGCTCACGGCCCGCGCGCTGGCACCTGGCGTGTATGTGGTGCAAGGCACGAATGCAGATTTCTCGCCCGCCAATGGCTGCAACATCATCAACACCGGCTTTATCGAGACCGACGCTGGCGTGCTGGTGGTCAACACCGGGCCCTCGCGTTTGTATGGCGAGCAGTTGCGCGCCCTGATTGCCCGCACCACGGCGCGCCCGGTGGTGCAGGTGTTGAACCTCAATTTGCATCCCGACTACTTTCTGGGCAACCAGGCCTTTGCCGATGTGCCGCGCCGCGCCACCGCGCTGACGCAGGCCGGCATGGCGCGCGAAGCCAGGAGTTACGAAGACAACCTGTACCGCCTGTGCGGCGACTGGATGAAAGGCACCGAAACGCTGGCGCCCGATACCACGCAGGCACCCGGGCGCTGGACGCTGGGCCAGCGCCAGCTGGAGCTGCGCACCTACCAGGGTCACACCGCTTCGGATCTGGTGCTGGTCGATCTGAGCAGCGGCGTCGCCTTTGTCGGCGGCCTGGCCTTTGCCGAGCGCATTCCGACCACGCCGCATGCCCAGCTGGCAAACTGGCTGACCAGCCTGGCGCAGCTGGACGCCGACTTGCAGACACTGCTGCCCGCCCCGCAGCTACACGCGGTGGTGCCCAGCCATGGCCCGGTTCGGGCCGACACATCGGCGTTGCAGCAAACCCGCGACTACCTGACGTGGCTGGATACCACCTTCGAGCAGGCGGCGCAGGCTGGCCTGGACATGGTGGAGCTGCTGCGTACCCCGCTGCCGCTAACATTCAGGCATTGGGCCGCAGTGTCCACCGAGTTCACGCGCAACGTGATACACCTCTACCCTCAGTACGAAGCCCGGAGTTTGCATGCAAGTCACCCCCCCTGAAGTGACCTCCCCCCTGCCGCCCGCGTGGGATCAGGGCTGGCTGGCGGTCGGGGACGGGCACCGCCTGTACTACGAGCAGTGGGGCCGCCACGACGGCCCGGTGGCGCTGGTGCTGCATGGCGGGCCGGGCTCCGGCTTCAGCGAGCGGCTGCGTTCGTTTTTCAACCCCGAGCAATTTCGCGTGATTGCGTTTGACCAGCGCGGCTGCGGGCGCAGCACGCCGCGCGGCGAGTGCGAGGCCAACACCACGGCCCATGCGCTGGCTGACATCGAACAGTTGCGTCACGCGCTGGGGATTGAACGCTGGCTGGTGGTGGGCGGCTCCTGGGGCGCCACGCTGGGGCTGGCCTACGCCACCCGGCATACCGCCCAGGTCAGCGGCTTGCTGTTACGCGGTTTCTTCTGGCCCGGTGCCAGCGACATTGCGCGCTTTTTTTCAGTTCAGCCTTGGTACGACTGGGCGGAGCAGCTGATGTCGGATGCGATGGAGCAACGGCGTGCGGCGGCACAAGCCTGGTGGCTCTGGGAATTCTTGCGTTCAGATGCGCCGAAATTGTTGTTTCCCACGCTGCCCGAGCTCGATGTGTTGTGTGATCGCTACCGGGTGCAGGCCCATTACCTGCTGCACAACTGCTGGCTGGAGGAGGCCGATCTGGGGCGTGGCGCGGCACATTTGGCGGGCCTGCCGGTGGCGTTTTTACACGGCAGTGCCGATCAGGTATGCCCCCTGAGCAGCGCCCGGCGCGTCCACGGCTGGCTGGCGGGCAGTGTCTGGCAAACGGTGCCGGGCGCGGGCCACGACCCGTTTCACCCCGCCATGGCGCAGGCCATGCGCGAGGCCTTGCAGCGCTTTGGCGACACCGGGCAATTCGGGTTATAGCTTGAAGCCGCCCTTGGGTTTGAAGAAACCGCAGCCAATCAACAGCGCCTCGGACAGGGGCAGGATGTAAGAGGTTTTCTCGTCCACCACGCCGTTGCTGGGGTTGAGTACTTCGTAGTCGATCCAGCCGCCACCGCGCCCGGCGGCCGCAAAACCTTCCCGGATCACGTGCTCGCCGTCCAGTCCGGGAATCTCATGCACGCGCTTGCCGACACTGGTGGGGGTGGCGCCAAACACCTTGTAATAACCCTGGCGGTCGAACACAAAAATATACAAATCGCGATCCCGGAAGGCGCCGTGCTGGTCATGAAACTGGGTAGCCGCCGGCGCAAACCCCAGTCGGCGGATCAGCTCGACCGCGTGGCGCACCATCGCGTAGGCCTCATCGGCGGTGCCCCGGCGCAGCTTGATGGACGACACGGCCTCACTCAGGCTGGAGGCACGGTCGCGCAGTCCCACCGTGTCCTGCAGGGATTGATCGACCATCGCGCCGTTGCGCTGCGTGATGTTGTCGAGCTCTTTCACCGACTGGGCGATTTCGGACAGGGTGCTACTTTGCTCCGCGCTGGCCCGGGCAATGTCGCCCAGCCCGTCGGCCACCGCATGAATGCCTTTGACCACCGTGCGCAGGTTGCCGGTGACCGTCTCGATGCGGGCCACGCCGACGCTGACCTGCTCACCGGAGCGTGCAATCAGCATCCGGATCTCCTGCGCCGAGGTGGCGCTGCGCTGCGCCAGGCTGCGCACCTCGCTCGCCACCACCGCAAAGCCGCGCCCGGAGTCACCGGCCCGCGCCGCTTCCACGGCGGCGTTGAGCGCCAGAATATTGGTCTGGAAGGCAATGCCATCAATCACACTGATGATCTCGCTCATGCGTTTGGCGCCGTCCCGAATTTCTGCCATCGCGTGCACGGCCACGTCCATGGCCTGCGCCCCGGTTTCGGCCTCGCCGCTGACGCGCCGGGTCAGGGCATCGACCTCGTGGGCACGCCGGGCGTTGGTCTGCACCGACTCGCTCAAACCCAGAATGCTGGCGCTGGCCTGCTCCAGGCTGGCGGCCTGGGCCTCGGTGCGCTGCGATAAATTTTGCATGCCGTCCGCCAGCGACTCACCGGCCTGTGCCACATGCACGGCCTGGTTGCGAATGGTGCCCACCAGGCCGGAAAAGCGCTCGCCCATGGCTTCCAGCTGGCGGCTGGTTTGTGCCAATTCATCGCCACCGGGCACCAGCACCGTGCGGGACAGGTCGCCACGCGCATGGCTGTGGGCGATGCGCGCCAGAACATCGGTCGCAGCGGTGAGGCTTTGACAAAACACCACGAACAGGTACTGCGCGGCACACAGGGCGCCCAGGCCCAGCACCGTCGCGACGCTCAAGCCCTGGCTGTGCTTGACGCTTTGCAGCACCTGCAACACGCCCAGAACCAGCAGCGGCAGCAGCACCACAACAAACAGCAGCCCGAGACGGGCACGCAAACCCAAGCCCTGCATCAGGGACAGGCCGGGACGAAAAAGCAGCTTGGACATGGATATCAGCGGGCTCAGTTTTTGGCCTTGGCATCGACCAGGGCCCGTGAGTTGGCATCGGTGCGGAAAAGAATCGGCTGCCAGGGCGCGCCAGCCCCGGTTTTCTCCCGGGTGGCGGTGGCCCGCACGATGGCGACCACTTTCTCGTGCTGCGGTGACTTGGAACAGACCGGATCCGTGGCCGCCGCGTCGCCGGTCAGCAGGTAGGCCTGGCAGCGGCAGCCGCCAAAGTCTTTGTGCCGCTCGTCGCAGCTGCGGCAGGGATCCTGCATCCAGCTGTCGCCGCGAAAGGCATTGAAGCCGGGGCTATTGAGCCAGATGTCGGCGATGGCGCTTTCGCGCACCGACGGGAACTTGAGGCCCGGCAAGTCGCGCGCATTGTGGCAAGGCAGGGCCATGCCGTCCGGCGCCACGGTCAGAAAGACGCTGCCCCAGCCGTTCATGCAGGCTTTGGGGCGCTCTTCAAAATAATCGGGCACGACGTACAGCAACTGGCATTTCGAGCCAATGCGGGTGCGGTAGTCGTTGACCAAGGCTTCGGCGGTTTTGAGCTGCTCGTGCGTGGGCATCAGGTGTTCCCGGTTCAGCATGGCCCAGCCGTAATACTGTGTGTTGGCCAGCTCCAGGTACTCGGCGCCGATCTCCAGTGCCAGCTCAATGATGGTGCCCACATGCGGCAGGTTATGCCGGTGCAGCACGCAGTTCATGACCATCGGGTAGTCATAAGCCTTGATCAGTTGGGCCACCTTGCGCTTGAGTTCAAAGGTTTTGCTGCTGCTCAAAAAGTCATTCAGTTCGCGGGTGGAGTCCTGAAACGAGAGCTGGATGTGATCGAGTCCGGCCTCTTTCAGCGCCTTGATGCGTGGCTCGGTCAGGCCCACGCCCGAGGTCAGCAAGTTGGTGTAAAAGCCCAGGCGGTGCGCTTCCGCCACCAGCACCTCCAGGTCGTCGCGCACCAGCGGTTCCCCGCCGGAAAATCCGAGCTGCGTGGCGCCCAGTGCGCGTGCTTCGCGCAGCACCTTGATCCACTCGTCGGTGCTCAATTCATCGCGGATGGCCGTGTGTTGTGTCGGGTTGTAGCAAAACACGCAGTGCAGCGGGCAGCGGTAGGTCAGCTCCGCCAGTAACCAGAACGGCGGTTTCGGGGCCGGGATAACGTTCTGCCCCTGGGCGTGTGGTGCGGGTGTCATGGTTTACACCAACCAGCGCCGGGCATAGGCCTGCGCCAGCAGTTGCACGATCTGGCTGCGCAGGTCGGATTGCGAAAAGGCCGCCTCAATGTCCTCCACCAGCGCATCGACCGTGGTCTGGCCATCGCAGCGGCGCACGATCTCGGCGGCCGAGGCATTCAACTGCACCATGCCCTCGGGATAGAGCAGCACGTAGCCTTGCTGCACGTCTTCCCACTGGAGGCGGAACATGCGGTTGAGTTTGGGCCGCGCCTGGCGTGACAGCCCTGGGTATTCTTGGGTTGAAGAGGGTGCGTTCATCAAAATCTCCAGTAGGTTTCAGACCGGACTCACGCCGGATAAGCGGCCTCAATGGCATCCAGCATGGACCACAGAATGTCCAGCTTGAATTGCAGAATGTCGAGCGCGCGTTGCTGCTGCGCGCGGGTGGTGAAATAGCCCAGCGTGACGCGCAAGCCGTGCTCCACGTCACGCGTGGCCAGCGGGATGCGGCTGCGGAAATAGTCCAGCCCGGAGGACTCAATCCACGGGTAATGCACAGGCCAGGTCACGAGCCGGTCTTTGTGGATTTGCGGCGCAAACATCTCGGTCAGCGAGGAGCAGACACCCTCTTGCCAGGGCGCATGGCGCGCAAAGTTCACGTAGGCATCGCAAGCAAAGCGCACCCCCGGTTTGACCGATGCCAGTGACCACAGTTCATCGCGCGACAGACCCACCGCTTCGCCCAGACGGGTCCAGGCTTCCATGCCACCGGCGTTGCCGCCCTGAAAGTCGTCATGCCCGTCATGGTCGAGCATGCGCTGGATCCAGAGCCGACGGTGCTCCCGGTCCGGCATGTTGGACATCACGGCGGCGTCTTTGATCGGGATGCACCACTGGTAATAAAAGCGGTTGGCCACCCAGCCGCGCACCTGCTCGGCCGAGCATTGGCCGCTGTTGAGGCGGACGTTGAACGCATGGTGAATATGGTAGGCCGTGCCTTTTTCGCGCAGGCGGCTTTCGAATTCGGCGTGGTCCCACGCGCGGGTTGGATCAGTCATGTGAAGCTCCGGGTTGAATCGCCATGCCATCCCACGCCACTTCAATGCCGGCGGCGGTCAGGGCTGCGCGCTCGGGCGAATCGGCGCGCAGGATGGGGTTGGTGTTGTTGATGTGGATGAGGATTTTTCGGGTGCGCTTGGGCAGGGCGCTCAGCACCTCCAGCATGCCGCCGGGGCCGGACTGGGGCAGGTGGCCCAGATCCAGCGCAGTTTTACTGGACAGGCCCAGCGCCTGCATTTCGTCATCGCGCCAGAACGTGCCATCGACCAGCACCACGTCGGCGCTGGCCATAGCCTGCGCCACGGCGGGCTCGATCAGGCCCAGGCCGGGGGCGTAAAACACGCGCTGGCCCGTGCGGCTGTCTTTAATCACCAGGCCAATGTTGTCGCCGGGCAGCGGCGCATCGCGGCGGGGGGAATAGGGCGGGGCGTTGCTGGTGAGCGGCAGCACCGAGAACCGGATGTCGGCCAGTCCTGCCACCTCAAATTCGGGCGCGCCCAGTGACAAAAGGTGATGCTCGACCCCGGCGTAGTGCGACAGCACGCGTGCCAGCGGCAGGCTGGTGTTGAGCTCCTCAAACACCTGGGGCGTGGCATACAGCGGGAGGGCGCTGCGGCGTTCGCGCAGCATCAGCAAGCCGGTCACATGATCGACCTGGGCGTCCATCAGCAGCACGGCGGCAATGCCGCTGTCGCGCAAGGCCCGGGCCGGTTGCAGCTCGGGCATGGCACGTACCTGGGTCAGGATGTCGGGTGACGCATTGACCAGCAGCCAGTCCTGCCCATTGCGGGACACGGCAATCGACGACTGCGTGCGCGCCAGCAGCGCCGGATCACCCGAGCGCACGGCGGCGCAGTTGCTGCAGTTGCAATTCCACTGTGGAAAGCCGCCACCTGCGGCGGAGCCCAAGACGCGTATATACATGATGGAAATTTAAAAAGGAGCGACGAGGCGTGCCGCAGCCGCGTCGTCGCCGGGTTGGATCAACGGTTGGCGATGTACATCGTGATTTCAAAACCGAAACGCATATCGGTGAAAGCGGGTGTAGTCCATTGCATATAAATACTCCTCGTGATAGTGGGTTGGATCGACAAACACCCCCGTGCTAAGCGGGGATGCCTTCGCTTCATTGCAATATCTGCGCCAGGCCTGATTTGGCCGCTTCAGACCCCCTTTTGCCTCCGAAATCATGCTTTTCAGGGCTTTGCCACCCCGTGGAACAGGGCGGCCGTGGCAATCGATGCGCCCGATTGACACAGTCGCTAGGGTTAATGCGGAGCGTAGAAACCCGTGGGTCATCTCGCTATCACAGGTACAGCAGCAAAACTTAATCAAGATCAAAGGATGTGCACGCGCAGGCACGATCTTTGCGGATAGCGGGTCTGGAGTTCCAAATTCCTTTCACCACGGTTCAGTATTGAAACAACAAGGAGACATTCATGCGCTTGAAATTATTGGCCACTCTGATGGCTTACGGGTTTGCAGCGGGGACGGCGCAGGCCGTCGTGACGCAGCAGATGATTGACAACGGTGCCAAAGACACCCATGAAGTTCTGTCATGGGGTATGGGAACCCAGGGTCAACGCTTCTCCCCCCTCAAACAAGTCAACACCCAGAGTGTCAAAAAACTGGTGCCAGCCTGGAGTTTTTCGTTTGGCGGCGAGAAACAGCGTGGCCAGGAATCACAGCCCCTGATTCACGACGGCAAGATGTTCGTGACCGCGTCCTACTCGCGCATTTATGCGCTCGACATGAAAACCGGCGCCAAGCTCTGGAAGTATGAGCACCGCCTGCCCGAAGGCATCATGCCGTGCTGCGACGTGATCAACCGCGGTGCCGCGCTGTTTGACAACCTGGTCATTTTCATGACGCTGGACGCCCAGATCGTGGCGCTGGATCAGAAAACCGGCGACGTGGTCTGGAAGGAAAAAATTGAAGATTACGCCAGCGGCGCCTCCGCTTCTGCCGCCCCCCTGGTCGCAGGTGGTTTGCTGTTGACCGGCATTTCAGGCGGCGAGTTTGGCGTGGTCGGCCGCGTGGAAGCGCGTGACCCGAGAACCGGTCAGCTGGTGTGGACTCGGCCCACAGTGGAAGGCCACATGGGCTACCGCTACGACAAAGACGGCAACAAGACTGAA
>OFRD01000380.1_pt1 | contig 17190 bp, 19 predicted proteins | sample 1543041 | NCBI WGS metagenome assembly OFRD01 (sample SAMN07774234, study PRJEB24372) | wastewater metagenome | isolation source: Exp Tend CN 100WW | collected 2016-02
CGCAGGACCAGCCAATTACCGTCGACCTCGAAACGATGACCGTCACCACTCCCTATCAGGACCGTTTTCCGTTCGAACTGGATGCCTTCCGCCGCCAATGCCTGATGGAGGGGCTGGACGAAGTCGGCCTCACGCTGGCAAGAGATACCCAGATTTCGAAATACGAAGCCGGGGTAGCTGAACACCGGCCGTGGATGAGCGGAGAACGGGCACATGCGGGCATTGTTGTCGAAGGCACCGGGCGGACCTGAAACACTAGTCATCGATACCTTGCCGGACCCGGTGGCGGGGCCCGGTCAAGTGGTGGTCGCGGTCAAGGCCTGCTCGATCAACTATCCCGACGTGCTGATCATCGAGGACAAATATCAGTTCAAGCCGCCCCGCCCGTTCGCGCCGGGGAGCGAAATTGCGGGTGTGATCGACAGCGTCGGCGCAGGCGTGACCGACTGGAAGCCCGGCGATCGCGTGATCGCAACAACGGGGTCGGGTGGGTTGGTCGAAAAGATCGCCCTGCCCGTCACCAGCCTGTATCGCTTGCCGGAAGGCCGCAGCTTCGCCGAAGGCGCGTCGCTGTTGCTGACCTATGGCACCACGATCCACGCCCTGCTCGACCGTGGCCATCTTGCCGAGGGGCAAACCCTGCTGGTCCTCGGTGCCGCAGGCGGAGTGGGCCTCGCCGCAGTGGAGCTTGGTAAAGCCTTCGGCGCGCGCGTCGTCGCGGCGGTTTCGTCCGAGGAAAAGGCCGAGGCCGCCCGCCAAGCCGGTGCGGACGACACGATTGTCTATGCCCGCGCGCCCTTCGACAAGGACCAGTCCAAGGCCCTGGCCGAACAGTTCAAGGGTGCTGGGGGTAAAAGCGGCTATGACGTGATCTACGATCCGGTCGGCGGTGACTATGCCGAGCCCGCGCTGCGCTCCATCGGCTGGGAAGGACGCTATCTCGTCGTCGGCTTCCCCGCCGGCATCCCGAAATTGCCGCTCAACCTCACCTTGCTCAAAAGCTGCGACGTGTGCGGCGTATTTTGGGGTGCGTTCGCGGCGCGCGACCCGGAGGCGAACCGCGCGCATATCGAACGGCTGTTCTTGCTGTGGAGAGACGGCCAGATCGCGCCACGCGTGACGGAGACCTTCGCGTTCGAAGATGGCGGCAAGGCCATCGCCAAGATGGCCGCGCGCGGAGCGATCGGCAAACTCGTGGTCACCGTCGCAGAATAGGCTAGGTTGCTCGCCTCACCCTTCCCTGGCCAGTGCCGGGGAGGGGCTGAGAAACCGCACATATCCTGTAAATCCGATAAATCCCGCCGCCATCGCACCGACCCACACCGGGCCGATCGTCTGCCAGAGCAGATAGACGTTCAGCACCGCAATCACCGTGCAGATCGCGTATCCCAGCACCTTCACCCAGCCAGGGTTGGCATATTCGCCCATCTGCTCGCGGCTGCTCGTCGCCAGCATCAGCGGAAAGATCGCGAAGGGCAGTTGCATCGACAGCACGACCTGGCTGACGACCAGCAATTCGACAGTATCTTTGCCCCCCGTCGCCGAAATCACGATCAGCGCCGGGATGATCGCGAGGGATCGCGTCACCAGACGTCGCAGCCACGGCGCGATGCGAATGCGCAGAAACCCTTCCATCACGATTTGCCCGGCAAGCGTCCCGGTGATGGTGCTCGATTGCCCCGAAGCGAGCAACGCCAGCGCAAATGCGGTCGCTGCCGCCCCGCCCAGCGCCGGACGCAGCAGCTGGTGCGCATCCTGCAACTCAGTGACCATCACGCCGCCGCGCCAGAACACTGCCGCCGCGAGCACCAGAATGGCGGCATTAACGAAGAACGCCGCACCGAGCGCCAGCACCGTATCGATTGTGTTGAACGCGAGCGCGGCCTTGATATCGCGTGCACCCCTGCCGAAGGCGCGCGTCTGCACGATTGCGGAATGCAGGTACAGGTTGTGCGGCATGACAGTGGCCCCCAGAATTCCCAGCGCAACGACCAATGCCGCTTCATTGGGAATCGATGGCGTAATCGCGCCAAGCGCAGCGGCAGCCCAATCGGGCTTCGCGAGATAGATCGTATAGGCGAAGCACAATGCGATCGTGGAAACGAGCACGATCACCACTGCCTCGATCTTGCGGAAACCCAAATTGATCAGCAGCAGCAGGAATAGGACGTCGAGCCCGGTTACCAGCACACCCCACACCAGCGGCAACCCAAGCAACAGGTTCAGCGCAACGGCCGACCCGATCACTTCGGCCAGATCGCACGCGATGATCGCGATTTCGCACAACAGCCACAGGCCGACGGCCACAGGACGGGGGTAATGGTCGCGACAGGTTTGGGCGAGGTCGCGCCCGGTGACGATGCCGAGCCGCGCGCACAAGACCTGCAGGAAGATCGCCATCAGATTGGAGGCCAGGATCACCCACAACAGCGCATAGCCAAACTGGCTGCCGCCGGCGAGATCGGTCCCCCAATTGCCAGGGTCCATATAGCCCACCGACACCATGAAGCCAGGACCGGCGAAACCAAGCCATTGCCGCCAGCGCGGCCGACGGACATCTCCCGTTTCCCATACCTTCAGCGTGCGATGCGCCTCGGGCAGCGACGGGAGGAAACCATGCGTGCCGGGCGGCCGAAGCGTGCCGTTCGAAGAAGGTCGGTCGGGAAGAGGCGGCATTGGCGGTTTGCGGTTCCCGATTGAACATAGGCGATCGGCTGCGCTTATACCGCCCTGCGGCAATTGGGCTACCGCCAACCGCTACAACTATACGCAAGGATACATTTGTACTGCTTTCACCACGGGCGTTGCGCACGCCCCCCGTCACGCTTATCTCCCTTGCGTTATTCGTCAGGCCCAAGGGACCATCCACATGACCACTTTCGACGATCGCGAGCGCGCCTTCGAGACCAAATATGCCCGCGATGAAGAAGTCGCCTTCCGCATCGTGGCGCGACGCAACCGTTTGCTCGGCCAATGGGCCGCTACACTGATGGGCCTGACGAAAGAGGAATCCGACGCTTACGCAACGGCCGTGGTCCAGGCCGATTTTGAAGAGGCCGGCGACGAAGACGTCATCCGCAAGCTCGTCAGCGATCTGACCGCGGCCAATGTCGCGATCGACGAAGCGGCGATCCGGCGCGCGATCGAGGAAAAGACGGTCGAAGCACGCCGTCAGTTGATGGGGTCCGAATAATGCCGATGGCGGCGGACGAAATCGAGGCGCTGATCGTCGCGGGCATCCCCGACGCGCGCGTCGAAATGACCGATCTCGCCGGTGATGGCGATCATTGGGCGGCGCGCGTCACCGCCGAGAGCTTTCGCGGGCTGCCGCGACTGAAACAACAACGCGCGGTCTATGCCGCGCTCGGCGACCGCATGGGCGGGGTGTTGCACGCCCTGCAACTCACCACCGCCGTGCCTGTACAGGAGTAAAACGATGAGCACCGACCCAGACCAGATCCGTATCGCCGAACTCGTCGGCAAAAGTGACGTCCTGCTGTTCATGAAGGGTAGTCCGCTGTTCCCACAGTGCGGTTTTTCCAGCCGCGCCGTCGCGATCCTCAACCACCTCGGTGCCGAATTCGACAGCGTCGACGTGCTGCAGGATCAAGGCGTGCGGCAGGGCATCAAGCAATTCTCGGATTGGCCGACGATTCCCCAGCTTTACGTGAAGGGCGAGTTCATTGGCGGGTCCGACATCATGATGGAAATGTATGAAAGCGGTGAGCTTGCGACGCTGCTTGAAGAGCAAGGTGTCGTGAAAGCGGGCTGATTGCCGGGTCGGGCGGGCCGCGCTGGTGCGCTGGCCCGCCCTGCTGAAGCGATTACCGCTCGGCATGTCCCAGGTATAGCACCCTACGTGCCAGATTTCGCAAAGCTCTGATTTTCTAAGGCTTTGGTGGTTAACGTAGGCGCTGCACCACGCGACACTGTCAAAATTCCCGACACTCGCGGCCACGCGCCTCTCGCGTGCTCGGCTCGAGAGCGCCCTACCCAAGCCGCAGCTTCGTCGCTAAAAACCGACGATGAACTTAGCCCCTCCCCCCCGCACTGGCGGCCGTATCCTGGTCGACCAACTCGTCGCGCAAGGCTGCGACCGCATTTTCACCGTCCCCGGCGAAAGCTTCCTCGCGGTGCTCGATGCGCTGCACGACACGCCCGAAATCGATCTGGTGGTGTGCCGACAGGAAGGTGGCGTCGCCTTCATGGCCTGTGCCGATGGCGCGCTCACCGGGCGGCCGGGCGTCGCCTTCGTCACGCGCGGCCCGGGTGCGACCAATGCCTCCATCGGGGTGCATGTCGCGATGCAGGACTCGCAGCCGATGGTGTTGTTTATCGGCGATGTCGATCGCGGAACCAAGGACCGCGAGGCGTTTCAGGAAATCGACTTTCCCGCGATGTTTGGCCCCATCGCCAAATGGGCCGCCAAGATCGACGACGCCCGCCGCATTCCCGAATATGTCGCGCGGGCCTGGAACGTCGCGATCTCGGGACGGCCCGGCCCGGTCGTGCTGGCGTTGCCCGAGGATATGCTGCTCGATCAGGTGGTGGCGGTGGATCGCCCGAGGGTGGAACGGGTGGATTCGATGCCCAATCCCGATCTGGTCGCGCGTGCGCTCGATGCTATCGGCCAGGCCAAGGCCCCGATGGCGATTGTCGGCGGTGCCGGTTGGGATTTGGCCACTGGTGCCGCGTTCAGCCACTTTGCCCAGCTATGGGGCATTCCCGTCGCCGCAGCTTTCCGGCGGCAGGATGCCATCCACAATACCCATAAGGTGTGGGCCGGCAACCTCGGTTATGGCCCGAACCCCAAACTGGTCGCGCGGATCAAGCAAGCCGACGTCCTTTTGGTGGTCGGTCCCCGCCTGGGAGAAGCGACTACCGACGGCTATACGCTCCTCACGCCCGATCATCCCAGCCAGACGCTCATTCACGTCCACCCCGATCCCAACGAATTGAACCGCACCTATCGCGCCGACATCGCGATCTGTGCGGGCATGTGGCCGATCGCCGACGCTCTGGTCAGCGCAAAGGAGCCGCCCGAGCCGCGCGCCGATGCACGAGAAGCCCATGCCGACTATCTCGCCTGGTCCACCCCCGCCCCGCGCGCGGGCGTGAAACTTGATCTCGGTCCGTGCGTCGCGGCGATGCGCGATCAACTTCCGGCGGACAGCATTATCTGCAACGGCGCGGGCAATTATTCCGGCTGGTGGCACCGCTACTGGCGGTACGAGCGCAACAGCCAACTCGCCCCCACCGCTGGTGCAATGGGCTACGGCGTCCCCGCCGCCACCGCCGCCGCTTTGCGCCACCCGGATCGCACCGTCGTCGCGCTTGCGGGCGATGGCTGCTTCCTGATGAACGGCCAGGAACTCGCCACCGCAGTGGCGCACGGCGCGAATATGCTCGTCCTCGTCATCGACAATGGCGCTTACGGTACGATCCGAATGCACCAGGAGCGCGAATTTCCCGGTCGCGTGAGCGGCACCGTGCTCGCCAACCCCGACTTTGCCGCGCTTGGCCGCGCTTGTGGGTGTTGGGCGGAAACGGTCGAAACGACCGCAGAGTTCGCCCCGGCACTTGCCCGCGCGATGGCCCAGGACGGAGTGCGCTTGCTCCACCTCAAAACCGACGTCGAAACCATCACGGCAGGCACGACGCTGACCGCAATGAAAAAGGCCGCCTCGCGCTAGCGAAGCGGCCTCCTTTCACCAAGTCAGGCTTGCTCAGATATCGTCGCCGAGCGCGCCCTTGACCTTGCCTGCGGTCTGCTGGGCCTTGCCCTTCAGCTCCTGCGCGACACCTTCGGCCTGCGTATCAGGATTGTCGCTGTGCTGCTTGGCCTTGCCAATGGCTTCATTGACGTTGCCTTTGATCTTGTCGATGAGTTCGCCCATGAGAGCATCCTTTCCGTCTTGCGCCAAGAAGTGGCGATGTCGGTGGCACGACATCAGCGGCTTCTGATTGTAAAACAGCTTAAAATCGAACAGGTTCCCAAATACCTTGGCTAAACCCATCCGCCCTGGTGCCTTCGAGGCGCACGACTGGATCGAACGCATGATCGAGCCGCTGCCGCGCGGGGGCAGGATCCTCGATCTTGGCTGTGGTGCCGGTGAGCCAATCGGCCGGTTTCTGATCGCACGCGGCCACTCTGTGGTTGGGGTCGATCACGCACAATCGATGATCAACCTGGCGCAAACGCGGTTCCCGCGGGAACGCTGGATCAAGGCGGATATGCGCACCGTCCAGTTCGATGAGCAGTTCGATGGTGTGATCGCCTGGAATTCGCTGACCTGGTTTACCCACGCCGATCAAGCGCTGATGGCGCGCCGTGCGGCCGACTGGCTGAAATGCGGTGGCCGGCTCTTGTTCAACGCGCCGCCCGACCGCGACCCGACGCGCGACGACTATCGGAGTGGAACGCCGTACCGGGCCGACCTGGAGGCGGCCAATTACAGCGCGGCGATCCAGGCTGGCGGCCTGGTCGAAATGGCATATGTCGCCGAAGACGCCAGTTGCGGGGGCGCGGGCGTATGGCTCGCGCGCAAGCCTTAAGGTGCCACTTTCCGAAGGAAAGCCAGAACCGGCAGCCAATTGTCTTCCGCGCCTTGGGGGTCCTTCACCGCAATCAACGTCGAGGCACCATGCACTCCGTGCTTGGGGACGTAGCGCGTAACAAGGCGCGATGACATTGCATCGGCGATGCTTTTTGCGGCGGTCGTTTCATCGCTATTGGCGGCACCGGTAATATATGCCGGGACAGACAGCTGCGCGGCGGCGCGCTTTACCAACTGTTTGTCGTCGAAATATTCACCTGGAGAGAAGGACAAAATCGCGGCTATTTTCTCCGCATTTCGTACGCCAAGGGGAAACACCAAGGCGGCGGAATAGCTGCTCCCCCACAAGATCACGGGGACATGCTGCTGCGTCGCCCAGTCAATTGCCGCTTGCAGATCGGGAACCGCCTCCAGATAGCCTGCCGGGCGCGGATATTGCGCGCTTGTCTCATTCGGGCCGAAGAGCGCGCCACCGGCGCGCTGATCGATTGCCAAAGCGCTATATCCGGCTGCGACCAGCCGCGGCGCGATCGTCCTATATTCGTCCTTGCTCGATCCCGCCTGATGAAACAGCAGGATCGTCGCCTTGGGATGCTCTGCGCGATACAACCGCCCAAAGACGGTCTTTCCATCCGCCGCCGTCAGCGTCATCGCTTGGGCTGGTGCCTCGAACGTCGAGGCGGCGGTGTTTGCATCATGCGGCGCGCTGCACCCGGTAAGGAGCAGTGCGACAGGAAGAAGGCGGTGCATCATAGGCGCGAAGCTAGGTCGTTCCGCACCGAAATGACAGCGTGCCGGTTAAATGAGCCCCGCTAAAGGACTGGAGGGATCGGCATAGCGCCGCTTGCCCATCCGCCCCGCCAGATACGCCATCCGTCCGGCCTCGACCCCAGCCTTCATCGCCGCCGCCATCAGAATGGGGTCCTTCGCCTCGGCGATCGCGGTGTTCATCAGCACGCCGTCGCAGCCCAGTTCCATGGCCAGCGCGGCGTCCGACGCGGTGCCGACCCCGGCGTCGACGATCACCGGTACAGTGGCCCCCTCGACGATCAGGCGAATCGTCACCTGATTTTGGATGCCTAGACCCGATCCGATTGGCGCGCCGAGCGGCATCACCGCCACTGCTCCCGCATTTTCCAGCCGCTTCGCCGCAATCGGATCATCGACGCAGTAAACCATCGGCAGGAAGCCTTCCTTGGCCAGCACTTCGGTGGCGCGGAGTGTCTCGACCATGTCGGGATAGAGCGTCTTGGCCTCGCCCAGCACTTCCAGCTTCACCAGATCCCAGCCGCCCGCCTCGCGCGCCAGGCGGAGCGTGCGAATCGCCGATTCGGCGTCGAAACACCCCGCCGTGTTCGGCAGATAGGTCACCTTCTTGGGGTCGATGAAATCGGTCAGCATCGGCGCGTTGCGGTCGGACACATTAACGCGTCGTACCGCAACCGTAACGATCTCGGCACCGGAGGCCTCGAGCGCCGCTGCATTCTGCGCGAAGTCCTTATATTTGCCGGTACCGACGATCAGCCGCGACCGGAACGTACGCCCTGCGACGGTCCAGGTATCGGCCTTCACTGCAGGTGGGTGGTCGCCGCCACCGACGAAATGGACGATCTCGAGTTCATCGCCATCCTCAACCATCACCTGCGCCAGCGTCGAGCGCGGCACCACCGCCAGATTGCGTTCGACCGCGACCTTTTCCGGCAGCAGGCCAAGATCGGCGGCAAGATCGGCAAGGCTGAGCCCCGCGCGCACGCGGCGATGCTCGCCATTGAGCTGGATGGTCAGGGTTCCGTCGGTATGGGGCATGTTTGACCGGGGATAATCCCCGCCTCCGTTCGGGCTTAGCGTGTCGAAACCCTGTCCTTCCTCACCCGTGGGAGGACGAACAGCCCTTCGACAAGCTCAGGGCGAACGGGCTATGGATGCCCATCACCTAGGCGTCTGCCCAGCGTCATTCAACCGGAAGACTCACCCGATGCGCGAAACCATCTTCGTTCTCAACGGCCCGAACTTGAACCTGCTCGGCACGCGCGAGCCCGAAATCTACGGCCACGACACGCTCGACGACATCGCCGGCCAGTTGGAGGATCGCGCGCGAGAACTCGGGTTCGACATCGATCTACGCCAGTCCAACCATGAAGGGCATTTGATCGATTGGTTGCACGAGGCGCAGGCGCTGCCTGCCAAGGCGGTGCTGCTCAACGCCGCGGCTTTCACCCACACCTCGATCGCGCTGTACGATGCGATCAAAGCGATCCGCACGCCGGTGATCGAAGTCCATCTTTCCAACCCGCACGCGCGCGAAGCTTTTCGCCATATCAGCCGTATCTCCCCCGTGGCGAAGGGCACGATCTGCGGCTTTGGGACGCTTTCGTATCTGCTGGCGCTTGAAGCGGCGGCGCGTCTCTGACAGGACGCGTCCCCAATAAGGGAGATTAGGGTCGCATGGCCGAAGACAAACACAATGACGCAATGCGGATCGATGTCGATCTGGTGCGTCAGCTCGCGCAGCTGCTGGATGACACGCAGCTGACGGAAATCGAAGTCGAGGATGGCGGTCGCAAGATTCGCATCGCGCGCAAGGCCGCTGCCGTAGCCGCAGCGGTGCAGTATGCCCCCGCCCCCGCAGCCGCCCCGGCTGCCTCGACCACCGCATCGGCGGAAATCGTCACCGCGCCGCAAGCCGCGTTCAATGCGGTCAAATCGCCGATGGTCGGCACCGCCTATCTGGCCCCCAATCCCGAGGCGAAGCCCTTCGTCAGCGTTGGTGACAAGGTTGCCGCAGGCGATACGCTGCTGATCGTCGAGGCGATGAAGGTGATGAATCCCATTCTCGCGCCAAGCGCGGGCACCGTGAAGGCCGTGCTGGTCGAGAGCGGCCAGCCGGTCGAGTTCGACCAACCCCTCGTCGTGGTGGAATGATCGCCACCACCCCGTTCGGGCTGAGCTTGTCGAAGCCCTGCCCTCCTCTCGCACCCGCTCGCCTGAGCCGGGCAGCTTTTCGACAGGCTCAGGGCGAACGGTGCCTCGGGTCTGCGGATTGGACAGTTACGAATGCCTGAAATCAAGAAGCTCCTGATCGCGAATCGCGGCGAGATCGCGCTGCGCATCCACCGCGCGTGCCATGAGATGGGTATCCAGACCGTCGCGGTGCATTCGACCGCCGACAGCGATGCGATGCACGTGCGACTCGCCGATCAGGCGATCTGCATCGGACCGCCGAGTGCTGCCGAAAGCTATCTCAACATCCCCAACATCATTTCCGCCGCCGAGATTTCGGGCGCGGACGCGATCCATCCGGGCTACGGTTTCCTAAGCGAAAACGCCAAGTTCGCCGAGATCGTCGAGGCGCACGACATCATCTTCGTCGGCCCCAAACCCGAACATATCCGCACCATGGGCGACAAGATCGAGGCCAAGCGCACCGCAGGCGCGCTCGGCCTGCCGCTGGTGCCGGGTTCGGCCGGGCCGATCAGCGATCTGGCCGAGGCCAAGGAAATCGCAGCGGCAGCGGGCTACCCCGTCATCATCAAGGCGGCGTCCGGCGGTGGTGGCCGCGGCATGAAGGTCTGCACCTCCGAGGATCAGCTCGAAACGCTGATGCAGCAGGCCGGCAGCGAGGCGAAGGCCGCGTTTGGCGATGCGACCGTCTATCTCGAAAAATATCTCGGCAACCCGCGCCACATCGAATTTCAGGTGTTCGGCGACGGCAATGGCAACGCCATCCATCTGGGTGAGCGCGACTGCTCGCTCCAGCGCCGCCACCAGAAGGTGCTCGAAGAAGCCCCCTCGCCCGTGCTGGGCGAAGAGGACCGCGCGCGCATGGGCGGCATCTGCGCCAAGGCGATGGCCGATATGGGCTATCGCGGTGCCGGCACGATCGAATTCCTGTGGGAAAATGGCGAGTTCTATTTCATCGAAATGAACACGCGCCTGCAGGTCGAACATCCCGTGACCGAGGCGATCACCGGGCTCGATCTGGTGCGCGAACAGATCCGCATCGCCGAGGGCCATGGCCTGACGCTCCGGCAGGAAGACGTGCAGTTCCGCGGCCACGCCATCGAATGCCGCATCAATGCCGAGGATCCGCGCACCTTCGCGCCGTCGCCCGGCCTGGTGAAGGCGTATCACGCGCCCGGCGGCATGAACGTCCGCGTCGATAGCGGGCTGTATGCCGGTTACCGCGTGCCGCCTTATTACGATTCGATGATCGCCAAACTGATCGTCTACGGCACCACCCGCGCCGGCGCGATCCGCCGCCTGCGCCGCGCGCTCGAGGAGTTCGTGATCGAAGGCCCGACGACGACCATCCCGCTACACCAGGCCTTGATCGAGGATCCCGACTTCCAGGACGGAAACTATACGATCAAGTGGCTCGAAGAATGGCTGGCGCGTAACGAGAGCTAAAAACGGGCCTGCACGAGCGCGGGGGCGGCGAAGGCCGCCCCCGCCACTGCGCAACCGGTGCAGCGGCGCAAAAATGTCGGTTTGATGCTGGATGGGGTGACGCCGCCGCCCACGCTCGCTAAAGCCGCGCCATGACCGACATCACCCCAGAGATCGTCGCCCAGCACGGGCTGTCCCCTGAAGAATATGAGCGTGTCCTGCACGCGATGGGCCGCGAGCCCAATCTGACCGAGCTTGGCATTTTCTCGGTCATGTGGTCCGAGCATTGCTCGTATAAATCCAGCCGCATCCATTTGAAAAAGCTGCCGACCACCGGCCCGCAAGTGATTTGCGGCCCCGGCGAGAATGCCGGCGTGGTCGACATTGGCGATGGCCAGGCGGCGATCTTCAAGATGGAGAGCCACAACCACCCGTCCTATATCGAGCCTTATCAGGGCGCAGCGACCGGCGTTGGTGGCATTTTGCGCGACGTCTTTACGATGGGCGCGCGGCCCGTCGCCAACCTCAACGCGCTGCGCTTCGGTCGGCCCGATCATCCCAAGATGCGCCACCTCATTTCGGGCGTTGTGCATGGCATTGGCGGCTACGGCAATTGCGTTGGCGTGCCGACGGTTGGCGGCGAAGTGAACTTTCACTCCTCCTATGACGGCAACATCCTCGTCAACGCGATGACGGTCGGCGTCGCGGAGACCGACAAGATCTTCTATTCGGCGGCGTCGGGCATCGGAAATTCGATCGTCTATGTCGGCTCCAAGACCGGTCGCGACGGCATCCACGGTGCAACGATGGCGTCGGCCGATTTCTCCGAGGAGACCGGCGACAAGCGTCCGACCGTGCAGGTCGGTGATCCCTTTACCGAGAAGCTGTTGATCGAAGCCTGTCTTGAACTGATGGCCTCGGACGCGATCGTCGCGATCCAGGACATGGGTGCCGCCGGTCTCACTTCTTCCTCGGTCGAAATGGCGTCCAAGGGCGGCGTCGGCATCGAACTCAACATGAATGCGGTGCCGCAGCGCGAAACCGGCATGACGCCCTATGAGATGATGCTGAGCGAGAGCCAGGAGCGGATGCTCATGGTGCTGAAGCCCGGCCGTGAGGATTTCGCCGAAGCCATCTTCCGCAAATGGGAGCTGGATTTCGCGGTCATCGGCCACGTCACCGATACCGGCCACATGGTGCTGACCTTCAATGGCGAGACGGTTGCCGACATCCCGCTCGCCCCGCTCGCCGACGAGGCACCGCTCTACGATCGCCCCGCGGCTTCGAAGGAAGAGTATCAGGCCTGGGCCAAGGTCAGGCCGCTGGGCGAGATCCCCGACTCGACCGACGTCGCTGCGGATCTGCTGACGCTGATGGGCTCGCCCGACATCGCGTCGCGCCGGTGGATTTACGAGCAATATGATACGCAAGTTGGCGCGGACACGGTCCAGCGCCCGGGCGGCGACGCCGCCGTCGTGCGCGTCCACGGCACGCAAAAGGGGCTGGCGATGAGCACCGATTGCACGCCGCGCTATTGCTATGCCGATCCTTATGAAGGCGGCAAGCAGGCGATCGCCGAATGCTATCGCAATCTGTCGGCGGTCGGCGCGACGCCGCTTGCCGTCACCAATTGCCTCAACTTCGCCAACCCGCAGCGCCCCGAAATCATGGCGCAGTTCGTCGGTTGTCTCGATGGCATGGGCGACGCCTGCCGTGCGCTCGACTTTCCGATCGTGTCGGGCAACGTCTCGCTGTACAATGAGAGCAAGGCGACCGGCGGCGGCTCGGCGATCCTGCCGACCCCCGCGATCGGCGCGATCGGGCTGCTGGCCGACTGGTCGAAATCCGCGACCATCGCATTCAAGGGCACCGGCGACGTCATCGTGCTGATCGGCGAACGCTCGGGCCATCTCGGGCAGTCGCTATGGCTGCGCGAAGTCCATGGTCGCGAGGAAGGTGCGCCACCCACGGTCGACCTCGAAGCCGAGCGCCGCAACAGCGAGTTCGTCCGTGCGCATATCGCCAAGGGCGCGCTCACCGCAGTGCACGACGTGTCCGACGGCGGCATTGCCGTGACGGTCGCCGAGATGGCACTGGCGGGCAATATCGGTGCGATGCTGCACGCTCCGCTGCCATGCGGGGTCGCTTGTGCGCTGTTCGGCGAGGACCAGGGCCTGTATGTCGCCACCGTCGCCGACCATCTGCTGCTCGAGACGCTGACCGCAGCGGATGCGGCGGGCGTCGAGATCGAACGAATCGGGCGCACCATCGCCAATCGCCTGATCTTCGAACTGCCCGACGATGACTATGTCGTCACGCTCGCCGATCTGCGCGCAGCGCACGAGGGCTTCTTCCCGAAATTGATGGGCGACGTCGCTCCGGTCGAGAGCTGAAACTTCTTGTGAGAATGGATCGCAACAGCGCTTGCGATCCATTCTCATTAGCGATACAGCATGGGTTCCGAAGGGAGAATCCATGGTCGTCTGCATCTGCAATGCCATCCGTGAACGCGATGTCCGCGCTGCCGCACGCAGCGGGTCACGGACTGCGTGCCAAGCGTATCGGGCGATGGGCTGTCAGGCGAAATGTGGCCAATGCGTGCCCGTTGCCCGCGCCATTATCGACGAAGAGCGCGCCGTCGCCTAAGATCGTCCGCGAACCGCAAAAAGGACGTATAAATGCAGGGCGATATCAAGGTCATCGAGTATCTTAACGAGGCACTCAAAAACGAACTGACCGCGATAAACCAATATTGGCTGCATTATCGGCTGTTCGATCATTGGGGCGTACGCAAGCTCGCGGCTTTCGAGCGCCACGAATCGATCGACGAGATGAAGCATGCCGACTGGCTGTCGGAGCGCATCCTTTTCCTCGATGGCCTGCCCAATTTCCAGATGCTCGGTCGCCTGCGCATCGGCGAGACCGTTGAGGAAGTCCTCAAGGCCGATCTCGCGCTCGAGATGGACGCGCTTCCGCTTCTGCGCGACGCGATCGAGCATTGCGAGAAGGTCCGTGACTATGTCAGCCGCGACCTGTTCCGCCGCATCCTCGACAGCGAGGAAGAGCATGTCGACACGCTCGAACGCCAGTTCGAGATGATCGCGCGCATGGGCATCGAAAATTACGTCCAGCTGCAGAGCAAGCCTGCCGACGACGAGGGGTAAACCCTCGTCCGCATTACCCCCTCCCGCTCGGGAGGGGGCTTACTCCACCCCGTTCCACGCGCCGAACACGTCGATCATTTGCGGCGTCAACCAGCCGAAATGGTAGTTCAGCATATAGAGCGACCACAGGATCGTCGCGACGATGGTTACGCGGATCGCGACCTTGCGCGGATGGAACTCGTGCGGGGCGCTCTCCGCCTGGCCGGGGACGCGTTCGACCCCGGCCTCGTCGCTGGTCTTGACCCCGAAGGGCAAGACGAAGAACACCGAGAACGCCCAGAACAGGAAATAAATCGCCAGCGCCGAGGTCCACCGCATGTCGGTCAGGCCTCGATCAGCAGCACGTCGACATTGGGCTTCTTGCCGGTCCAGCGCGTCGCGACCTTGCGCGCGGCCAGCCGGATGTTCTCGCGCAGTTTCTCGCGGTCGCGCCCGTTCTGCTTGGCGGCGGCGATGACGGCATCGACCGTCTCCTCCAGGAACGGATCGCGGTCTTCCTCGACCGGAATGCCCTGGATGCGCACTTGCGGCGTGCCGATCAGCCCGCGCGACCCAATCGCCACCGCGACCGAAATCTGCCCGTTGATCGCCAGCTTACGGCGTTCGTTGATCGTCTGGCCGTCCCCCGGCAGGATTACGTCGCCATCGAGCACGAGCCGTCCGACCGGAGCATTGCCGATCTTGGTCGGTGCGCCAGGAGCCAGCCGGATGATGTCGCCATTGGTCTGCACAAGCGCACGCGGCACGCCTTCGGACAGGCCGAAGCGCGCTTGCTCCATCAAATGCCGCATTTCGCCATGCACCGGCATCAGCAACTCGGGCTTCATCCAGCGATACATTTGCAGCAGCTCCGGGCGACCCGGATGGCCAGACACGTGCACATGCGCCTGGCGGTCGGTGATCATGATCACGCCCTTGGCGGCGAGCTGATTCTGGATGCGGCCGATCGCGACTTCATTGCCCGGGATCTGCTTGGACGAGAACACGACTGTGTCCCCGCTATCGAGCGAAATCGGGTGCTGGCCATTGGCGACGCGCGCCAAGGCGGCGCGGTCTTCGCCCTGCCCGCCGGTCGCTACCACCAGCACCTTGTCACGCGGCAACCGCATCGCCGCCTCGGCATCGATCGTGTCGGGGAAATCCTTGAGATACCCCGTAGCGCGCGCAACCTTCAGGATGCGATCGAGCGAGCGCCCCTGTACGCTGAGCTGGCGTCCCGTCTCGCGTGCGACCACGCCAAGCGTGTGCAACCGTGCCGCGTTCGACGCGAACGAGGTTACCATTACGCGGCCCTTGGCCTGGCTGATAACGCCCATCAGGCCCGACAGCACATCGCTCTCCGACCCCGAAGCCTCGGCATTGAACACGTTCGTGGAATCGCAGACGAGCGCCAGAATGCCGCCATTACCGATCGCCTCGAGCGCCTCCGGCGAGGTGGGATGGCCGATCACCGGAGCCGCATCGAGCTTCCAGTCGCCGGTGTGGAACACCCGGCCATATGGGGTATCGATCAGCAGCGCGCTCGCCTCGGGAATCGAGTGCGACAGCGGCACGAAGGTCACGCCGAACGGCCCGAGATCGACCTTGGTGTCGGGCTTGATGACCTTCAGCTTGACCCGGTTGGCATTGCCTTCTTCCTCGAGCTTGCCGCGGATCAGCCCGGCGGTGAACGCCGTTGCATAAAGCGGCACGCCCAGATCTTCGGCCAGATACGGCAACGCGCCGATATGGTCTTCATGGCCGTGCGTCAGCACGATGCCGACCAGATCGTCGAGACGCTCCTCGATGAATTGCAGATCAGGCAGGATCACGTCGATGCCGGGATATTGCGGATCGGCAAAGGTGATGCCGCAATCGACCATCAACCACTTGCCGTTGCAGCCGTAGAGATTGACGTTCATGCCGATTTCGCCCGACCCGCCAAGGGCCAGGAACAGGAGTTCTTTCTTGGGTGTCGTCACGGAGGTGTCTGTTCTTTCAAAGATGGTCGCGCGAACGCGAACCGGGGGATGTGCGCGGTCAGGCGCGGAATTTCGTAGAGATCGGGGAAGCGGGGCACCGCACAACCACAGGGTTCTGGCGGAGGCGCACGCACGCTGACTCTAGGACGCTATATGGGCGCGATCCCACAAAATCGCCAGCCCCTGAATTGTAAGGTCGGGTTCGACCATGTCGAACATAGTGGTATGCTGCTCGAACAGGATCGCGAGGCCTCCCGTCGCGATGACGCGCACGGGACGCCCAACCTCCGCCTTCATCCGCGCAACCAGCCCCTCGATCATGGCGACATAGCCCCAGAAGATGCCGATCTGCATCTGGCTGACGGTGTCCCGACCGATCACGCTTGTCGACGCAGGCGCTTCGATCGCGATGCGCGGAAGCTTGGCTGCAGCGGTAACCAGCGCATCGAGCGACAGGTTGATGCCCGGCGCGATGATGCCGCCTTTATAGGCACCGCTATAGTCGACTAGGTCGAGCGTCGTCGCGGTGCCGAAATCGATCACGATCAAATCGCCACTGTGCAACGCGTGCGCCGCGATCATGGTGACGGCGCGGTCGGCCCCGACGCTGCGCGGCTCGTCGACATCGAGCGCCATGCCCCATTCGACCGGTGGCTCGCCGGCAATCAGTGGCTCGCCGCCGAAATATTTGCGCGCCAGCGTTTGCAAATTGTGCAGCGCACGCGGGACTACGGTAGCGATGATGACACCGGTCACCTCGCTCCGATCATAACCTTCCAGCGTCAGCAACTGGCTCAGCCACACCGCATATTCGTCGGCGGTGCGGCGCGGGTCGGTCGCGATACGCCAGCGCGCCTTGATCGTGCGGCCCTGGACCAGCGCGAAGACGACATTGGTGTTACCGGCATCGATCGCGAGCAACATGGGCGTAGAGCCTCTCACAGCAGAAAAACGTCACCAGCGTGAATGACACGGGCCGCGCCATCCGCCAAGCGCAGGATAAGGGCACCGTCCTCGCCCAGCCCGTCGAACAAGCCGTCCACCGCCGTGCCATCGGCGAGACGCGCGGTCAGCGCGGTACCTGGGCGGTGCGCCCGTTCGATCCAGCGCGCCCGGACGGGC
>OFRD01000382.1_pt1 | contig 17143 bp, 18 predicted proteins | sample 1543041 | NCBI WGS metagenome assembly OFRD01 (sample SAMN07774234, study PRJEB24372) | wastewater metagenome | isolation source: Exp Tend CN 100WW | collected 2016-02
CTCTTTGCGTAGGAGATTCAGCGGTCCGGGTCGATTGCGTATCTTCAGTGCACTGCAGGCGGCGAGCTTTGATAACTGAGTTGATTGCCTTTGTTGTTTCGGGGCCATGTCTCTGATGCTTGGACATGATACAAATCTCACGATTCGACTGGTCGTACACCTTTTCAGCAAACTCATAGTCACTTTTCGCGAGCCAATTGTTAGTCGCTTGGCAGCCTGCAAACAGCAGAGTTAGGCCAATAATCGATATCAGCCGGAGGGTGACTTCAAATCTGAAAAGGCACATTGTTCGTCTCGTTATTTGATCTCGTTTAAAGCCAGCTCAGCCAAGCTTCTTCATCAACAAAGCATTCACCTGCCCCGGATTGGCTTTGCCCTTGCTGGCTTTCATGATCGGGCCGACCAAGCCGTTCAGGGCCTTGGTGTTACCGGCCTTGAACTCTTCCACGTTCTTGGGGTTGGCGGCCAGCACGTCGTCGATGATCTTTTCCAGCTCGCCGGTGTCGTTCATTTGCTTGAGGCCTTTGGCTTCGATGATTTCATCGATTTCTGAAATGGCCCGTTCAACGTAGCCAGCACCAAGTGGTTCGCCAAGGATGCGGCCTGCAGCCCAGAGTAAATCGAATATTTGCTTAGCCGCATTGTTGTTGATGGTTCCGTCCTGAATTCTTGTAATCACAGCGGCCAGTTGGGCGGCGCTCACCGGGGCTTGTTCGATCGCCATCTCGCTGGCGTTCAGGCGGCGTGACACTTCGCCCATGATCCAGTTGCTGGCCAGTTTGGCTTGGCCACAGGCTTTGGCCGTGGCTTCAAAGTAGGCGGCAACCGCCTTGCTTTGCGTTAGCTGGGTGGCGTCGTATTCGGGCAGCGCGTAATCTTTGACGAAGCGCTCGGCCATCACGCGGGGCAGCTCGGCCATTTCGCCTTTGACGCGCTCCACCCAGTCGCGGCCAATCACCAGCGGCGGCAGGTCGGGGTCAGGAAAGTAGCGGTAGTCGGCGGCGTCTTCCTTGGTGCGCATGGCGCGGGTCTCGCCGGTGTCGGGGTCGAACAGCACGGTGGCTTGCTGGATGGCGTGGCCGTCTTCGATTTGGTCGATCTGCCAGCGCACTTCGTAGTCAATGGCTTGCTGCATGAACTTGAAGCTGTTCAGGTTTTTGATCTCGCGGCGGGTGCCCAAAGGGCCACCGGGCTTGCGCACCGACACGTTGGCGTCGCAGCGGAAGCTGCCTTCTTGCATGTTGCCGTCACAAATGCCGACCCAGGTCACGATCTTGTGCAGCTCTTTGGCGTAGGCCACGGCCTCATCACTGCTCCGCATGTCAGGCTGGGTCACGATCTCCAGCAGGGGTGTGCCCGCGCGGTTCAGGTCGATGCCACTTTGACCAATGAAATCCTCGTGCAGCGATTTGCCCGCGTCTTCTTCCAGGTGGGCACGCTCCAGACGCACGGTTTTGCGCACCGTTTCTTTGCCTTCTTCGAGGAAGAACGACACCTCGCCGCCCTGCACCACCGGGATCTCGAACTGGCTGATCTGGTAGCCCTTGGGCAGGTCGGGGTAGAAGTAGTTTTTGCGCGCAAAAATGCTGCGCTCGGCGATGTGCGCGTTGACGGCCAGACCGAATTCGATGGCGCGCTCGACTGCGCCCATGTTCATCACGGGCAGTGTGCCGGGCAGGGCCATGTCCACCGCGCAGGCTTGCGTGTTGGGCTCGGCGCCAAACGCCACCGAGGCGCGGCTGAAAATCTTGCTCTGGGTCGAGAGTTGGGTGTGCGTTTCAAAGCCGATGACGACTTCGTAGCCTTGAACTAATTTAGCGGTCATATCAAATGCCCTCCGGCTTGCGAAGGTGGAAATCGGTGGCTTGTTGCAGTCGGTGCGCAGCGTTCAGCAACTTGGCTTCTTGGAAGTAGTTGCCGATCAACTGCAGGCCCACAGGCATGTTGCCCGCACCAAAGCCTGCGGGCAGGCTCATGCCGGGCAAGCCAGCCAGTGAGGCGGGCAAGGTGAAGATGTCGGCCAAATAGTCGGCCACCGGGTCGTTGGCGTTTTCGCCAAATTTCCAGGCCACGGATGGGGCCACGGGGCCTGCGATCACGTCACATTGCTTGAACGCGTTTTGGAAATCGTCGGCGATCATGCGGCGGATTTTTTGCGCTTGCAGGTAATAGGCGTCGTAATAGCCGTGGCTCAGCACATAAGCGCCCGTCATGATGCGGCGCTTGACTTCGCTGCCAAAGCCTTCGGCGCGGGTCTTTTTGTACATGTCGACCAAGTCCACATAGTCCTTGGCGCGGTGGCCGAACTTCACACCGTCAAAGCGACTCAGGTTGGAGCTGGCTTCGGCCGGGGCAATGATGTAGTAAACCGGGATGGACAGCTCGGTGCGCGGCAGGCTGATGGGCACCAACTTGGCGCCCAGCTTTTCGTACTCGTGCAAAGCGCCGTCGACGGCGGCGCGCACATCGGCAGTCAGGCCTTCGCCAAAGAATTCCTTAGGCACGCCAATGCGCAGGCCTTCGATGGAGGCGTTCAATGAGGCGGTGAAGTCTTCGGCGGGCACGTCGAGCGAGGTCGAGTCGCGGTCCAGATCGGGGCCGCACATGGCGCTCAGCAACAAAGCGCAGTCTTCGGCGTTGCGGGCCATGGGGCCGCCCTGGTCCAGGCTAGAGGCGTAGGCGATCATGCCGTAACGGCTGGCGCGACCATAGGTGGGCTTGATGCCGGTGATGCCGCAAAAGCTGGCAGGCTGGCGGATCGAGCCGCCGGTGTCGGTGCCAGTCGCAGCGGGGGTCAGGCGTGCGGCCACGGCAGCGGCGCTGCCGCCCGAGGAGCCGCCGGGCACGCGGGCCGTGTCCCAGGGGTTGGTGACTTTGCCGAAAGCCGAGTTTTCGTTGGCCGAACCCATGGCGAATTCGTCGCAGTTGAGCTTGCCCAATGTGACCATGCCCGCGCCGCCGAATTCAGATGCGCCGAGCTTTTGCACCAGCGTCGCGTCAAAAGGCGAGCGGTAGCCGGTGAGTATTTTGGAGCCTGCGGTGGTGACAAAGTCACGCGTCACAAACACGTCTTTGTGCGCCACGGGTACGCCTTCGAGCAGGCCGCCCGTGCCTGCTGCCAGGCGGGTGTCGCTGGCTTGGGCTTGCGCCAAGGTCACTTCGCTGTCGATGTCGAGGAAGGCGTTATGCGGGTTGCCACCGGTTTGGGCCAAAAAGCGGGTCGCGACTTCGACGGCGCTCACTTGTTTGGATTTCAGGGCTTGGGCCAGTTCGGCCACGGTCATGTCGTGCAGGTTGGATGTCGTCATGGTGCGGCTCACTCGATCACCTTGGGCACCAGAAACAGGCCGCGCTCGACGGCGGGGGCACTGCGCTGGTTCAGGTCGCGTTGGTTGGGTTCACTGACCACGTCGGGTCGCAGGCGCAATGTGATGTCCTGAATGGCAGCCACGGGGTGGGCCATGGGCTCGATTCCGGTCGTGTCCACCGCCTGCATGGCCTCGACGATGCCAAAAAAGCCGTTGATCTGAGTCAGCATGCGCTCACTTTCGTCGGGCTGCAATTCCAGGCGGGCGAGGTTGGCGATGCGGGCAATATCCTGCGGGGTCAGGGACATGGTTTGAAACGAGTTGTAAATGACGGGTTTTCCGGCTGGAACGGCACATGAATGCGTCTGTTTTACCGGGGGATCGGGTATTATCCTGTGTTTGGCGCCGTTCACAGCAAAGCCTCTGAGCCAGCCCTAAAGACACACCAAATTTGACCGCCGCGCTACCCCAAACAGTCCCCTCTGCGGGCCTTGGGGCTGAGCGTCAAAGGACTCCCCAATGTTTTCCTCTTTCCGCCGTTATTTTTCCAGCGATCTGGCCATTGACCTGGGCACCGCCAACACCCTGATTTTTGTGCGTGACAAGGGCATCGTGCTCGACGAGCCTTCGGTCGTTGCCATCCGTCACGAAGGTGGGCCTCAAGGCAAGAAAACGATTCAGGCGGTAGGCAAGGAAGCCAAGGCCATGCTGGGCAAGGTTCCCGGCAACATCGAAGCCATTCGCCCCATGAAAGACGGCGTGATCGCCGACTTCACCGTGACTGAGCAAATGCTCAAGCAGTTCATCCGCATGGTGCACCCCCGCAGCACCTTCCGCCCCAGCCCCCGCATCATCATTTGTGTGCCTTGCGGCTCTACCCAGGTCGAGCGTCGGGCGATTCGCGAATCGGCTTTGGGCGCAGGTGCCTCTGAGGTGTATTTGATCGAAGAACCCATGGCCGCAGCCATCGGCGCAGGTTTGCCTGTGTCGGCAGCTTCGGGCTCCATGGTGGTCGACATCGGTGGCGGCACCACCGAAGTGGGCGTGATCTCGCTGGGCGGCATGGTCTACAAAGGCAGCGTGCGCGTGGGTGGCGACAAGTTTGACGAAGCCATCATCAGCTACATCCGCCGCAACTACGGCATGCTGATTGGCGAGCCCACCGCCGAATCGATCAAGAAAAACATTGGCTCGGCCTTTCCTGGCAGTGAAGTCAAGGAGATGGAAGTCAAGGGCCGCAACCTGTCCGAAGGCGTGCCACGCAGCTTCACCATCAGCTCCAACGAAATCCTGGAAGCCCTGACAGACCCGCTCAACCAGATCGTGTCCGCCGTCAAAACCGCGCTGGAACACACGCCACCCGAATTGGGCGCCGACATCGCCGAGCGCGGCATGATGCTCACAGGCGGCGGCGCATTGCTGCGCGACCTGGACCGTCTGCTGGCCGAAGAAACCGGTTTGCCTGTTTTGGTGGCCGAAGACCCGCTGACCTGTGTGGCGCGGGGTTGCGGCATGGCGCTGGACCGCATGGACCAGTTGGGCAGCATTTTCACCAGCGAATAAGGCACGCTCGTTGGCTGTTTTCCGGCAGTCACAGATCAAGCCTTTTCAAACCTGAATCCGGCGCAACACCTCCATGGCTCTGGATACCCTTGAACGCAGTTCCCCGCCGATTTTTCGGCAGGGCCTGTCTGTCACCTCCAAACTGGTGCTCTTGGCGCTGCTGTCGATTTTGTTGATGGCATCAGACCACCGTTTCCAGATCTCCCAGCCGCTGCGTGCGGGCATTGCCATTGTGCTGTCCCCCTTGCAATGGCTGTCGCTGCAGCCTGCGCGCGCGGTCAGAGGCATGGGTCAATACTTTCACAACCTGGAAGAGGCGCAAGATGCCGCACAAAACTTCCAGACGCGCACCATTGCGCAGGCCCAGCGTTTGCAGCAAGTTGAACAATTGAAACTTGAAAACACCCAATTGCGGGAGTTGCTGGATTTGCGCGCACAAATTGCAGGGCCAGCCAAGGCGGTTGAGGTGCTTTACGAAACGGCCGACCCTTATACCGATCGCATCGTGGTGGACCGAGGACAAGTCGGGGGCATCGTGCCAGGTTCTGCGGTCATTGACGCGGGCGGCGTGGTGGGGCAAGTCACACGCGTGTATGCCTTGGTCAGCGAAGTGACGCTGCTCACAGACCGGGCCCAAAGCATTCCTGTGGTGAATGCCCGAACGGGCAGCCGCCATGTCGCTGTTGGCGATCCGACCCTGTCTGCTGGGGCACTCGAGTTGAAATTTGTGCCGGCCAGCACGGATGTCAAACAAGGTGATTTGCTCACCACCAGCGGCATCGATGGTGTTTATCCGCCGGGTTTGCATGTGGGCACGGTCAGCCAGATTGACCGCCGCGTTGATTCGTCGTTTGCGCGGGTTCACGCGATTCCGGCGGCCAAGCCGAGGGGACGGCATTTGCTGGTGCTGATGCCAACGAAAGACTGGCCCACTGTACCCACGCCCCCACCTGAGCCCAAACGTGTGAGCAAAGGCCGTACAGCTGCGGCCTCATCAGCAGGAGTCAAACCATGATCATGCCCGCAGGGCGTCCCTTGCTGTTGCCCGCCAACCCCCGGTTCATTGCCATGACCGTGGTCGTGGGCCTGTTGCTGAACATGTTGCTCGGCTTGGTGGGGTGGCATTGGTTACCCGATGTGCTGGCCATCGTGGTGGTGTTCTGGAATGTTTATCAACCCAGGCGTGTGGGTGTGGTGCTGGCTTTTGTGCTGGGCTTGGCGCTGGATGTGCACGAGTCGGCCTTGCTGGGGCAAAACGCTTTGTCTTATGTGGTGCTGAGCGGCATGGCGCTGGCTGTGCAACGGCGGCTGTTGTGGTTTCCGTTGCGTGAGCAAGCCCTGCAGATCGTTCCGCTGTTTGTGATTGCTGCATTGCTGGAGTGGCTCACGCGCCTGATCGTGCACGATGCCTGGCCTCACTGGAGTCAACTCTTTGCGCCGTTGCTGCAGGCAGCGCTGTGGCCACTGATCGGGGCCTTGTTGCTGGCACCGCAGCGGCGTGCTTTTGACCCCGACAACATCCGGCCCCTTTGACCATGTCATTCTGGCTGCCTTCACTTGCCGAGTTACGCGATAGCCAAGCCGAACTTCAGCGGTTTCGCGCTCGGGTGGCCGTGGTGCAGGTGCTGGTGCTGGTTTGCTTTCTTTTGTTGGGCGTCCGCTTGTCCTATTTGCAAATCGTGCGACACGAGGACTTGCTGGAACAGGCCGAAAACAACCGCACGGCGGTGATCCCGACGGTGCCCCCACGCGGCACCATTCTGGACCGCAATGGGGTTGTGCTGGCCAGCAATTACTCGGCCTATACCCTCGAAATCACGCCCTCCCAAGTGGCCGACCTCGAGGCCACGATCGACGCATTGGCCGAGGTGGTGGAAATCCAAGGCAAAGACCGCCGCAGGTTCAAGCGTTTGCGGGAAGATTCGCGCAGCTTTGATTCCTTGCCAATTCGCACCCGGCTGAATGACGAAGAGGTGGCGCGTTTCAGCGCACAGCGTTACCGGTTTCCGGGCGTTGAAATCAAGGCCCGCCTGTTCAGACAATACCCTTACGGTGAATTGGCCAGCCATGTGGTGGGCTACATCGGGCGCATCAATGCCAAGGAAAAAGAACGCATCGAAGAAGACGACGATGTCGGCAATTACCGGGGCACCGAATACATCGGCAAATTGGGTGTGGAGCAACGCTACGAGCGCGAGCTGCACGGCATCACAGGGGTGAACCGGGTTGAAACCTCGGCTGGCGGTCGAGCCACCCGAAGCCTGTCCAGCCACTTGGCCACGCCGGGGCAGAACGTGGTTTTGTCGATCGACATCCAGTTGCAAAAAATGGTGGAGGACCTGTTTGGTACCCGTCGCGGCGCTTTGGTGGCGCTGGACCCCAACACGGGCGAGGTGCTGGCGTTTGTCAGCAAGCCCACGTTTGACCCCAATTTGTTCGTCGATGGCATTGATGTCGATAACTGGAAAATCCTCAACGAGTCGATCGACAAGCCACTGCTCAACCGGGCTTTGCGGGGCACCTACCCGCCGGGCTCGACCTACAAGCCCTTCATGGCCATGGCCGCGTTGACCACTGGCAAACGCAGTGCCAGCACCATCATCAACGATGCCGGTTCATGGAGCTATGGTGGCCACACCTTTCGCAGCCACGGCGACTCAGGGCTTGGGCCTGTGGACATGGTCCGCTCCATCGTGCTGTCGAGCAACGTCTATTACTACTCGCTGGCCAACGAGATGGGGGTGGACGCCATCCACGACTTCATGAAGCCGCTGGGTTTTGGTCAGATCACGGGCATTGACCTGCCTGGTGAGGTGCGCGGCATTTTGCCCAGCACCGAATGGAAGCGCAATTACTACAAAAAGCCCGAACAAAAGAAGTGGTACGGCGGTGAGACCATTTCGCTGGGTATTGGCCAGGGTTACAACACCTTCACCATGCTGCAACTGGCTTCGGCCACGGCCACACTGGCCAGTGGGGGTATGCAGTTCAAGCCCCATGTCGTCACGGCCACACAAGACGCGCTGACCCATGTGCCCACCCAAGTCAACTCACCTGAGCCGCTCAACCTGGGCTTCAAACCTGAGCACATGAGCGTGGTACGCAACGGCTTGGTGGGCGTGGTGACCTCAGGCACTTCTGCGCGCGTGTTTGCGGGGGCCGGGTATTCCAGTGCGGGTAAAACAGGGACAGCCCAAGCGGTGACCATTGGCCAAAAGGACAAGTACAACGCCGCGAATTTGTCCGAATACCAACGCGACCACGCCTTGTACATGGCGTATGCACCTGCAGAGGCCCCCAAGATCGCGGTGGCGGTGGTGGTCGAAAATGCCGGTTTCGGTGCGGCCTCTGCCGCCCCGATTGCCCGGCGTGTTTTTGACTATTGGTTGTTGGGGCAATACCCCAGCGAAGAAGACATGGCCGCGACCCAAAAAGGCCAGACGGCCAGCCCGATCGGCAAACCACGCACCAAGCAGGACGTGCCATTGGAAGCCCGCCGACTCAACTGAGCAGGGGCCTCAATGTGGCCAGCTTTGCGCCAGAGACTTCAGGCCCCGGATCAGCATCTCCACCGAGATGGACACCAAAATCAGGCCCATCAAGCGCTCAAAGGCCGAGACCACGCGCAAACCGACCACCCGCTGCAAGCGCTCGGCCAGCAACAAAACCACCGCACAAACCAGCATGGTCACCGTCAGGGCGGCGACCCACTCCAGCCGACGCTCGGGCGCCTGGCTGACCAGCAGCAGCACAGTGGCCATGGCCGAAGGGCCCGCCAAGGCCGGAATGGCCAAGGGCACGATCAGTGGTTCGGCGGCAGGCACGGGCGAATCTTGCGGCGGGGGTGGAAAGATCATGCGCAACGCGATCAAAAACAGCACCACGGCACCGCCAATTTGCAAAGACACATCCGACAGGCTCATCGCCTTCAGGAACGATTGCCCGACAAACATGAAGGCCAGCAGCAGGCCAAAGGCGATCAGCACTTCGCGCACGATGACGCGGGCACGTCGTTCGGGCGGCACGGCCCGCAAGGTGTTCACAAAAATCGGGATGTTGCCTAGCGGGTCGGTGATCAGCAGCAGCAAGATGGTGGCCGAAGCAAATGTGTGTTCCATGCCCATCAGCTCGCGTAAACCGTGTTCAGACTGGCAAAGCCTTTCACTTCAATCGGGTTGCCGAAGGGGTCCATGAAGAACATGGTCCATTGCTCGCCCGGCTGACCTGCAAAACGCAGGTGCGGCGCGACCACAAAGGCCATGCCAGCGGCCTGCAGGCGTTCGGCCAGGCGTTGCCAATCGTCCTTTTGCAAGACCAAGCCAAAGTGCGGCATGGGCACCAAGTGATCGCCCACATGACCTGTCAAGCTGGTCTTGAACGGCTCACCCAGATGCAGGGAGATTTGGTGCGAGAAAAAGTCAAAGTCCACCCAGGTGTCGGTGGAGCGACCTTCCTGGCAACCGAGTGTGCCGCCATAAAAACGGCGGGCCTCGTCGAGGTCGGTGACGTGAAAAGCGAAGTGAAACAAGCTGTGCATGCCCGAAAGCATAGCAGCCAGTCACCACAGGGTCAGCAGGAAGAACCCGCAGCCTCAAGTCTCGGCAAGGCGGAATCCCAAGCGGTCAGGCCTGCGTCGGGTCGGCTGCCATCGCGTCAAATTTTTTGAAGTATTGCTTCGCCAATGAGACCAACTGGGCGTCCGACGGGTGATCTGTTGCGATGCTGTCGACGATGGCCGCGGCGGTGGTTTTTTGGTGCGCCATGCACCAGTCACGGAACTCGTTGCGGGCGATGCCTGGCCCGGTTAAAAGCACTTCGTGTGTGCCTTTCAGGGCGTGGGCCACGTCGGCAAAAAAGGCAGCAATGTCGCCGGCTTTGCCTTGGTGTTTGTGGTGGCTGCGCGATTTGATGCGCTGGGCTTCGACATGCTCTCGGTCAAACATGACGACATGTGCTTCTTGGTGGTCCATCCAGACAACGGCGTGAAAAGTGCTCATGGTGCTCTTTGTGTAAAAAATTAACGGTGTTGTTCGGCCAACGACTGGCACTTGATGCAGCGCTTGGCGGTGGGGTAGGCCTGCAGCCGGGCGGGCGGAATGACGACGCCGCAGTCTGTGCACTGGCCGTAGGTGCCTGCTTGGATGCGTTTCAGGGCGGCTTCGATGTCGCCCAACTCGGCCGTTTCGTGTTCGTTCATGGCGAACTCGGTTTGCCGTTCAGTTTGGATCTGGGCGCGCGACTGGAAGCTGTTGTCAAAGTGGTCGGCGGCCATGTCGGCGCGCGACACAAGGCCGCCGCGCTCGTACGCCATGCGTTCCAGCAGTTGCGTGCGGGCCTGGATCAGCAGGGCCTGAAAGACATCTGGAGAGGAGGGTGGTGTGGTGCTCATGTGTTCATCATGAAACAGCCACATCGCGTTGACATTGATGCAGGTCAACCAACAGGGTGCAGCCGTGCGCTGACCCACAGGGCACTGGTCACATCTGCTTTGGGAGGCAAGGGCGTTGCCTCCCTTTGCGCTCAAACTTTGGCTTTGGCTCGGGAAAGCATCAACTCGGTGTTGGTTTTGCGATCGGCGTTGACCTGTTGCAGGCTGGGGCGCTCGCCCATGCGTTTGAGGTAGTCGCGCACCGGCAGGTCGGCCAGAAAGTCGCGCCCGTAAACGAGCTTGGTGGCAGCCGACACCAAGGGCAAATGCACCACCGCCGCGCAGTCGGCCAAGCTCAGTTTGTCGCCCAGCATGAAGGGGTTGAACTGGGCCAGTTGGGCCAATGCCGCCACGTTTTTCTCAAGTTGGGCACCTGTCTTTTCCTTGGCGCTCTCGCTGACCTGCCCGCCAAAAAAGGCCTGCGGGTAAAGGTTGCGGGCCACCAGTTCCAAGTGCAGCTCCAGAAAAGTCACCAGCTCACGGACTTTGGCTGCGGCAAAGGGGTCCGATGGCAGCAAGGGTTTTGAGGGGTATTGCTGCTCGATGTATTCCATGATCACCGCCGATTCGCACAGCGTGCCTTGAGCGGTTTTCAAGTAAGGCACTTTGCCCAAGGGGCTTGCCTGCGGGTCGGTCTTGCCAACCCAAACCAGTTCCTCGGTGAAGGGCACTTCTTTTTCGAGCAAAGCCAATTTGACCTTGTTGTAGTAATTGCTGGCTGCAAAGCCGCAGAGTGTGAGCATGCTGGTGTCTCCGAATGGGCGAGGTGGGGTGTCGGCCAAAATTTAAGCGAGCTCGGCGGCACGGGCTGAGCCGTGCGCGACTCCAAAGCAGTGTGCGCCAGGGCGCACCGGCGCGTGTGTGGGCCAAGCGATCAGCTGCGCGTCAAGCTCATGAAGGCGGCTTGCACGCTGGTTTTCTGGGTGTCTTGGAGCAGGTCGGCCACCCGGCCTTCGTGGCGCATGAGGCCTTTGTGCAAGACCACCACGCGGTCGGCTTGTTCGACCTCTTCCACCAAGTGGGTGGCCCACAAGGTGGCCACGCCTTGTTCTTTTTGCAAAGCATGCACCGCTTGCAACAGTTGCACCCGCGAGGCCGGGTCCAGGCCCACGGTGGCCTCGTCCATCAGCAAGACCGCCGGTCGGTGCAGCAGGGCCCGCACCAGTTCGATCTTGCGACGGTTGCCGCCCGACAGCGCGCGGCAAGGCCGGTGCAGGTGCTCCAGCAGGCCTTGCCGCTCCAGCCCTTCGTGGATGCGTGGGTTGGCCACCGCTCGGGGCATGCCGTGCAAGTCGGTGTGAAAGTGCAAATTGGCCTGCACGCTCAAGTCCAGATCGAGCGCTGGTTGTTGAAACACCACGCCCAAATGGGCCAAGGCGCGGGGGGCGGCGGTGCGCAGGTCGTGGCCCATGATGTGGATGCTGCCGCTGTCAGGGGCAAACAAGCCGGTGAGCAACTGCATCAGTGTGGATTTGCCCGCGCCATTGGGCCCCAACAGGGCCACGCGTTCACCAGCGGCCAGGCTCAGGCTCAGCTCGCGCAAAGCCACATGGCCTTGATAGGCCTTGCTCAGGGATTGCGCTTGCAGCGGCAGGACGTGGGACATGGCGGGCTTTCGGGGTGCAAGGCTCATTCGGCCAACAGTTTCATGCGTTGCAGCAGCTTGCGTTCACGCAGGCTGCTTTGTACCAGCATCTGGCGGTAAGCCGTGCTGTCCAAGTAGCTGGCATCTTGGTCGTAGCGTTGCAACTCGCTCAAATGCCTGGGGCTGAACATGGCGGCCTTGAACGCGTCGTGCAGCTGTGCCAGCACGGCAGGCGGCGTGCCTGTGGGGGCCACCAAGCCCCAAGGGGAGTGGTAGACCGCTTGTGCAAAGCCCAGCTCTTTCATGGTGGGCACTTGGGGCCAGCGGGCACTGCGTTGTTCGCTGAAAACGGCCAGCAAACGCAGCTTGCCTTGTTCAACCCAGGGTGCAAAGCCGGTCGAGTTCATGCCGGCCATGATGGTGCCTGCGGCCAAGGCCAACATCTGGTCGGTGGTGCCTTTGAAGGGGACGTGGGTGTATTGAATCTGTTGAGCGCCCAGCAGGTCTTCCATGGCCAGGTGGGGCGTGGAGCCCATGCCGGTGGAGCCCAGCATCAGTTCACCCGGATGGGCGCGCGCCCAGTCCAGCAGGTCTTGCACTTTTTGCCAGGGGCTTTGGGCGGGGACCAGCAGGCCAAAGGTGGTGCCCGAGACCTGAAGGATCGGACTGAGGTCGGTCAAAGGGTCCCAAGGGACTTTGTTCATCAGGGCGTGGCGCAAGACCGGCAGGGGTAGCTGGCCAATGGTGTAACCATCGGGCGTGGCCGCCTTGAGCAGCGGGGCGACCATGGTGCCCGCGGCGCCCGGGCGGTTGATCACCACCACCGTTTGCCCCAGTCTTTGGCCCGCTTCTTCGGCCAGCACCCGAATGCTCAGGTCGGTGCCACCACCGGCGGGCCACGGCACAATGAGCTGAATCGGCTTTTGCGGCCAAGCGCTGCCACCCTGAGCCCACGAGGGCAGCGCTGGCAGGGCCAACGCTGCAGCCCCCATCAACCAGCGGCGACGTGGCAGCAGGCTCGAAACTTGTTGAAATGAATTCATGGAAGTAGCTCAAGCAAAATGCACGCCAGTGGCGAGCGATCAAGGGGGCCTAGTAATGCGGTTTAGATGTACGCGAACGCCATGATGTGTGCCATAGAGGGCGTTTTGGCATAACTCTTGCGAAAATTCATATGCCCAGCGCCTGGGTGTGTCAAAACGGAACACCGATTCACAACAGAAAGAGACGAGGACCATGCATTCACTTCAAGCTTCTCATGCCACTGCGAACAGGCTTCGCGCCCTGACCGCCGCGCTCGTGCTGGCTTTCGCGGGGGGGGCTCAGGCCCAAAGTGTTTATGTGTCGTCTGAGAAGGACAACAAAGTCATGGTCTTCGATGCCGCTGGCAAGCTGCAGTCCAAAATCGATGTGTGCAAGCGTCCGCGCCACATGATGTTCAGCGCCGACCAGACGAAAATTTACGTTTGCTGTGGCGACAGCAACCAACTCGGTGTGGTGGACCGTGCCAGCGGCAAGATGGTCGACACCGTGCCCTTGGCCGACAGCCCTGAGATCTTTGACCTCAGCCCCGATGGCAAGGTGGCTTATGTCTCCATCGAAGATGACAGCGTGCTGGCGGCTTACGACTTGGCCACGAAAAAACCGCTGTTTCAAGTCAAGACCGGTGGTGAGCCTGAGGGCGTCTTGGTCACCCGCGATGGCAAATGGGCCTATGTGACCTCTGAAGAGGCCAATGTGGTTCATGTAGTCGATCTGAGCAAAAAGAAGATCGTCAAGGACATCAAGGTGGGAAACCGGCCACGGCGCTTTGCCGCTTCGCCAGACGGCAGCGAGATTTGGGTCAGCAATGAGCTCAGTGCCAATGTGTCTGTCATCGATGTCAAAACCCAGACCGTCAAAGGCACGGTTCCATTCGAGATCAAAGGCATGCGTGCCAACGACATCACCCCGGTGGGCGTGGTCATGACGCGCGATGGCAAGACCGCTTGGGTCAGCTTGGGCCGGGCCAACCATGTGGCCGAAGTCGATGTGGCCACACGCAAAGTTCGCCGCACCGTGTTGGCGGGCAAGCGTGCTTGGGGTTTGGCCTTGAGCAAAGACGACAAGACGCTGTACGTGGCCAATGGCTTGTCGGACGACATGACCTTGGTGGACACCCAAGAAGGCAAAGCGATCCGCACGGTGGCCTCTGGCCGTGTGCCCCACACCCCCTTGGTGGGACCATGATGCGCAAGGCCGCTTGCCGCCGTTTCAGCTTGGGGCTCAGCGCTGAGCGCCCAAGCGGGGCAAGCGCATGGCGGTTCATCTTGGCGAGCGCTTTGTGGGCCTGCGTGTCGGTGGCGCAGGCTGCCACACACACCGTGGCGCTGGTGTCCTTGCAAGACGATGCCCGCTACCAGAGCCGGCGCTTGGAGCGGCAGTACCCCGGCCACCCGGCGGGGCGGCTGGTGCAGGCGGTCCAGTTGGGCGTCAGCGATGCCGAGGTGGGCTTGAGGGCCGCCGGTCAGACCCTCAAGGTGCTGGAGGCCACGGCCAGCAGTGCCGCAGACTTGGGCAAAGTGTTGCAGCAGCTCAAGGCCGACCGTGTGGCCTATTGGGTGTTGGACCTGCCCGAGGCCCAATGGGCGCAGGCCTTGCAGGCGGCTGGCAACAGTGCCTTGCTGTTCAATGCCAGTGCCGCCTCGGACGCCTTGCGGGGCAGCGCGTGCGCGGCCATGTTGTTTCACAGTTACCCCAGCCAAGCCATGTTCAGCGATGCGCTGGCCCAATACCTGGCCGCGCGGACGTGGCGCAATGCCTTGGTGCTGCAAGGCCCTGAAGTGGCCGACCTGCGCATGGGCGAGGCTTGGCAACGGGCCGCTAAGCGCTATGGCATCAAAACCGTTGACAGCAAAGCTTTCAAGCTTTCGGGCGATCCGCGCGAGCGTGACCTGGCCAACCCCCGCTTGCTCACCAATGACCGCCAACACGATGTGGTGGCCGTGATGGACGCCGATGGTGAATTTGCCCGCACCTTGCCCTATGCCACCCAGCAACCGCGCCCCGTGGTGGGGGCCAATGGGCTGGTGGCGCTGGCCTGGCACCCGCAGTGGGAGCGTAATGGCGGGCCACAAGTCAATCGGCGTTTTGTGCGCATGGCCCAACGCCCGATGGTGGGACAAGACTGGGCCGCTTGGGTGGCGGTCAAATCGGTGGCGGCGCTGCTGAGTGAGCACGGCAAAGCGAGCCTGCCCGAGCAGGCCCGCTTGCTGCGCAGTGGTCAGGTGTTTGTGGACGGGGCCAAAGGCCCGCGTTTGTCCTACCGGTCATGGGACGGCCAGTTGCGCCAACCGCTGTTCCTCAGCCATGTGGATGGCGTGGTGGCCACAGCGCCCTTAGACGGTGTGTTGCACCCGGTCGAGGTGTTGGACACCTTGGGTGTCGATGAAAAAGAAAGCGCATGCAAAACCAAACCCTGACCGAGCCACGGCCCGAGCCGTCTGCGCCTGCCCTGGGTGCCCACTTGATGCGCGCCATGCGTGCCGTGGTCGGGCGCGAGATCCACAAATTCTTGCGGCAACCGGCCCGGCTGGCATCGGCCTTGGTGCGGCCTTTGTTGTGGTTTGTGGTGTTTGCCACGGGTTTCCAAAACGTGTTTGGTGTCTCCATCATCCCGCCGTATGAGACCTACATTGAGTACAAGGTCTATATGTTGCCGGGCTTGCTGGGCATGATCGCCCTGTTCAACGGCATGCAAAGTTCTTTGTCCTTGGTCTATGACCGCGAGATGGGCCTGATGCGTTTGCTTTTGACGGCCCCGCTGAACCGTGCTTGGTTGCTGGCGTTCAAGCTGTTGGCGGGCACCAGCTTGTCGGTCTTGCAGATGGTGGTTTTTGCGGGCGTGGCATTTGTGCTGGGCGTGGATGTGTCGCTGCTGCACGCTGTGCAGGCCTTGCCTGCGATGGTGCTGGCTGCGGCGCTGATGGCCGCCATGGGCTTGGTGCTCTCGGTGTATGTGCGGCAACTGGAGAACTTTGCAGGGGCCATGAACTTCGTGATTTTTCCGATGTTCTTCATCAGCTCGGCCCTCTACCCTTTGTGGAAATTTGAAGAATCCGGTGCCGCATGGCTGTACCAGCTGGCGCTGTTCAACCCCTTTACCCAAGCGGTGGAGACCATGCGCTTTGCCCTGCACGGGCAAACCTATGCCCTGGGCTGGGCCGTGGGCTTGGGGGGCACTGCGCTCTTTTTTGCCTTGGCGGTGCGCGGCTATGACCCGCAACGAGGTGCCATGCGACAGCGTGGCGCGGCCTGAAATTGTCTGGAGCACACGCCATGAAATTCACCCTGTCACGCCGTCATGCCTTGTGTGGCTTGGGGGCCGTGCTGGGCGGCTCGGCTTGGGCGCAAAGCGCAGACCCCACAGGCGGCGACCCCTTGGGCTCGATGCAGTGGCCGGTGCTGCTCAAAAAACACATGGGCGGTGCCACTTGGCGCTTCACCGACGAGGTGCTGGTCAAAGGCCCCGAATTTGCCGAAGACGCGATGAACGTGCCGGTGTTTGTCGATGCCCGTGCCCTGGTGCGCACGGCCGGGCCGATTGATCTAATTCGACTGGTGGCTGACCGCAACCCGATCCCCCACATCTTGGACTTTGAACCCCTGGACAGCTGGCCGGTGTTGGCGTTTCGCTTTCGAATGGAGCAAGGCTCGCCGGTGCGGGCCATGGTGCGCACGCGCGATGGGCGCTGGCATGTGGGCCAGACGTGGGTCAACGCGGCAGGCGGCGGCTGCACCGTGCCTGGACTGACGCGGGCCGATGGCTCTTGGAGCCGCACGCTGGGGCAGGTGCAGGCGCGGGTGTTTCGCAACGTGATCGAAGGTGGCACCCGCTTGCGATTGCGGGTGATGCACCCGATGGACACCGGCTTGGTGGCTGGGATTCCGAGTTTTCACATTGAACAGCTGGAGTTGCGTGACCCGCAAGACAAGGCGGTTTGGCGTTTGGCCTTGCATGAGCCGGTGGCGGAAAACCCCTTGTTGACGCTGGAGCTGGGCGATGCCGTGCGTGGACCGTGGCAGCTGTCGGGGCGTGACAACAATGGCAACCGCATCGATGCGCAGGTGAAAGCATGAAGGCAACCGCCTTGCGGTGGCTGGGGGGGGCGGTGCTCGGCTTGTGGCTTGCCCCGGTGGGGGCGATCGACTTGGCGCGGCTGGATTACCAGTTGCAGCCCCGCCAAATTGCGCCGGGCACCTGGGTGATCGAAGGGGCGG
>OFRD01000383.1_pt1 | contig 17103 bp, 18 predicted proteins | sample 1543041 | NCBI WGS metagenome assembly OFRD01 (sample SAMN07774234, study PRJEB24372) | wastewater metagenome | isolation source: Exp Tend CN 100WW | collected 2016-02
TTATATCATCTTATTTATTTTAAATATCAATTAATGCCCATTTATATATAAAAACAATTAGTCTCGCCATTTCCCAAACATATCTAGACAAATGTATTTATTTGTCATTTTAAGCTTATATGCTCTTGACTCTAAATCAGAACAAGCAGAAATTAGCCCACTTTCATATTATCTAATTTCCTTCTATGTTAAAAAAATTTATTGGTGAATCTGCATTTAAAATTGCGGGATGGAACTATCATATAGAACCAGATGTACTTGAAAACAAACAAGTGATCGTTGGCTTTGAACATACATCTATGTTGGATGCAGTGCTTTCTCTGGCTCTGTTCCAAATTTTTGATATGAAAATTCATACCCTAATTAAAAAAGAATTATTTAAAGGGCCAATGAAACCATTATTAGAAGCGCTTGGAGGAATTGCGGTCGATCGTAAATCCAATCAAGATATTGTTTCGCTTATGGTTGAGCATTTTCAACAAAATGAAAAATTCAACTTGGTGATTGCCCCAGAAGCCACACGTGCAAAGCCTGGTGAAGCGCGACGTCCCATTCGTACAGGATTTTGGCATATTGCTAAAGCAGCAAATGTCCCTATTGTTTTAATGTATGCCAATTCAAAAACTAAACAAGGTGGAATTTTAGGGAAAATATACCCAACAGAGATCAACCATGACTTAGCGCTGTTAAAACAACTTTATAAAGATAAGGTCGATTTGGATATTATTATTCCTGAAGCTAAAAACTAAGTTCTATTTGTTTAAAAACTCAAAAGCTAGCCCTTTCTAAGAAAAATGGGCTTATGGTAGAATTTAACACATTCGATTAGGCATACAGCCAATCTACAAGGAGCATATTTCGCATGGCGGGTCATTCCAAGTGGGCTAACATTAAGCATCGTAAAGCAAAACAAGATGCTAGCCGTGGTAAAGTTTTTACCAAATATATTCGTGAATTAACCACAGCTGCAAAACTCGGCGGTCCCGATGCAGCAAGTAACCCGCGTCTTCGTGCTGTAGTTGAAAAAGCATTATCTGTAAATATGACACGTGATGTGATTAACCGTGCCATTCAACGTGGTGCTGGTGGTGAAGATAATGACGATTTAAAAGAAGTTACTTACGAAGGTTATGGCGTTGGTGGTGTTGCCGTTATTATTGAAACAATGACTGATAACTTAAACCGTACTGTACCTGATGTACGTCACTGTTTTTCCAAAACCAATGGTAATTTGGGTACAGCAGGTTCGGTTGCATATCTCTTTACGAAACGTGGTGAAATTACTTTTGAAGATGTTTCTTTAGAAGATAAAATCATGGACGTGGCTTTGGAAGCTGGCGCTGAAGACATTGAAGTCAGTGAAGATGAAATCTTAGTCATCACAACACCTGAAAGCTTCGGTGATGTTCAAGATGCCTTAACTGCCGCAGGATTGAAATCTGATAATGCTGAAGTGGTGATGAGCCCATCAACCAAAGCTGAAATTACAGACATTGATCAAGCAAAAATGATTTTAAAAATGATTGATATGTTTGAAGACCTTGATGATGTTCAGAACGTGTATACCAACGTTGAATTCTCAGATGAAGTTTTAGAACAATTGGATGCTTAATCCAATCAACTGGCTTTAAATCTGTGATAAAAAAACGCACATATTCGTGCGTTTTTTTATGTGTTTTATGAAAGCTTATGCTTTTTATAAAGGTGCCTTAATCATATACACATGCACAAACAACACCAACGCACCTGTCAATACCAGACAAAAAAACCAGAGAATACATGCCAATACCATTCGCAATACCCATTTTTTATAAATGGAAAAATGCTTAAATAAAGGTATTGTTCCCCATAACCAAAAAATATATTGAGAAATCAGCAACAAATAATCAAAACAACGATGTGATGACTGTTGTCCTAATTGAACATAAATGAAATCTGCTATGAGCCAAATCAGTATGCTGATTAAGCCCATATAAACAAAGCGGCTAAGCTGCACTGTCTAAAGCCATTAAATTTTATAGCTTGCTGAGCAAACCACTACAGTTAAAAACATTATATTCTTTAATCACAAAACTAGAATGTAGTGCTACAACGTGTTCAATTTTACCAATACGTTTCAGTAAAATTTCACTGTAATTTTCCATATCACGTGCAATCACTTCCACAATAAAATCCGCAGATTGTCCCGTCACCAAAAATGCGTTAATCACTTCTGGAATATTTTCCAACTCTTCCAAGAACTTGGCAAAAGTATCTGTATCATGTCGACTTAAGGAAACCTGTAATAGGACATGCAGGCTAAAACCTAGCTTTTTATAATTTAAATCACGCTTTAATCCAGAGATGATATTATTTTCAATCAAATGCTTAATGCGACGATGCACCGAACTTACAGAAAGATTAATGCGTTCAGAAAGCTCATTTAGATTAAGATCTTCATTGGTTAAAATTTCAAGAATTTGTTTATCAAAACGATCCAGTTCCATCATAAGCTCCACGATGTTTATATATTTAAGATAATGCAAACTATGCTTTTAGAAAGATTCTCAACATAATTTTTAGGAAAAATAAACACCTATTCCCCACCTCTCGACTACAGCTGAGAGATCAAGGTATTTTATTTTACAATGTTAAACGCCACGCCAGTCGACACGGGCATTACGCTCAGTTTGATAAATACGTAATACATATTGCCCTAAAGGTAAGTTGGTCAAAAAGGTCTTATATTGCATAAACTCATCGGATAGATTTTCACCACGTTCTTTTTCCCACGGCGTACCTGCAATTTCTAACAACGGCGCAAGCATTGAACACACTGCAATATCTGCCAAACCGAGGCGCTCGCCAACAAAATAACGCCCATAATTTTCAATAAGACGCTGATTTAAAATATCAACTAAAATATCCATGCGTTGTTTTGATTCAGCCACTTTATCCGAATTAAGTTGATAGCCTCTTGAGAGTATTGCCTTCATAATCGGTTTTGAATATTTTTCAAACTGACGTAAATAGCCTTTTTCCCCAATCATAATATCAAGCGATTCTGCACTTTCAGTTAAAGTATGCGCTAACCCCCAACGTCGAACATGCATGCCAAGCTCTGCCGCTTGCTCATTAATTTCTAGCGCTAAATCACGCTGTTGTACATCAGAACGCAGTAAAGAATGTTCTGGATAAACCTCATCTAAATACAATGCAATTTTGGTCGAATCTGCAATCCAATGGTCTTGGTCACGTAAAATAGGTAAGCGATTTTGCCCTGTTTTTAATTGTGCAAATGCGCGATGCACACCCGGGATCAAATTATGTGCAACATAGTCTAACTCTTTATGATCGAGCAACCAGCGAGCTTTCTCACAAAAATGAGATAAAGGAAACTGGTATAAAGTTCGCATAAATTCTCCGCAATTTATTTTTTAGTTCTGGTCATCAATATAACCATCAACATTCATCGAATACTTTAGTCACCCTACCTTAGAAATACAATGTACTTTTATGCAAAAATAGATGCACACAACTCCATGCTATATCATTTATTTTTATACCTTTTTTTCTTTTCATTATCATCAAAGTAGATAAACCGATTAATTAAAACTCAAGCAAAAAACCTTATAAAATAAAATAATGTTGATTTTTAAACACTTAGCATAGTTAAATTTATTCAAAATCTAGCACTTTATCTCTTAAACATCATTTTTCATAAGCTTTGCAAAAGCAATTGCTTAATTTTAAATTCAATTGGCTGTAGCGTTTTGATATCTATTTAAGGTGTCATTATGTCTCATTTAATTTCTGACAATGTTCATGTGGTTGAAAATGACCAAGGTGCGATTAATGCAGCGTATCAAGTTGCAGATTTTGCTCTAGAAGGTCGTAATGAACGTGATCAAAAACGTCTATTGCCTTTTGCTGAAATTGATTTATTCAGTGCAAAGGGTTTGGGTGGAATTCGTATTCCAGAAAAATTTGGCGGTGCTTTTGTCTCTAATAAAACTTTGGCGCATGTTTTTCGTATTTTGAATAAAGCCGATTCAAGTGTTGGGCAAATTCCACAAAATCAAATTGCTCTGCTGAATATGATCAATATCATGGGGACAGAACAACAAAAGACATTTATTTTTAATGAAATTTTACAAGGCAAACGTTTAGCCAATGGTGGCCCAGAACGCCACACCAAAGATACCAAAACCCTAAACACAACGTTAACAATCGAAAATAATCGTTACTTTGTTGATGGTGAAAAGTTCTACTCCACAGGCAGCAGTTTTGCCCATTGGTTGGCGATTAAAGCCATTCATCCCGAAGGTCATGTGGTGCTGACCATTATTAATCGTCAGGCAACAGGCGTTGAAATCATTGATAACTGGAATGGTTTTGGTCAACGTACAACATCAAGCGGTACAGTCAAACTCAATCAGGTTGAAATTGATCCATTTTTAATTTTTGATGAACGTTTACTGAGCAACACAGCAAATTATCGTGGTGCCTATTCGCAATTATTACAAGTTGCCATTGATGTCGGCATTGCGGAAGCAGCTTTTGCCGACACCTTAACGGCTGTACAAAAAGCACGTCCGATTGTGGATGCCCATGTCGAAAAAGCCAGTTTTGAGCATTACACCCTGCAAGAAGTGGGCAAGTCCAATGTGTTACTCGATGCTGCCATTTTATTACTCGATGAAGCCGCTGAATATTTAGATGAACTAGATGCACTCGATGAAGTCACGGATGAACAAGCGGCTCAAGCATCCATTTTAGTTGCAGAAGCAAAAATTTATGCCAATGATGCCGCCCTTCATATTTCAGAAAAACTGTTAGAACTCGGTGGCAGCCGTTCAAGTTTAAGTCAGCATAATTTAGATCAGCATTGGCGCAATGCCCGTGTGCATACCTTGCACGATCCTGTGCGCTGGAAATTACATGCCTTAGGTGACTATTACCTGAATCACACCTTCCCTGCACGTCACGCTTGGATTTAAGGATAAAAATATGACTTCATATCAAAAACTCTCCCCATCAAAAGTTCAACCATTGGCTCAGGCGCATATTATTCAATCTGATGCTGAAGCTTTGGACATTGCACACGCTTTAGCAGAACAGTTTAAAGGCAATGCTATACAACGCGATGCACAGCGCATTTTACCTTTTCAAGAAATTGAAGCATACAGCCAGTCTGGCTTATGGGCGATTACTGTGCCGAAGCAATATGGTGGTGCAGAAGTTTCCAGCCTTACGGTTGCCAAAATTATTGCCTTAATGAGTGGTGTCGATGGTTCAATTGGTCAGATTCCACAAAATCATTTTTATGCTTTGGAAGTGCTCAGAAATACGGGCACAGAACAACAGAAGCAAAAACTCTATGCCGAAGTTTTAAAAGGGGCTCGTTTTGGTAATGCCTTAGCAGAATTTAAAACCAAAAATGCAACGCAAAAGCAAACCGCAATCACTCCAACCGAACATGGCTTTGTGGTCAATGGGGAAAAGTTTTATTGCACAGGCAGCTTATTTGCACATCGCATTCCAACCTTAGTCAAAGATCATGAAAATCGTGAATTTTTAGCCTTTATTGCACGTGAAAGTGAAGGTCTAGAATTGATCGATGACTGGTCTGGTTTCGGACAACGTACCACAGGCAGTGGTACAGTCAAATTCAACAATGTTCAGGTTGTAGCAGAAGACATTATTCCCTTTGATAGCGCCTTTAGCCAAGCCACTTTGGTCGGTCCATTTGCACAAATTATGCATGCAGCCATTGAAACGGGTATTGCTCGTGCAGCTTTTGAAGAAACCCTGCATCGTGTCCGTCAAGCACGACCTTGGATTGACTCAGGAGTTGATCAAGCCACGGCTGATCCACTCACCCTATTTGAACTGGGTCGCATTGTTGCCGATGTCCGTGCCAGTGAAGTGTTATTGAAACAAGCGGCACGTTCGATTGATGCTGCAAAACCGCAGCCCACTGCTGCAAATATTGCCAAAGCCTCGCTGGATGTGGCAAAGGTACGTGCTCACAGTACCGAAACAGCATTAAAAGCATCATCTAAGTTAATTGAACTGGCAGGCAGTCGTGGCAGCCAACGTGAAGATGGACTGGATCGTTTCTGGCGCAATGCGCGTGTACACACGTTGCATGATGCATCTCGTTGGAAATACTATTTTATTGCACATCATCTATTAAACGGCGTACTGCCACCACGTCGAGGAACATTGTAATGACAAATTCCTCAACGCCAAATACGTCCAAAAAAATCTTGCTTAATGCATTTGATATGAACAGTGTCGGTCATATTAATCATGGTTTATGGACGCATCCACGGGATGAATCTCATCGTTTTAATGAACTGAGCTATTGGACTGATTTAGCGCAAACCTTAGAAAAAGGTTTGTTTGATGGCTTATTTATTGCTGACATTACCGGTGTTTATGATGTCTACCAAAATGGCATTGAACTCACTTTAAAAGAATCCATTCAACTGCCCAGTCATGATCCAACCACGTTGGTTTCAGCGATGGCAGCAGTCACACAAAACTTAGGTTTTGGCATAACCGTTAACTTAAGTTATGAATCGCCTTATCAGTTTGCCCGCCGCTTTGCCAGTCTGGATCATTTAACTCAAGGGCGAATTGGCTGGAATATTGTCACTGGATATTTGGACAGTGCGGAACGTTTAATTGGACAAAAAGGTTTAAAAGACCATGACCTGCGCTATGCACAAGCCGAAGAGTTTCTGGAACTTTGCTATAAATTTTGGGAAGGTTCTTGGGAAAATGATGCCGTTTTAAAAGACAAAAAACAGCGTATTTTTACTGATCCATCCAAAGTGCATCAGATACAGCATCAAGGGCAGTTTTACCAAAGCCAAGGAGTATTTCAAGTTTCACCGTCGAGTCAGCGGACACCGGTGTTATTTCAGGCGGGTGCATCACCACGTGGTTTAACCTTTGCCACACAACATGCAGAAGGTCTATTTATTGGCGGTGATCGACCAGAGAAAATTAAACAACAGGTCGATCAAATCCGCAATCAAGCCACTGCACAAGGTCGTAACCCTGAAGCCGTTAAAATTTTTGTTGGTATTAGCGTAGTAACTGCCGAAACGGATGAACTGGCACAACAAAAACTGGATGAATATATTCGCTATGCCAGTCCTGAAGCGGGTCTGGCGCACTTTTCTAGCTCAGTGGGTATGGATCTGTCTCAATTTGCAGATGATGAAACTATTCCTTATCAGCAGACCAACAGTATCGCGTCAGTCAACAACAAGTTTAAAGAACAAAGTATCAGTAAAAATGATTTAAAAGCGCAGCATGTATTGGGTGGACGCTATCCACTGATTGTCGGTAGTGGCGCGACTGTGGCTGAAAAACTGATTCAGTTGATTGATGACACAGGGATTGATGGTTTTAATTTAACCCGTACCGTCGCCCCTGAGTCACATCATGATTTTATCCAATGGGTCATTCCAGAGCTGCAACAACGTGGACGATATAAAACTGAATATGAAAATGGCAGTTTAAGACACAAACTTTTTCAGCAAGGTAACCGATTGTCTGCTTCACATCCTGTTCAACAATTTCGATGTCAAAGCACCGCCTCAACTTCGAACTCCAACTTAAACCAAAAACAAACCGCATAAATTTTGAGGTGCAGCATGGCACAAACAGCAAAAACCAAATTCGCCCTTATTGGGGTGATTATTGCCGCAGTCATTATTGGACTGGTGGTGTGGAATCAACAAAAAAAATCAGGTTCAGATGAACTTGTGATTGGCATTAGTCCATCATTTGCCAAACCGTTACAAGTCGCAGTAAATGAAGCCAAACAACAAGGTTTGAATGTCAAACTGGTCGAGTTCTCTGACTGGAACACGCCCAACATCACCTTAAATCATGGTGATATTGATGCCAATTTTTTTCAGCATCAACCCTTTTTAAGCAATGCTTTAAAAGAAACTGGCTTTAAACTCAAAAGCTTTGCTGCTGGTGCTGCAACGCATGTTGGCTTATATTCTAAAAAATATAAAAGCTTTGATCAGCTGCCACAAAATGCCACCGTTGCCATTCCTAACGATCCTGTTAATCAAGGTCGGGCATTATTACTTTTGCAACAAGCCAAACTCATCACTTTAAAAAATCCTGAAAATCATTTATCAAATGTATCGGACATTGCAACCAATCCTAAAAATCTACAATTTGTCGAGGTAGAAGGTCCACAAACAGCACGTGCGATTGATGATGTCGATCTGGCTTTTGGCTATCCACATTACTTACGTCTGGCTAAAACTGCCGATCCTGAAAGTGCCTTATTGTTCGATGAAAACACCAATAAGCGCTACGCCATTCTGTTTGTGGTGCGTGAAGACTATCAGGACAAAGATGATAAATTGAAAAAATTCGTCAGCATTTATCAAAATTCAGTTCAAGTGAAGCAAGCTTTGAATGAAGATTTTGGTGCCAAACTCTGGTTTCCAGGCTGGAAATAAGGAATGATTATGTCTATTTCTACCTCCAAAAATCTTAAAATTTGGCTGATTGCACTCAGTGTTATTCTTGTCATCGCAGGCCTTTCAATTTATCGCTATAGCAACAATCAAAGCCAGCAAGACGTTCTAAAAATTGGTATTAGCCCACCCTATGCCGAACTGTTAAGAAGTGTCGCTGACGAAGTCAAAGCGCAAGGCATTCATGTCGAACTGATTGAGTTTTCAGACTGGCAAGCCCCCAATGTTGCGGTTCAAAATGGCGATATTGATGCCAACTTTTTTCAGCAAAGTGTGTTCTTAGCCAATGCCGTACGTGAAACAGGGTATAACTTACACGCCTTTGCCAAAGGTTCAGGCAGTCATGTTGGCTTATATTCGAAAAAATATCAGTCGCTTGATCAAATCCCCAATCAAGCCAAAGTGGTCGTGCCGAATGATCCTGTGAACTTATCACGTGGCTTAACGCTATTGGCTCGTGCAGGCTTGCTCTCGGTAAAAGATGTCAACAATGAATTAACTACACTGCAAGACATCACCAGCAACCCAAAACAACTCAAATTAATTGAAGTTGAAGGCCCACAAACAGCACATGCCTATAACGAAGCAGACTTGATTATGGGCTTTCCACATTACTTAAAAATGGCAAAAGTCGCTGACCCAAATTCAGCACTTTTTATTGACCCAGTGGATAAAAAATACGCTATTTTATTTGTAACGCGTAAAGACTACCAAGATGAAAACCAAAAGCTGGCCGTATTTGTAAAAACTTTCCAAAACTCGGCCAAAGTTCGTGAAATTTTGAATAAAGATTTTGGACAAAGCATGTGGTTTGAAGGCTGGAAATAAGGAGAATAACAATGGTGAGTTTTGGTTCACAAATCGACTTTTCAGTACCACATATTAAAATTCGGCAGTTGAATAAGTTTTACCATGTGCAAAATACGCAAGTGCATGCCTTAAAAGATATCCATCTAGATATTCCTCAAGGCAAAATACTGGGCATTATTGGTAAAAGTGGTGCAGGTAAATCATCTTTGCTGCGCACCTTAAATGGATTAGAACAGGCCAATGAAGGCAGTATCCATATTCATCAACAAGAAATTTCCTCATTAAACCATCATGACCTGATTCAGCTGCGCCAGAAAATGGGTATGATTTTTCAGCATTTTAATTTAATGTCAGCGAAAACCGTTTGGGAAAATGTCGCGCTACCGTTAAAAGTTTCCAACTTTAACAAGGCGGACATTGCACAACGGGTTAATGAAGTTCTTGAATTGGTTGGACTCAGTGATAAAGCCGAGCATTATCCTTCACAGCTTTCAGGTGGACAAAAGCAACGGGTCGGTATTGCCCGTGCGTTGGTCAGTCATCCCGAAATTTTACTCTGCGATGAAGCCACTTCGGCACTCGATCCTGAAAGTACCTCGGTGGTGCTTTCCCTGCTTAAGGAAATTAATCAGAAACTGGGGATTACCATTGTACTGATTACCCATGAAATGCAAGTCATTCGTGAAATTTGTGATCAAGTGGTGGTGATTGATCAGGGTGAAATTGTGGAATCAGGGCAAGTTTGGTCGGTATTTTCCAATCCTAAACAAGCCATTACCCAAGAGTTACTCAATCTTGAACAATTGGATCTACCCTTTACGCTTTACCCAGAATTAGATGGCTTGGTCACACAAAGTATTTTAAAACTAAAATATGCCAGTGAAGCCAAACATTCTCCTGACCTCGCCCATCTTTTAAATCAATTTGGGCATGCAGTGCATTTGTATCAAAGCCATATCGATAGCATTCAAAATCATTTGGTCGGCACTTTAATTGTGGGCGTAGCGGATTTAAATATTGATCTGCAACAACTACAACAACAATTCAGAAATCAAATTGCACAGGTAGAGGTATTGGGCTATGCACGACCAACTTATTGATCTTTTGATTACTGGCACCATTGACACCTTATTAATGGTTGGCGTTTCCGCATTTTTTGCCTTGCTGATTGGTCTACCAATGGCCGTAATTTTAGTCAATACCTCGGAACATGGCATCTATCCATCGAAAAGTATTAACCAATCTTTGGGTTGGCTAGTCAACATGACTCGCTCTGTGCCCTTCCTGATTTTAATGGTGGCACTGATTCCATTGACTCGACTGATTGTCGGCACCAGTTATGGCGTATGGGCAGCGGTTGTTCCGCTCACCATTGCAGCGACTCCTTTCTTTGCCCGTATTGCCGAAGTCAGTTTACGTGAAGTCGATCAAGGGTTGATTGAAGCCGCTCAAGCCATGGGGTGTAACCGTAAACAAATTGTTTGGCATGTCCTTCTGCCAGAAGCCCTACCCGGAATTGTGGCAGGCTTTACCGTGACCTTGGTCACCATGATTAATTCCTCAGCTATTGCAGGTGCCATTGGTGCTGGCGGTTTGGGTGATATCGCCTACCGTTATGGTTATCAGCGTTTTGATATGCAAATCATGCTTGCCGTGATTGTGGTGCTTATTATTTTAGTGATGTTGGTACAATTGGCTGGAGACACGCTTGCCAATCAGCTAGACAAACGAAAAATTTAAAGCCCGTTGCCTTACAGTTGTTTTCAATAAACATGAAAGCCATGACCTGACTTTGTCATGGCTTTCATGTAAAATCAGCCACAATTTTTAAATCATACGTTGTGAGTCATTTCATGGGTTTTAATTGCGGTATTGTCGGCTTGCCGAACGTGGGTAAATCTACACTTTTCAATGCATTGACTAAAGCTGCCATTGCTGCAGAAAACTTTCCGTTCTGTACCATCGAACCGAATACAGGGATTGTGCCTGTACCAGATCCACGTTTAGACAAATTGACTGCGATTGTAAAACCACAACGTGTTATTCCAACATCTATGGAATTTGTTGATATTGCAGGTTTAGTTGCGGGCGCGTCTAAAGGTGAAGGCTTGGGTAACCAATTCCTTGCCAATATCCGTGAAACAGATGCCATTGCTCACGTTGTTCGTTGTTTTGAAGATGAAAATGTAATTCACGTTAATGGTAAAATTGACCCGCTAGATGACATTGCAACCATCAATACTGAACTTGCACTTGCTGACCTTGAAGCGGTTGCCAAAGCCATTACACGTTTGTCTAAATCTGCAAAAAGTGGCGACAAAGAAGCCATTGCAGTCAAAGCCATTTTAGAAAAAATTCAGCCTTTACTTGACGAAGGTAAACCAGCACGTGCAGCTGACCTTGATGATGACGAACGTAAATTGGTTCGTGGTTTTGGTTTAATGACTTTAAAACCAACCATGTACATTGCTAACGTGGCTGAAGATGGTTTTGAAAACAACCCACACTTAGATGCGGTTAAGAAATTAGCGGCTGAAGAAAATGCCATTGTGGTTCCCCTGTGCAACCAGATTGAAGCTGAAATTTCTTTACTTGAAGATGAAGACCGCGCTGAATTTTTAGAGGCGATGGGCATGGAAGAACCAGGTTTGAACGTGGTGATTCGTGCAGGTTATTCACTGCTTGGCTTACAAACTTATTTCACTGCGGGCGTGCAAGAAGTTCGTGCTTGGACAGTTAAAGTCGGTGCAACTGCACCTCAAGCGGCAGGTGTAATTCACACTGACTTTGAAAAAGGCTTTATTCGTGCTGAATGTGTAGCCTATGATGATTTCATCCAATACAACGGCGAAGCTGGCGCGAAAGAAGCAGGCAAATGGCGTTTAGAAGGTAAAACTTACGTGGTGCAAGACGGCGACGTTTTACACTTCCGTTTTAACGTATAAGTAGTCTTTAATATAAAAAGCCCTGATTTAAATCAGGGCTTTTTTGTTAGCTTAAACTAAGCTTAAAAATAGCATTAAATGACAAATGAATACGCTAACTACTTGAATCTCACACAATATTATTACTTTTATTGTTCTGTATTATCGATAAATTAATCACAGGCACTAATGCCTGTATAGAATAATCGAAAATGAAAAAGATCAGCACATTTATTGCAGCAGGCTTGTTCACAATGCTTAGCGCAACTGCATTTGCGTGTCCACAAGGGACAACATTAGCAGGTGGTTCAGGCCCAAATCATAAAGGTGGTAAATGTGTCCCAGCCACGGCAATGGCTAAACAAAATAAGATGAAACACGATCAAATGGGGAAACAAGACCAGATGATGAAAAAAGATCAAATGGGGAAACATGATCAGATGATGAAACATGATCCAATGAAAACCAATAATATGGCTGATAAATCTCATAAAGCAGCTCCAGTCGCAGATGCACACAAAGCTAAAACTGAGACCCACAAAGCAGTGAAGACCCAGTAAATAATCAGATATACAAAAAGCCAGTGCAATACACTGGCTTTTTTATATTTTGAAGCAATCATCTAACTGATATGTATAGACTTCGCATCCATTTCAGCACGTAATACATGGGCATGATCCAACATCCGTTGCTCTAGCGCCTTACGAAAACCGAGCATAAAAACCATTTCCGCCAAGACAAATAATGGGCCAACAGCAAGTCCTACAACATCATCCATAAAGGCTGGTTTTTTCTTTTCATAAAAATGACCAATAAACTGAAATACCCATCCGACGACAAAAATGCCAATACTTAAACTTAACCAAGCCGCAAATTCTAGATGAGCAATTTTTAAAGCCAAAGGATATGCAGCAACTAAAACAATCAACATAATGAAAGCAAAAATACGATCCAGACTAAAATAATAAAGACTCGTCACCACAATAAGTCCCAAAGCCAGCGTCAGCTCCATACCTGACAGCAGAAACCCTGCTCTTGCGGTTAAACAAAGAATAGAAAAAACAATCAAAGGAATACCGACAAAATGGGTCAAAATATTTTTATGGTCTAAGTGATATGCTGCATATTGGCTCAGCAACCGTTCTAATTTGGTCATGTGATTCTTCCTTGTTACACTATGCTTGCACTATATAAAAATATGAAAGACAAAGTTGTCGGCTAAATGACAACTCACAGCAAAAAGGAATTTATGTGTTTGACGCAAAGGATATCCATCATTTAGAAAATAATATGTGGTTCTCCCAACTACCATCTATATTCAAAGCATTTATTTTGAGCCATGCGGTTCAACAAAAATTTGACAAAGAACAAGCCATTTTCCATTCGGGTGATGCTTTTAATGGTCTTTATGCCGTTTTAAATGGCTCTGTTCGCTTAGGCTATATTGACATTGAAGGTAAAGAATCGGTGGCTGCAATTGTGGAACCAATTATGTGGTTTGGTGAAATCTCTTTGGTCGATGCCCAACCTCGCTCGCACGATGCCATCGCCATTCAAAAAAGTTTAATTTTGCATATTCCAAGTAGTGCCATTCAAAAATTACTCAAAGAACAACCCATTTTTTGGTATCACATTGCGCAATTAACCAGTCAAAAATTGCGTTTTGCTTTCTTAGAACTGATTTCAATTCAAACGCAAACCTTAAAGCAGCGTTTAGCCCAACGCCTGATGTTTATTTTAAATGGTTATGGCAACCATCTGATGATTGAAAAAAACACCATTCATTTATCTCAGGAACAATTGGCGCAAATGCTGACCTGCTCTAGACAAACGGTAAATCAGGAATTACAGACCTTAGAAAAGCAAAATATTTTGCGTCTCTCTTTTCGGAAAATTGAAATTTTAGACCTTGCAGAATTACATCGTATTGCACATGTTGTTGCTGAATAAAATACACATTTAAGGTACCTTTTAAGCAAACACAAAAAAGCCACCTTAATTGTTAAGATGGCCAGATGCTAGTTAAACTTGCTTTAACATAGCAGCTTAAAATTCATAATTCACACGCAGTAAAGCACTTCGCGGTGTACCCGGCATTGAACTTGAACGCCAGTATTCTTTATCAGTTAAATTGGTTAAGGCTAAAGTAACATTCCAAGGGTTTGCACTATAACCAATGGCCGCATCTGCTCGGCTAAAACCTTTGAGTTTTTGAGTGTTTTCCACATCGTTCCATGAATCGCCAACCTTGGTCACGCCAATTTCAGCATACCATTGCTCTGTAGGTAAATAACGCACAAAAAGATTTCCTGTTTGCTTGGCTGTTTCTTTTAAACGATTGCCCACCAGCTCAGGTTTTTCTTTATTTTGTTTAACAGTCGCATCCAAGAAACTATAGCCACCACGGACATAGACACTGTCCAATACGCGACCAATAAAGCTAAACTCTGCACCACGTGACTGATGCTCACCACCGACAGCCCAGACATCAGGCTCTTTATCCTTATTTGGAATATAACGAATATTATGTTTACGAATATCATAAACCGAAAATTGCGTCGTTAAGCGCTCATCCATCCAATCACTTTTAAGCCCAATTTCATATTGGTCACTATATTGTGGTTCAGCGTCGAAGGTGTTTAAATTCTGTGAAGCGCTGATCACGCTAATCCCCATTTGACCACCAAAGGGTGCAAAACTTTTACTATAAGATGCATAGACACTTTGTGATTCAACAGGTTGCCAAACCACACCCACATTTGGACTGACCGATTGATCACTGACAGTACGCTTATAATCCTGATCAGTTTCAGACTTTAATTTATTGGTTGTGGCGTTTTTATAATAATCATAACGCAGTCCCAGCATCAATTTAACTTCTGGAACAATGGTGATTAAATCCTGTGCAAACACCCCATAACTTGTGCCTTGATTATAATTATGCTGCGTAATGAGCGGATTGTCCGCCCGATTACCAAAACGATCCCCCGTTAGCGGATTAACAAATCCATAAACTAAAGTGCCATCGCTATTTTTATTGGCCAGTTTGGGTTCACGTTGCTCATAAGATGCATCTATGCCAAGCAACACTTGATGTTGAAATGCGCCAGTATTAAATTTTCCTTTAATGTCAAACGTTGTTGATGTGGTTTTATTACTGGTCTGTTGCCAATAATAGTTTTGATCAATATATCCTTTATAACAGCCCTTATTTGTTGCGGTGGCGAGCTGATCTGCGGTACACATTTTACCCACATAAAAATGGTCAAAATCTTGATCGGCTTGTCTATAGCTGGCAGCCCAATGTAGCGTCCAGTCTGGCGCAAAGGTATAGCTCAAATCGGAACGCAAAGTCTGGGAAACATCATTGACATAATCACCGTCTTGAGCGAAGCCCATGTCACGCGACGTTCCTGATGGTAATTCAAAAAAATTAGGGCCGCGATCTGGAACACGGTGCAAACGGTCATAGGTATATTGCCCTGTCCAAACCAAACCCTTTTGATTATTAAAGGTCACACTCGGTGACAGCATTAGCTCATCACTGCTAATGCCTTGACGGAAACTATCCGTTTTATAAACATCGGTAGTTAAACGCGCCGCCCACTGATCAGAAATAACCTGATTGACATCTAACGTGGTTCCCAGATGATTAAATGATCCCGTATAAATTCCAACACTGCTTTTCGAGTCAAAATTGGCATATTTACTCACCATATTAATTACGCCACCACCTGCACTTCGCCCATACAGGACAGAAGCCGGACCTTTTAATATTTCAATCCGTTCAATATTGGCTGTACTGCGTCGTACTTGCCCACTTTCACGCACACCATCACGGTAAATATCACTCACGTCTGCCTGAAAACCACGCAGCTTAATTCCATCGCCACGCATATCATAGGCGGTATCGACACCCGGCGTGCCTTGAAGCATGACGCTTAAATCATTCGATCCATAGATTTTATATTTTTGTACATCAATCGTATCAATGGTTTGTGGAATATCTTTTTTATCCAAACCATTACGCGTCACACTGGCTTGTTTGTAGTCGACATAGGTTTTTACAGGATCTTGTGCACTCATGGCTTCAATAGCAATGGTCGGAAGAACTGAAGTTGTTCTGCTTCTTTCTGCCGAATCAAAATGTTCATTGGCAAAAGTGGAATGAGCACACGCTATCATTAAGCTAAGTAGACTCAACTTTAGAATTCGCTCTGAATGTGTGTGTTTAAAAGCTAAATGTGAATGACCAAAAAAAGACGGCATAAATGGGAGACATGGTAAAAATTTACCGAATACTAATATAAATGATAATTATTTTCATTACTGATCATATACAGAATCTCCATTTTTTACCCAAGCTATTCATTTCATTTAAAATTACCCCCAATTGTTTGTTGTTTTTTTCAGCAGTACATCATCCAATTAAACTTTACTGTTATTTAAACTGTGTCTTTGGCGTAGACAAAAAAAAAGCCCTCTCGTCAACATTATTGCTTAAAGCGAAATAATCAACGATTGAACTTTTTTGCTGAAATACTCATACAACATGAATCAGCTTTCTACACGTTTAAAGTGCTACTAAATTAGGAACAAAAAGGAAAACTGTTGCTATGTTAAGATAACAACTGACACACATTCACCTCATCAAAACCATTGCGACAAGGTGCTATATCTCGTTCAATATTTAAAGATGCAGCAGGAATCAATTGTGCTTTTTCTGTCGTAGCTGTCGTTTGAACACTACTACATGCACTCAGGAAGACCATTAAACTTATTGAAAAAAACACTTTATTAAACATATTATACACCCCCACTTATTTAATAATTACAAAACCAACCAGTGATTTAATATTTATTATTAT
>OFRD01000385.1_pt1 | contig 17042 bp, 13 predicted proteins | sample 1543041 | NCBI WGS metagenome assembly OFRD01 (sample SAMN07774234, study PRJEB24372) | wastewater metagenome | isolation source: Exp Tend CN 100WW | collected 2016-02
CATCGCGCAACATTTAGCATTTTAATGCTTAGCTTTTTAAAAGAAACCCATATAAAACTGCTCTTTTAATATTTTTAAAATCAGTTCAATGACTTCATTTTTTTGCCCTTTACGATAACTTGCATGCAGGTCAATCATTGGCAACGGCTCAATAGTATTTTTTACCACAATTTTATCGCCCAAAAGCGGAATCACATAAGCGGGCACCAAGCTCCAACCCACTCCCATTCCCACTAAGTTGACATTCAATAAAATATTGGTCGATTGTTGCACCACATTTACATTCAGTTTGGACTGCTTAAAGAAATCCGTAATAATTTTATACAGTTGTGGTGATGCAACTTCATCACTAATAATAAAATCTTGCTGATTAAAGCTCTTAATACTCACGTGACGCTGTGTGGCAATGGCGGAGTCTTTGGGAACAATTAAAGCCAAGGGTTCACTAAAAATTTGTACATGCTCAAGTTCACTCGACTCATCCACATAGCGCGTAAAAGCGATATCAATATCGCCTTTCTTTAACGCTTTAAATTGATTTGCATCCGTCAAACTATGAAAATTAATTTTAATTTCAGGAAAATGCGCCCGAATATTCGGCATGATATAAGGGAAAATTTTCATTTCAGCCACGGGAACAAAACCAATATTCAGTTGGTCTTTGTTTAAATTGGCAATTTTCCGTGCATCTTGAATGGCTTTTTCAGCATGCTCTAAACTTAATAAGGCTTCTTTTAAAAATGCTTTACCTTCTTCAGTCAGTTCAACTTTACGATTCGATCGAATCAGCAATTGCACACCCACTTCTTGTTCAAGGTCTTTAATCTGCTGGCTTAAAGAAGGTTGTACCGTGCACATACGTTGTGCAGCTTTAGTAAAATTCAGCTCTTCTGCCACTGCAACGAAATAGCGTAAATGACGTAATTCCATGGCCGTACCTCTTTATTTGGGTTGTTTAAGTGCTGCTGAAACGGTGTATTTATAGACAAATAATGTTGCCACAGTAATGACCGCACAAAATAGATAAGTCATTTGATAACCATAGTAGGCAATGATCAAACCAAGGATCACTGAACCCATCGCCATGCCTAAATCAAATAAGGTGAAGAAGGTCGAAATTGCATGACCCATGCGCTGTTTAGGCACAGACTGTATAGCCAGCGTTTGAAAACATGGAAATAATGAACCATAGCCAATACCAATAAATATAGCAGAGAGCCAAAGTATCCATTGATTGGAGATAAAGCTGACAATGACCAAACCAATCGCAAAGAAAATAAAGGACGGATAAATCACCGCACTTGCACCTTTACGATCATAAATTTTACCCACCCAAGGACGTACAATAATCATCGAAATGGCAAAGACAATAAAAAATAAACTGGTATAGGCAAGCAACTGTTGAGCTTCACTATATGCGGTAATAAAACTCATAATACTGGCGTAAGCAAATGCAGTGAGCAAAGCAACAAAACCGATAGGCACGACACGCATTTCAATAATGTCATGAAAACCTAGACGCTTTTCTACCCCTTGATCATCACTTGAATCCATCTGATTTTTTGCTACAGGAACCATCAGACAAAACATAAAGCCCAGACAAACCACACTGGCTAAAATTAAAAATAGGTTTTTAAAATCAGTAAATTGAATAATCGTTAATGCCAGCAATGGCCCAAACACCACGGCAAGATTGGTCGACATGACGAAATATCCCATGCCTTCACCCTTACGATGATCGGGAATAAAATCATTGGCAATAGGCACTGTAACCGTAGTCAAAACACTAAACCAAATACCATGAATAAAACGAATCACCAATAAAGCCCACAAACTATCGGCAAATAAATAGCTGAACGCAAAAAGTACAAATAAAAATGCTGAACCACGGAACGCTATTTTTTTTCCTAATTTTTCAACAATCAGTCCAGAAAATGGACGAACCGCAATCGAAGACACCAAAAATAAGGTCAATGCCAAACCCGCTTCTTTTACCGTTCCACCTAAATTTTTCATGATATAAATCGGTAAAATGGTCAGTAGTGCATAATAATAAGTAAATAAAAACAGATTATTAAAAAGGCACAAGATAAAAGAGCGATTCCATAAACGCTCAGTGGCTGTCGTAATCATAATGATCAACTTACTTGCATAGCTATGGTGAATTTTGAACAAGAATGGGTTGCATGACTAAACTGACCAGATGTTCAATGTAGGTTTGATCAGGTATTCGATTGAAGAAAATAATTTGATAATGGATTGGGCCATAAAGCGTATCGAGCATCAGTTCAAAAGGATATTCAGCAATAATTTCATGACGCTGAATGGCAACTTGAATCAACTTATGCATTTGTTCACGGCGTGGTAATAAATACTGTTTAAAGAATTCACCCGCAGCTTCACGATGTTCCGCCATCACCACCAATAAGGCTCGACCTACAGGATGGTTTAATGCTTGTGATAACTTTAAAAGTTGCTGATTAAAATTAAATGCCAAACTTTGTTGAAAATCTAACTCAAATACAGGTGCAGTTTGTTCTTTAAACGCATCTAGGACTAAATCGGACTTATGCTTCCACCAGCGATAGATCGTGGATTTACCCACCCCTGCACGTGCCGCAATGTCTTCTACAGTTAAATGACTATAATCATATTCTTCTAATGCCTCAGACACTGCATTTAAAATACACTGCTTACGACGTGAAGTTTTTTCCGCTTCAGTCATTACACCACCCAAACAAAACGATACGTATCGTTTTATATTATGCTGATTTATGCTGCCTGTATAGCTTAAATCTTATTTTTGAATCAAAAAAAGACTGCTTAGAAGCAGTCTGTTTATTCAATCGATAATACGTAGCATTATGAAGTTTTCTTATAAATACTACATGATGGATGATGACTTTCTTGTAGGCGTGCCACTTTACGATGTTCGGCAGCCTCAAAACGGCAACGTTTCCAATCATTGTCTAAATTTAATGCAGGAATTTGTTGTGGCTTACCACTTTTATCGACAGCAACCATGGTGAAATAGCAACTATTGGTATGACGTACGGTACGCTTTTGAATGTTCTGCGCTTCTACACGAATCCCGATTTCCATTGAAGTCCGACCAACATGGTTTACGCTAGCAAGAAAAGTAACCAACTCACCGACATGAATCGGTTCTTTAAAATTTACTTTATCGACCGACAAAGTCACTACATAGCTGCCTGAATAACGGCTAGCACATGCATAAGCGACTTGATCCAACAATTTTAAAATTGTTCCACCATGAACATTACCTGAAAAATTTGCCATATCAGGGGTCATTAATACTGACATGGTCAATTCAGCCTGGTCATCTAATGCTGGAGCAATTTGATCTAATGGGGACATCGCGTTCTCTAGACTCTTTAACAGACAATAGTATATGTAACTATTATTATATCGTTTTTCAAAGAAATTGAATGTCCCAATTGACAATAAAATCATCATTATTATTTATAGTTAAAAAAGCAGCATTCCCAAAAAGATACAAAAAACCAACTCAAGCCACTGTATATTATTAATTTTTTATATATCACTGATTTATAGAATAAATGCTCAAAAAGAATTATTACAAAAAACACCCACCGATAAATTGAAAACTTTCTCCGTTCATTCTCTTATGTTTTGCCTGTTACGGATTAAGCATGCATGCAAATCCATTTGCAGGTACGGTCTAATATATTGAATGACTAAGATAAAACTGAATAAATAAGATGAAGCAGATAATTTATACTTTACGTAACATCTCTTGAGAAATATTTCCGTAATTCAGCACATTCTGCTGATCTAACTGTATTTCAATCCCATATGTACCATCTGTATTTTCCGAAATCACGGTAAAAACCAAATGCTCCATAGAGGCCATTTTGACTTTATGCCCTATTGTAATTTTTTCTATCTTCGGATTACTTTTATTCATTAAACCATCCTTATAAATACACATTTTTGTATCAAATTTATTGAGATGAAGTTTATTGACTTTCTGGTAGTGGGTAAACTTAAATAATTGAACAAAAAGTATTAATCTAAAAATTATATAAAATAAGACCTTTAGCTACTTAATTTATTTTCATGAAAAATATTAACTCATTAGTTTACTTTTACAATATCACCCACTCAAATAAAATTACTTTACGATCAAAAAATTTCACTCATCAGCTTAAAAGAATAATAAAAACAAAACTAACTAAAAATCTAATTTTAAATTTGCTGAATCTACCTGCATCATTGCAGTCATCAGTTTGCTTAATCATGTACACTGAATTGCTGAAGCCTCTGCCCTTGTGGCACCTGTTTTTGATTAAAGACCGTTGAAATTTGCTGTAATTGATTTTGTGCTGCATCAATACCCGCTTGTATGGTCATTTCACGACCTTTGACATCAAAAATATGTCCCTTCTCTCTTAAATCAGGCTGAATCACGATATTTGCATGTTTAAGCTCTTCTCTGGCTAAGTGGTTCTGCATAATATTAATATTTTGATTAAACATTCCCCAAACATTGCTGGTTTCGGTATGCATCGGTTGAGCTAAAATATCGACTGCAATAATAATATCTGCGCCTAAATCACGAGCAACATCGACAGGTACAGGACTGACTAAACCGCCATCGACATATTCATCTTCACCAATCTTTGTGGGAACAAACATACTCGGGATAGACACTGACGCACGTACAGCTTGTCCAGTGTTACCATAATTAAATACCACTTTTTTGCCTTCTTTTAATTCTGTCGCCACCACATACATTGGCGTTTTAAGCAATTCTAAAGGCGTATTATTCACTTGTTGATTGACATAATTTTCAACTTTTTTACCATCAAAAAAACCTTTCATGTCCAGTTTGATATCACGTACATCATTGGCTTTCATATTCAGCGCAATGTCACGCAATTCATCGGCTGTTTTACCACTTGCATAAATTGAACCGACAATGCTTCCTGCACTCGTACCCACAATAAAGTCAGGACGAATACCCTGTTGTTCCAAGACTTTAATCACACCTATATGTGCATAACCGCGTGCACCACCACTGCCAAGTACCAAAGCAACGATAGGACGACTTTGTTGTTGCTTTATTTTTTTAAAATTGATCTGATCGGCACGGACTTGAGCCTCAACACTTGGTGATTCAGATAGACCTGTAGAGCCCACAGTAACCTTGGACTGCGGCATCGTTTGGCAGCCCACAACACTAAATACTGCGAAAGCAATAAAACCATATTTAATCTTGATCATGAATCACCTAATGATAAATAAGCTTAGCTTTTAAAAGTTGCATAGTGTAGAAACGATCCATTTTTTACACTGTAGTATTTCGTTAAACTGTCATCTAAAATGATTAGTCTGTATAAGACCAACCCAAGTAAATCCGCCCATCTCTCCTCTTTATTATCGCACTATTTTCCTGACTTTGTTTAACTTCACTCGCCTTTCACTGCGCAGCCCTGCTGTACATTTTCTCAAGTTTTACTCAATACGCTTAAAGCCTAAATATTCTAGAATACAGCACTGATTGAGTTAGCTTTGCGTAATAGCAGCATTGCCAAAAAAAAGAAAAGCCTGAAAAACAGGCTTTTCATAGCAATATTAAGGCTTATGCAAAAAACTTAAGAATAAGCTGAATCACTGTCGCATTAATTAAATCGACAAAGAATGCACCACATAATGGAACAATCAAGAAAGCTTTATGCGATGGGCCGTACATATTGGTAATGGCCTGCATATTGGCTACGGCAGTCGGTGTTGCCCCCATACCAAAGCCACAATGTCCTGCTGAAAGCACAGCAGCATCATAATTTTTGCCCATCACGCGGAACGTCACAAATGCCGCATAAAGCGCCATCGTCAGTGTTTGCGCACCTAAAATAATCACCAATGGACCAGCCAAATCGGCCAATTGCCATAACTTCAATGAAAGTAATGCCATTGCCAAATAAAGTGATAACGATGCATTACCAAATACGTCAATTGCGCGGTCAAAAATTCCAACTTTAAATACCCCTTCAAGGACATTTCGTAGAATGACACCACCAGCCAAGGTCCATACAAAAGTTGGCAACTCAAACCAAGTGCCTTTACTAAAGCCAGTCATAAATTCAGCAAATGCTAAACACGCTGCGAACATACCCAAAGTAGTAATCGCATTATCAGCCGTAATTAAACGAACCTGATGTGGATATTCAAATTGGGTAAACTCAGTCGAGTCGGTATCAGCATTAAGGGTTGAGTCACGATCAGCAATTTGTTTATTGGTACGAGAGATAGCCAGTTGATGACGATTAATCAACATTTTAGCTAAAGGACCACCAATAATACCGCCAATAATTAGACCAAAAGTCGCACTTGCCATACCCAAGGCTAATGCACCCTGAATACCATGCTGTACTTCTAAAATCTCACCCCAAGCACCCGCTGTACCATGACCGCCCGTGAGCGTAATTGAACCAGCAATCAGACCAATTAAAGGGTCAATACCCAATAAAGTCGCCAAGCCAATACCAACAAAATTTTGTACCACAATAAACGAGGCAACACAGACGAGGAAAATAACCAGCCCGATACCACCTTCTTTTAACTTAGCAAAGTTTGCACTTAGACCAATAGAAGCAAAGAAAATCAGCATAAAACTGGTTTGTAATGCACTACTGGTCGAGATACTCAAACCCCAAATATTGTGTACAAACAATGAAACAATCGCGGCAACTAAACCACCTGCAACTGGCTCTGGGATATTATAGCGCTTTAAAAAATCAATTTTATTGACAAGAAAACGTCCTAATAAAAGAACGATTACCGCTGCAATCAGCGTATAAAAGGCATTAAAAGTAAATTCCATCATTATTGTCCATAAAATAGTTGGATTCTTTTTGTTCTATAGCCTTATTAGCACTTGAAAGAAATGAAACTTCAAGCATCATTTGGTAAATACCCAACCACAATGAAAGCTATACAACAAAAAGGTATAAGAACAAAAATTCATTTTTGATGAAACTACAGGACAGCGAGATGATTTTTTCCATCATGATGGAAAATCATAAAAAAAGACAATGCGAGTTACTACGTTCTAGCGATCAAAACAAAAGTATCATTTCATTTGATGCCAACTAACCGACTGACTCATGAGAGATTATCTCATCTAAAGCTTCTAGTCCTGGTCATGCTAATTCACGCAGGATATGCGAAAATCAACATACATCACTCACAATAATAATGGTATTACGGTAAGTAATGTTCAAAAAAGAGGATACATTATGCAGATTTAGCTATTAATGTCTTTAGTTTTTTACAATTTTATCAATTACTGTCAATGATCATTTTTTTATATTACATTCAAATTTGAATATTTTTTAATAAAAAAGAGGCGAATTAATCGCCTCTTTTGCTCTGTCTAAACTTTTAAATTATTAGAAGCTATATTTAGCCATCAAGCCTACACGGTTATCTTTGAATGACTGTCCAGCAAATGTATCACGCTTACCATTGATGTATTCAACACCTAAGTCAATTGGCGCAACAGGTGTATAGATAAAGTTAACCCATGCTTGTTGAACTTTTTCATTCGCATTTACACTCAATGCAGATTTAGCATAATCAGTATCATCATCAGCAAAAATTGCACCATATGCTAAAGTTGAACGGAAGTTCGGCGAGAATTTGTATGTTGCACCGACTTGAACAGCATTAAATTCATTTTGTTCAATGCTGTTATTCGCATTTACAACATAAGCTGAATTACTGCCATATAAATAGTTGCTATTACCAACAACATGAGAAATATCAGCGGATACTTTCAATGGCGCAGATACTTGATAATTAACGCCTGCTGCAACACCCCAGCCAGTTTCATTATCATCAGCAACAGCCGATTTATAATTTTCAACCAATGCACGAGCTGAAGCAGAACCTTTGCCTTCGGCAAAACCTTGGGTTAACTTAGCAGTCAATGTAGGCAAACTATACTTCACATCAGCTGCTGTACCAGTAATACGGTCAGAACCTGTTGCACTTGCTAAAGTTGCTAAGCTATTACCTTTCTCAGCAGAAATAAATAATTGTGTTGCAGGCGCTAATTTAACACCATAACGGACTAAAGGAACACGCGCCGTACCACCACCAAGGTTAGTGTTAAAATCAATCATTTCAGGTGCATGATTCGACAGGAAATTCGAGGTTGTTTGACCAAACAACCAATCGTTATAAGTCAAATAAGCATGACGAATACGCAAGCTTTCAGTTGAACTTGCAAAGTCAACTTCTACTTTACCACCGACTTTTGCATCGCCAACAGGTGTATTAAAATCTAAACCGATACGTGTGGTTTTAGCCGTCGCACGTAATTTATCATTTACTAATGGAGCACCAGTAGAACCAGATTTATGTACTGCATTAAAGTCGTCATCCGCGCCTTCAATAATGTAGTTAGCATCGCCACGGACAAAACCATAAAGGTTCACATTTGCGCCTGCTTTAGATTTAAAACCTGTAAGTGGCGATTCAGCTTTCACTGCTACTGCTGCAATTTGTACAGGTTGCGCTTTTACTTGTTCAATTTGAGTTTGTTGCTGTTGTTGAACTTGATGTTGTTGTTGAATTAAAGATTTTAATGCATCAACTTCTTTACGTAGTTGTTGAATTTGTTCTTGCTCAGCTTTACCAGCATGTGCTGTGCTTACCATTACAGCAGTCACGGCTAATGCTAGGCTTTTAGCCATAAATTTACGGTTGAGTAAGCGACTCATTCTAATCTCCAATTTAAATATCTCGCATCCGTGCATAAACAACCCTGAAAAACTCAACAAATGAATGAAAAATATAGATTCATTTTTGTAAAAAGCTTCAAAAATCATTGCATTTTCTGCTAGTAGTACTGTGAAAAAGCTCAAAATATTATAAAAGTGCAACATATGTAAACCATATGTAACCGTCAATCTATCAAGTTCTCTGCTTTATTAATATCAGTTTTGTCAAACAACGATTGAAAAACTATCTTATTTCTTTATGTTTATTTAAAAATAATGAATATATTCTTTAGCTTAGCTATTATTCACATAAAGTATTGCGTACAAATATTCGACTAATGTATATAGTAAAGTTCAGCTAAAAAACTGCTTTAAAAAAGGAATTTTCATGAATTTGCAACAAGTTCACCATGTCGATGATGCCATTACCTCACGCCACTCCGTTCGTGCTTTTCTCAATAAAACGGTTGACGCTCAAATCATCAAAGATATTTTGAGCGTAGCCAGTCGCGCACCTTCAGGAACCAACACACAACCTTGGAAAATCTATGTGGTGACTGGAAAAAAACGTAATGAAATGGTAGAGCGTGTTTGTAAAGCACAAATCGAGCTATTTACACAACCTGAACTTGCCAGCCAATATCAAGAAACCTTTGCTTATTACCCAGAAAATTGGATTTCACCCTTCATTGACCGCCGCCGTGAAAATGGCTGGGGCTTGTATGGTTTATTAAACATCCAAAAAGGTGAAAAAGAAAAAATGGCGCGCCAACAACTGCGCAATTACCAATTGTTCGATGCACCCGTTGCCTTGTATTTTACCGTCAACAAAGCCATGGGCATTGGTTCTAAAATGGATATTGCCATGATGATTCAAAATGTCATGATTGCAGCAAAAGCACGTGGTCTCGATACCTGCCCTCAAGCAGCGTGGAATCATTTTCATCCAATCGTACTGGATGTACTGGGTGCACCTGAAAATGAAGAATTGGTATGTACCATTGCTTTAGGCTATGCCGATACGGATGATATTGTGAATACTTTTATTACCCCACGTATTGCAGTTGAAGAATTTACTGTTTTCTTAGATCAATAATTCAATTCATCCATAAAAAAAAGAGACCTAAAATGAAGGTCTCTTTTTTATTTATTCACATATTAGCGATGACTGCTTTGATGCTCTACAGGTGGTGTTAATTTCATAATGGCAACCAGCGTGATGACAACAAAAATCAACATCAAGATCCCCATATTCAAAAGTGCATTCCAAACCAGAAAATTCAAAATCACCCCACCAAGTAAACCACAGGCAAATTGCATACTGCCCATAATAGCACTGGCTGTTCCTGCTCGCGCACCTTGCTCAGACATGGCTAAAGCCATAGCATTCGGCCCAGTAAAACCGATGCCTGAAACAGCCAAAAACATGCCGATAAAAACAATCCACAGAGGACTATGACTGAATAAACCCACAATAAATAAAATAGATGCACCGAACAGCTGTAGCATACCGCCCATTTTCAAACGACTCAGGACTGAAAATTTATAGGCAAGTTTTTTATTGAGGGTCGATAACAACATAATACCAAAAGCATTTAGACCAAAAGCATAAGCGAATTGTTGTTGATTTAAACCATAGTCATCCATGAGTACTGAAGCGGATGAACTGATATAGCAAAATAAAATACCACCAGAAAAACAGCCTGCCAACATGGGCCAGCGAAAACTCGGATCTTTTAAAATCACTGCATATAAATTTAGGATTTGGTTGATATTTAACTTTAAACGACGTTCAGGCGCTAAACTTTCTTTAAAGAAAAAATGTACGCACAAGAGACAGACGACACCCATCAAAGTCAAAAATACAAAAACGGCATGCCAAGAAAAAAACTTAAGCACCATCGCCCCCAAACTGGGTGCAATAATTGGAGCAATCCCCATCACAATCATCATACTGGCAAAAGCTTGTGCAGAAGCATGCATATCTAAACGGTCACGAATCGCAGCGCGAGCAATCACCACCCCAACGCAACCACCAACCGCCTGTAAAATACGTGCCGCAATTAAACTCCATTCATTGGTCGCAAAAATACATAACATGCTTGCCACAATATAAAGGATTAAACCAAAATACAGTGGTGCTTTACGTCCAATTCGATCACTCAATGGCCCATAAACCAATTGTCCCAATGCTAAACCTAAAAAATATGCAGGTAAGGTATTGGCAACCATTTGTGTACTTACGCCAAAATCCTGTGCCATTTGAGGCAATGCAGGCAAGTACATATCTATCGAAAGTGGACCTAAGGATGTCAATAATGCCAGCAGCATTATCCATGCTGTGGAATATTGTTGAGTAGACTGTTGTACAGACATATGGATATTTAATTTTTAAATGATAGCTTTGAAGACAAGCTTACACTGTACATAGTATTATTTCTAAGAATTGAGAGTGAAAAATCACATAATTTTACTTCATGATGCATAGATCACTTTGTGGTAAGGACATAATTTGAAATCTTGGCTCACGCGTATTAAACAAGCGACCTATAACACCACCTTTATGTATAACCTGCGCATGGTCATTGCATTTGCAGGGACCGCCTTTGTTCCTTATTTTATGGGATACCAGATCGCCACTATTCCATTGACTTTAGGGGTGGTTGCTGCTGGTCTAAGTGATATTGATGACCGTTTTTCGGTCCGCATCATGAACCTGATTTATACTTATATTGGTTTTTTTATTACTGCTGCATCGGTTTATTTCTTATTTCCTTACCCGATTATATTTGCTTTAGGCTTGATTGTTTCCTGCATTGGCTGGATCTTACTTGGCTCACTGGGTCGTCGTTATGCCACCATTTCCTATGGCTGTTTAGTCATTTCCGTGTACTCAATGCTAGGTGTTGGACTATTTGACCATTGGTATATCCAACCTTTACTCTTAGTGATTGGTGCAGCATGGTATGGCGTGATTTCAACCATTAGCTTTTTATTGTTTCCCGTTCGCCAAGTACAAGACAAGTTGTCGCAGTGTTATTCATCCTTAGGTGATTTTCTCTTTGCAAAATCAAACCTGTTTGATGTCGATATGACACCCCACAGCTATCAGCAAAGTATGATTGAATTATCTTTAGAAAATGGCAAATTAGTCGGTATTTTTAATGAAATGAAAACCGCACTGCTGACCCGTTTAAAAGGTGACCGCGGACAAAAAGATACCCGTCGTAGCTTACAATATTATTTTGTTGCCCAAGATATTCACGAACGTGCTGACTCGGCGCATATTGATTACCAAAAACTGGTCAAGATTTTTGAACACAGTGATATTTTATTTCGCTTCCAACGGATTTTATTTATTCAAGCCAAAGCCTGTAAAGATTTAAGCCACAGCATTTTGCATCGTGAAACCTATCAGCACAACAAACGCTTTAAACATGCTTTTGCCAATTTAAAACTGTCTTTAGAAAAGTTACGTACAGAACAACAATATGATCAAGTCTGGGTCAACGCCCTATTTTCGCTCTATCAAAATTTAAAGGCGATTGATGCTCAACTGCGGAATGTAGAAACTGAACGTCATATGATATTTGATAGAGCCAAACATATTGAAAACCAACTCAAAGATGATGACCTAAAAGGCTGGGATGACATTGTTATCCGAATCAAACAGCAGTTAACCCCTGAATCCGTTCTGTTTAGACATGCCATACGTGTCTCTATTGTCTTACTGATTGGTTATATTTTTGTCCAAGTGAGCAATATTGAATATGGTTATTGGGTTTTACTGACTGCTCTTTTTGTCAGCCAACCCAATTTTAATGCCACCAAGCGTCGCTTACGGTTACGTATTGTCGGTACTTTGGTGGGAATTATTTTAGGCTATGCCATTTTATACTTTATCCCCTCCATTGAAGGACAATTATTGCTGCTGATTTTAAGTGGCGTACTATTCTTTGAATTACGCAGCAAACAATATGCACAAGCCACTGCTTTTATTACGATTCTTGCAATGATTAACTTCAATCTTGATGGTGTAGGTTTTGCAGCAGCAGTACCTCGGATGATTGATACATTAATTGGCTGTGCATTGGCATGGTTTGGGGTCAGTTTTATTTTCCCCGACTGGAAATTTCGTCGTCTATCGCGCACCATTAATCGCTCCCTGACCGCACAGTGTAATTACTTAGCGGAAGTTGCAGAGCAATACAAACATGGACGTAATAATGGCTTGAAATATCGCGTGATCCGTCGTACTGCACATAATAATGATGCAGAAGTCGCATCACTCATTTCAACATTAGCCACAGAACCCGATTTTGATCCCACGCAAAAAGCCTTAGCTTTTGAATTTTTATGCTTGAATCATACCCTATTAAGTTATATTGCAGCTTTAGGCGCGCATCGTGAGAAAATAGAAGATCAAGAAGTGTTAACGCTTTTAGATCTTGCTGTAGAAAATATCCAAGGATCTTTACTCAAAGATGAAGCCCCTGATCTTAATGCACAAAATATGTTGGATACGATTCGGCAACGCTTAAGCTCAAATAATAAAGATGATCAAAAAGCGCTGATTGTGTTACAACAATTATCTTTAATGTTGAGCATCCTGAATCAACTCAGCCGTTTGAAGCAAAGTTTGAGTCATGACCGTGATGATAAAGCCACCGAATTAGCCTCATTATAAATAGGATGATTTTGGAACAATATACTCACTGAATTGCTATAAATAATGCTAAACTTTTTACAGTTCTAAATTTGTTATTTTCATTATGACCGCGAAAAATTTATACGCTTATACCCTTCAACCTGTGAACTATGAAATTTCAGAGGCTGAACAACGTCAAGCTCAACTTGCTATTTGGCGTAGTACCAACAAAATCAGCACTAAATCATGGATTATCATGGCTGTCGTCGCTGTATTATCCATTGTGGGTATTATCTTATTAAAAAACTATTCGACTATTTTTTGTTGGGTCGCACTGGTCGGTGTTATTGCTTACTTATTGATTCGTAAATTCGGTTTAGAATGGTACGTTAAACGTAAAATGAATGAGTTTCCGGTTCAGGAAATCAAAGGTATCCGCTTAGGCGTGCAACCGCACGGTCTGATTATGCGCCAAAAAATGGGTGCACAAGAAGGTGTCGGTGCAATTGGCTGGAAAGATATTTATGAATGGTATAACACGCCAGAATTTTTGTTGATTAACTTCAAAGTGAAAGGTCAACAAGGTGCTTATATTCTGCCAAAACGTATGGATTCAAGAAACTTTTCATTCAATACCATTCGTAAGCATTTAACTGAAACTGTTGGCGAAGCCAAACAAGTTTAAGACCTGCTGTAATGCAAAATTTTTAAATAAAAAACCTCCAAAATATTGGGGGTTTTTTAATACCACAAACATAAGTGAGAATGAGAATATATATCGCTCTCAAAATCCATAGTATCTACTAAATGTTCAGTTATAATTGGCGCTACTACTGTTCACCACTCATATCATTTTCCAGCTATGTTAAAAAAAATCTTTTTTCAGATCCACTGGTTTCTCGGGATTACTGCCGGCTTGATTCTCTCTATTATGGGTGTCACAGGTGCTATTTACTCATACGAACAACCAATTCAAAAATGGCTCAATCCAGATAGTTATACCGTAGCAGCTGAAAATCGAGATAAATTAACACCCGCAGAGCTGTATCAGCACTTCTATAATACTGATTCAACAATAAAAATTAATAGCATTACTATTGCCAAAGACCCAACTGCCTCTTCTAGCATTAACATTGTCAAAGAAGGTGCGCGTAAGGGTTATAACATGATGATTAACCCCTACACTGCCGCAGTTTTGCCTGAAATTAAAGGCCGAGAGTTCTTCCAATTTGTCCAACAGCTGCATCGTAATTTAACCGTCGGCCCTGTCGGAAAACAAATTACTGGCGCATCTACCCTTATCCTGATTATCTTTGTTTTGAGTGGCTTATATCTACGTTGGCCTAAAAAACACTCTTTAAAACAATGGTTCATGATTAAACCACAGCTTAAAGGTCGTAATTTTCTTTGGGATTTACATGCTGTTGTGGGTACTTGGGTAGTAATTTTTTACTTATTACTCGCCTGCACTGGACTATATTGGTCTTATGACTGGTGGCGTAATGGCATGTATAAAGTATTGGGAGTTGAGTCTCCTCAAGCAGAAATGCAAGAAGGCAAAGGCAATCGTCAAAATGCAGAAGGTCAACGAACAGAAAATGCGGGTGAACAACGCAATAAAAATCAAGCTGTGCGTGGTGAAGCTGATTCAAAACATAAAGATGCGAAAAAAGAACTCTCAGCAGCGCAAATTAATCTGGCTTTAACCCAAACTTGGACAGGCTTTAATGCACAAGTCGGTCGTGACTATTCCACCCTGACGGTCAATTTACCGAAAAAACCCGATGGCAAAATCGAGTTAAACTTTGTTGATGCCATCCCGCAACATGAACGTGCACGTAACAAAGCCACATTTAATTATCAAACTTCAACCATTGAAAAAATGGATCTCTACGAAGATCAAAAATTAAATGAAAAAATCATGAGCAGCATGTTGCCTGTGCATCGCGGCAGTTTCTTTGGTCCTGTATACCAATTCTTAGCCATGCTTGCTGCGTTGGTCATGCCATTGTTCTTTGTGACAGGTTGGATGCTTTATCTCAAACGTCGTAAACAAAAGAAACTGACCCAACAAGCTCGCCTTGCTGCAACCGCAGTCACGCTCGATCCAAATGCAAAACCTTGGCTCATTGCTTATGCAACACAAACGGGTACTTCAGAACAATTAGCATGGCGTACTGCAACCAGCTTACAAGAGGCGCGTCAACCTGTAACAGTCAAAGCATTACAACATCTAAGCGTAGACGATTTAAAAAATACTGAACAAGTTCTGTTTGTGGTCAGTACCTATGGTACGGGTGAAGCACCCGATTTAGCATCAAGTTTTGTGAAAAAAATACTTCCAATACCAGTTGATTTAAGCCATCTCAACTATGCTGTTTTAGCCTTAGGCTCTGAAGAATACCCTGAAACTTTCTGTAGTTTCGGGCACGCTATTGATGATTGGTTAAAACAAAATGGTGCGAAGCAATTATTTGCCACCATTGAAGTGAATAATGCCAATCATCAGCAGATCCAAGCATGGAATACAGCTTTAGCAAAAGTGACTCAACTTGAATTACAAGCCATGAATATTGAAAAAACATTCGATTCATGGACATTAACTCAACGTGATGTACTCAATCCTGACAGCCTAGGTGCAGCAGCATTTAACATCGAACTCAAACCAACTCATGAAGTACATTGGCAAGCAGGTGATATTGCCGAAGTTCAACCTGGTAATAGTGCTGAGCGTATTGCCCACTTTATGCAAAAATACCATATTGCTGCACATAGCCCAGTTGAATCGCTGAGCATCAAGATTGAACAAGCATTATGGAACAAAGATTTAACCACTGAAGTTGAACCTTTTGCCAATTTAGAACACTTGCTTGAGCAATTACAAACTCTACCTGCGCGTGAATATTCTATTGCCAGTATTCCATCGCAGCAGGTATTGCGTTTGGTGGTTCGCCAACAATCAGATGCTCAAGGTCAACTCGGCTTAGGCTCTGGCTGGTTGACCCAACATGCCGCATTAAAGAGTGAAATTGCACTGCGTATTCGCACCAACGACTCATTCCACCTGATTGATGATAACCGCCCTATCATTTGTATTGGTAACGGTACAGGTTTGGCGGGCTTAATGAGCTTATTACATGCACGTACACGTCAAGACTACACCCAAAACTGGTTAATCTTTGGTGAACGCCAACGTGAGCATGACTTCTTCTATCAAAGCACCATTGAAGCATGGCAAACCACAGGCATGCTACAACGCCTTGATTTGGCTTTTTCTCGTGATCAAGAAGCCAAAGTGTATGTGCATCACAAACTTCGTGAACAAGCACAAGAACTTCAAGCATGGGTCAACAATGGTGCTGCGATTTATGTTTGCGGTAGTATTCATGGTATGGCCAGCGATGTAGATCAAGCCCTGATTGCCATTCTAGGTGAAGCAACGGTTGATCAGCTTCGTCAAGAAGGTCGTTACCGTCGTGATGTCTATTAATTCAAAAAAAGACCATTAAATCAGATCAAAACCGAGCCGCAGTGCTCGGTTTTTTCAAACAACACTAGAAAAATCTCGAACTTCAGTTAGACTGCAAAATATCTTATCTGCACTAAAACAGCCTTTATGTCTG
>OFRD01000386.1_pt1 | contig 17039 bp, 16 predicted proteins | sample 1543041 | NCBI WGS metagenome assembly OFRD01 (sample SAMN07774234, study PRJEB24372) | wastewater metagenome | isolation source: Exp Tend CN 100WW | collected 2016-02
ACGACTTAATCCCCTCCGTCCCCTTTTTGTTGTCCTCACCGCGGCGGCGCTACCATCGGGCTCCCTGTTTCGATGGAGTGCGCGCATGCGCCGGATGGCTTGTCTGATTCCCGCCCTGGTGCTGGCCGCCTGCTCGCAGCCGGCGGCACCGCCGGCCGAGCCTGCGGCGGATGCACCGCCGCCGATGGAGGCCAGTGTTGCGGCGACGCCTGCGGCTGAACCGGCGAAGGCTGCTGCCGAGCCGGCCGGCGCCGCACCGACGGATGCGCCCGCGGAAGACGCGCGTGCACGCATTGAGACGCTGCTCGGCGACGCCGCGCAGTACGAGAAGGTGTTCAATGCGTTCAAGACCGCGGTGGTCGGCGGTGATCGCGCTGCGGTGGTGGAGGAAGTGCGCTTCCCGCTGAATATCGCTAACGGAAGGAAGATCACCGGCCCCGGTGAGTTCCAGCGCAACTACGAGAAGATCATCACCCCGGCGGTGGTCAAGGCGGTGTCCGAACAGGACTTCGGCAAGGTCTTCGTCAACCACCAGGGCGTGATGATCGGTGATGGCCAGGTGTGGTTGAACGGGCAGTGCCTGGACCAGGCTTGCACGAAGACCGAGGTGAAGGTCATCACCATTCAATGAACGCAGACGGCCCCGCGTGCGGGGCCGTTGCGGGAAAACGTGCCGGCCCGCGGCCGGCACTACCGATGGCGCGACCGTCTCCACGACGTCGCGCCGGTCCTGCATAATCGGGGCATGAGTGTCCTGCGCTTCGACAATGTCAGCAAACAGTACGCCGGTGGCCACGAGGCGCTGACCGATGTCAGCTTCGAGGTCGCGCCGGGCGAGATGCTGTTCGTCACCGGCCATTCCGGTGCGGGCAAGAGCACCCTGCTCAAGTTGATCCACCTGGACGAGCGGCCCAGCCGCGGCGCGGTGGTGTTCGACGAGCGCAACCTGCTGAAGGTGCGCGGTGGCGACGTGCCCCGCCATCGACGCGCGGTCGGCGCGGTCTACCAGGACCACCGCCTGCTGATGGACCGGTCTATTGCCGAGAACGTGGCGCTGCCGCTGATCCTGCGCGGCACCCGCCGTAGCGACATCAACAAGCGCGTGCGCTCGGTGCTCGAGCGGATGGGCCTGGGCCATCGCGAGAAGGCGCTGCCCTCGCAGCTGTCGGCCGGTGAGCAGCAGCGCGTCGGCATCGCCCGCGCCATTGTCGGTGAGCCCAAGCTGCTGGTGGCCGATGAGCCGACCGGCAACCTCGACCCGACCCTGGCGGCGGAGATCATGGCCCTGTTCGCCGAGCTGCCCGCGCGCGGCACCAGCGTGCTGGTGGTCAGTCACGACCTGCCGCTGCTGCGCCGCATGCGCAAGCGCGTGCTGATCCTTGACCACGGCCGGCTGGTGGATGACATCTCGCCGCAGGACCTGGCGGAGTAATCGATGGCGAAGAACGAAAACAGCGAAGCCGCCGCCCCGTCGCGTGTGGGCGTCTGGTTCCAGCACCACGTGCACAGCGTGGTGTTCAGCCTCGGCCGCGCCTGCCGCAAGCCGTGGGCGACCCTGCTGACGGTGATGGTCATGGCGCTGGCGCTGGCCCTGCCGCTGGGCCTGTCGATCGCGCTGGACAACCTCAAGCAGTTCGCCGGCAGCGTGCAGCAGTCGCGCGACATCAACGTGTTCCTGAAGGGCAACGTCGATGGTCCCGGCGCGCTGCGCCTGGCCGGCCAGCTGCGCGATCGCGATGACGTGGCCGAAGTGAACGTGCGCACGCCGGAGCAGGGCCTGCAGGAACTGCGCGATGCAGGCCTCGGCGAGGCGATCGATGCACTCAACGACAACCCGCTGCCCTCGCTGCTGGTGATCACCCCGGGCCAGGGCAAGGACGACGCACGCCTGGCGCGCGCGCTGGAAAGCCTGCCCGAGGCCGACCTGGTGCAGCACGATGCGCTGTGGCGGCAGCGCCTGGATGCCTGGCTGGCGTTCGGTGCGCGGCTGGTGCAGGTGCTGTCGGTGCTGCTCGGCGTGGGCGCCGCGCTGGTGGTCGGCAACACCGTGCGCCTGGACATCCAGGCCCGCCGCGAAGAGATCGGCGTGCTGCAGCTGCTCGGCGCCAGTGATGGCTTCATCCGGCGCCCGTTCCTGTACCTGGGCGCGTGGTATGGCCTGGGTGCCGGCGCGGTGGCGCTGGCCCTGATTGCTGCGGCCGGCGCCGCCTTGCGCGTGCCGCTGGCCGAACTCTCGCGCAGCTACGGCAGCCCGTTCGTGCTGCACGGCCTGGACCTGCTGCATGGCAGCCTGGTCCTGCTCGGCACACTGCTGCTGGGCTGGCTGGGCGCGTGGCTGGTGACCGGCCATTTCCTTCGCCAGACCCGCCCGACCGACACCTGAGACCGGCATGCAACCGCAAGCGCTGAAGCACCTTGAAGGGCCCGCGACGCGGGTGATGGTGGTCGATGGGTCAAAGCTGGTCCGCAAGCTGATCGCCGACGTCCTGCAGCGCGACCTGCCGGGCGTGGAAGTGATCGGCTGCGACAGCATCGAGGATGCGCAGCTGGCGCTGGCGCAGGGCCCGGTGGATCTGGTGACCACCTCGCTGACCCTGCGCGATGGCGACGGCCTGGCGCTGGCGCGGATGGTGCGCGAAGCGGCCGGCCAGGCCTATGTGCCGGTGATCGTGGTCTCCGGCGATGCCCAGCAGCACCTGGAGCAGCGCCGCTTCACCGAGTACGTCACCGACTATTTCGACAAGGCGCTGGGCCACGAGGCACTGGCGACCTTCATCCGCGGCTACGTGCAGCCGCAGACCATTCCCGGCGCCACCATCCTCTATATCGAGGACAGCCGCGTGGTCGCCGAGGCTACCAAGCGCATGCTGGAACGCCAGCAGTTGAACGTGCTGCACGTGGTCAGCGCCGAAGAGGCGTTCACCCTGCTCACTGCCGAGTCGCTGGGCCGCAGTCGCCACCGCATCGACCTGGTGCTGACCGACGTCACCCTGAAGGGCGAACTGAGCGGTCGCGACGTGGTGCAGCGCGTGCGCGTGGACTTCGGCTACGGCAAGCGTCGCCTGCCGGTGCTGGTGATGACCGGCGATGGCAACCCGCACAACCAGACCGGGCTGCTGCAGTCCGGTGCCAACGACCTGGTGCTCAAGCCGATCGAAGAGCGCCTGCTGGTCACCAAGGTGCTGTTCCAGCTGCGCCTGGCCCGGTTGAACGATGGACCCCTGATTCGATGAAGTGGCGTGATGATTGATGAAGTAGCCGGCACCCCGACGATCCAGCTCGAGCCGAGCTGGAAGCAGCATGTCGGCGATTACCTGATGCAGCCGCAGATGCGCGAGCTGTCCAGCTTCCTGCGCCAGCGCAAGGCCAGCGGTGCGGCGGTGTTCCCGCCCGGCCCGCAGATCTTCGCTGCGTTCGATGCCACGCCGTTCGAGCAGGTGAAGGTGGTGATCCTCGGCCAGGACCCGTACCACGGCCGCGGTCAGGCGCATGGGCTGAGCTTCTCGGTGGCGCCCGGAGTGCCGGTGCCGCCGTCGCTGCTGAACATCTACAAGGAGATCGAGAGCGATCTCGGTATCCCGCGTCCGGACCATGGCTGCCTGATCCCGTGGGCGCAGCGCGGTGTGCTGCTGCTCAATGCCGTGCTGACGGTGGAAGAGGGCCAGGCCGGTGCCCACCAGGGGCGTGGCTGGGAAGGTTTCACCGACCACGTGGTGGATGTGCTCAACCGCGAACGCGACGGCCTGGTGTTCATGCTCTGGGGCGCGTACGCGCAGAAGAAGGGCAAGGTCATCGACACCCGCCGCCACCGTGTGCTGAAGTCGCCGCACCCGTCGCCGCTGTCGGCCCACCGCGGCTTCCTGGGCTGCCAGCATTTCTCGATGGCCAACGAGTACCTGCAGCGCCGCGGCCAGGCCCCGATCGACTGGTCGCTGCCGCCGCGTTCGGCGCTCTGACCGCCGGCGGGTGACCGGGGCTGAACGCCGGGCAACGTTTCCGGGCCTGAATGGGCTTTGCGGACGGCCCGTTCAGCTCCGCTTGACCGGAATCGGCCGGTTTCCAGCAGGTAATTGATTGAATTCCAAGGGATTGTGAATCCCGAAAAGCGTGCTCGCCACTGTCATCAAATCGCGCTACGGTAGGGCTCTGTTTGGGACCAGTGTTGCATCAATAGGATGCTGGAACTTTTTCCTCCTTTAGCAGTCCAAATGCCGGACTGCTAAGATGGGTGCCTATGAGCCAGAACACCTCTACTGCCCTTGTGGCAAACAATCTCCCGATTCCCAGTGCGCTCGGTTCGCTGGACGCCTACATCGGTGCCGTGCACCAGATTCCGGTGCTGTCGGTCGATGACGAACAGGACCTGGCCCGTCGCTTCCGCGACGGCAACGATCTGGACGCCGCCCGCGAGCTGGTGCATTCGCACCTGCGCTTCGTGGTGCACGTGGCCCGCGGCTACAACGGCTACGGCCTTGCGCTGGGCGACCTGATCCAGGAAGGCAACATCGGCCTGATGAAGGCGGTCAAGCGCTTCGACCCGGACATGGGCGTGCGCCTGGTCTCCTTTGCCGTGCACTGGATCCGTGCCGAGATGCACGAGTTCATCCTGAAGAACTGGCGCATCGTGAAGGTCGCCACCACCAAGGCGCAGCGCAAGCTGTTTTTCAACCTGCGCAAGTCGAAGACGCGCCTGGGCTGGATGAACGCGGCTGAGGTCAGCGCGGTGGCGAAGGACCTGAACGTGTCCGAGCGCGAGGTCATGGAAATGGAGTCGCGCCTGTCCGGCCGCGATATCGGTTTCGACGCGCCGACCGACGAGGACAACGAACACGCACCGCCGTCGCCGGCTGCGTTCCTGGTTGCCGATGACGAAGACCCGTCGATGGCCTACGAGCGCGAGGACAGCGAAGACAACCAGATGCAGCTGCTGCGCGAAGGCTTGGCGGAACTGGATGCCCGCTCGCGCGACATCATCCGCCGTCGCTGGCTGGACGCCGACAGCAAGGTGACGCTGCAGGAACTGGCCGACGAGTACGGCGTGTCGGCCGAGCGCATCCGCCAGGTTGAGGCGAACGCGCTGAAGAAGATGAAGGCGCTGTTCACCGCGTAAGGCATAGATCTTTGGTTCGGTTCCTTTTTCCGGCCCCCGTTCTGATGAAAAGCCCCGGCGTTGGTCGGGGCTTTTCGTTTGACCGGCATGGCTGTTGGTAATGCGGGCCGCTGATCGGCTGCTTCAGTAGTACCAGCCCATGGCGGGCAATCATGCGCTTCCAGTAGCCGTTCAATCCCTCGCGAGGTTTATAGCCGAGGGCCTGGTCCAATTCAGAATGGTCCCTCTGGCCTCAGTCCTGGAGTTGGACTCCGATGACTGCCTTCCTGTGCTATGAATGCCAAGCCTTGCTTCAAGGCTCTTTCATGGATTGGAATGATGCGTAGGTTCGGGGGAACTGCAGGCGGTGTGTCGACCCGCTTCGGGGGATCTGAAGATCGAACTCGCAAGCTTGGTGCCATAGGCGCCTGGCTGTGCTGCGTGCTGCTGATGGGCCTTGGCCTGTCACCATCCGCAATCGCCCAGACAACGATCACATACATTCACACTGATGCCCTCGGCTCGGTTGTGGCCGAAAGCGATGCCAACGGCAACGTCATCAAGCGATATGACTACGAACCCTACGGGGTCGTAGTAGGTGGTCAGGTCACAGATGGACCTGGGTACACCGGGCATGTGAGCGACTCAGCTACAGGGCTGAGCTACATGCAGCAGCGCTACATGGATCCACAATTGGGTGTGTTTTTGTCGGCAGACCCAGTCACCGCTCACCAAAAGCCGGTTGAGCAGTTCAATCGGTATCGGTATGCGAACGGGAATCCGTACAGGTTCGTCGATGCGAATGGGAGGCAGGCCGCAGAGAGATTCGTTGAGCAGCATCGGAGGGATATCGCTGCCGGAAATGGCGCTGTATACGAGCCGATGAGACCAGCCGCAATCGCCGTTACAGCGGCAATGGCTGCCCCAGTGCTGATCGAAGCTGGCATGGTTGCAATGGCCAATCCAAGTGTCGTATCGGCAGCTACCAGTATCGCTGCTGATATCGCAGGAGTTACAGGTGCCGGTGGAGCAGGTGTGGCGGCATCCAAAGCTCTGAGTGCAGAAGGTCGGGCACTTTTGAATTCCCGGCCTGTGGGAAGTGCACTCAAAGCCGACGCTGGGCACAATTCGGCGACTTTTATGCGAGAGACCGCTGCAGAAGCGGGTGTTCATACTCCGTTGACAGGGGGCGACGGCGTGGTTCGTACTCTGACTCAGCTGCCAGGTGAACTCAATGGAAAGGCCGGTCGGTTTGAATACATAGTCGACAAGGCTGGCGACTTGACCCATCAAAGATTCGTGGAAGGTGGCAGCATGAACGGAATACCAAACAAGAAGTGAGTGTCTACATGAGAACGTATGACTGTATTCAACCCTATGGGCCCTGGAGTCAGACCGAGGTGGCGTGGGCACTGGGGCGCCATCTGATTGACTTCGAGGTTGTGAAGCACTGCGCGTCGGAGCAGAAGGGGCTGGAAGAGAAATTCAATCTGAACGCCTTGATTGAAAGACTTGAAGGGGCTTCTCCCGTTGAGCGTGATAGCGTAGCTGCGCAGTTGGCGGCGTTCGATAAAAACTCAAACGAGGATGAGATTTTCAGAAGATGGCTTGTTGCATTTCTCGCGGACGCTTACGCCAAGCGCGATGAGATTGCTGATCCGCTCGGAGAGGTCGAGAGGATCTACGCTGATTTTGATTACCCGGAGTCTCTGGAGAGCTTTGTAAGGTACATGCCAGCTTCTGATGGGTATGATCCAGCTGCGCACTCACATGAGCAGAATGTTGCGCGGCTCTTCGAGAACTGGAAGCGTTATCTTGACTCGGCGAGATAGCGGATTCACTCAGCGTAATTTCCTTTGCTTGACGTGCGTCGCCTCGTCGCGAAGCGCACCGTCCCGGCTTCCATGCCGAAGACGGTGAAGACTCTCAGATTCCGTGATCTGGTTACATGCAGGAGGCTGCGTGGTGGAACTACCAGGCCTCACCCCTCGCGTGCGATCGCCCGCCAGCCGATGTCGTTGCGGTGGAACTCATTGGCCCAGGTCACCTTGGCCACGCCTGCATACGCATTCGCCTGCGCGTCGCGCACGCTGTCGCCCAGTGCCGCCACGCACAGCACGCGGCCGCCGGCGCTGACGACCTGGCCCTGCGCATCCAATGCCGTACCGGCATGGAACACCTTGGCACTGGCCGGCACATCGTCCAGGCCGGAAATCACGTCACCGGTGATCGGCGCTTCCGGGTACGGCCTGGCCGCCAGCACCACGCCCAGCGACGGGCGCGCGTCCCAGTGTGCTTCCACCTGGTCCAGGCGGCCGTCGATGGCGGCTTCCACCAGCTCGACCAGATCCGACTGCAGGCGCAGCATCACCGGCTGGGTTTCCGGGTCGCCGAAGCGCACGTTGAATTCGATCACCTTCGGTGCGCCGTTGGCATCGATCATCAGGCCGGCGTAGAGAAAGCCAGTGAACGGGATGCCGTCGGCGATCATGCCCTGCACGGTCGGGTTCACCACCTCGCGCATCACGCGGGCATGCACATCCGGCGTCACCACCGGGGCCGGCGAATAGGCGCCCATGCCGCCGGTGTTCGGGCCGGTATCGCCGTCGCCGACGCGCTTGTGGTCCTGCGAGGTGGCCATCGGCAGCGCATGCACGCCGTCCACCATCGAAATGAAGCTGGCTTCCTCGCCGTCGAGGAATTCCTCGATCACCACACGTGCGCCGGCATCGCCGAACGCGTTGCCGGAGAGCATGTCACGCACCGCGTCTTCGGCTTCGGCCAGGGTCATTGCGACGATCACGCCCTTGCCAGCGGCCAGGCCATCGGCCTTGACCACGATCGGTGCGCCCTTCTCGCGGATGTAGGCTAGGGCGGCGTCCACGTCGGTGTGCACGGCGTAGAACGCGGTGGGGATGTCGTGGCGGGCCAGGAAGTCCTTGGCGTAGGCCTTGCTGCCTTCCAGCTGCGCGGCAGCGGCGGTCGGCCCGAAGATACGCAGGCCAGCAGCGCGGAAGCGGTCGACCACACCGGCCACCAGCGGTACTTCCGGGCCGACCACGGTCAGCGCCACGCCTTCGGCCTGGGCCAGCGCCAGCAGGCCGTCGATATCGGTGACCTTGACCGCCACGTTGCGGCACTTGTCTTCGCTGGCAGTGCCGGCGTTGCCAGGCGCCACGATCACTTCGGTGACACGGGAGGACTGGGCCAGCTTCCATGCCAGGGCGTGTTCGCGGCCGCCAGAGCCGATGACAAGTACGTTCATCACGAGATTCCAGATTGCGTGGGAAGGGAAGATCGATATCCCCGGCGGCGCGCGTGGTTCACTCGCAGCCTTCGCGTCGCAGCGATTCGGGGAAGGAATAGGCCCAGGTCTTCGGGTCCAGGGTGAAGCGGTGTTGCTGCCGGACCTGCTTGCCACCGCAGGTGGTGCCGGTTTCGTCGATCAGCAGCGGCCAGACCCGCGCGCTGCGGTCGCTGTCGTCGAAACGCAGGGCGAAATCGATGCTGAAGCGGCGGGTGCGGCAGTCATTGGCGGTGTCCGGGTCGGTACTGGCGTCGACCGTGTCGCACTCGTACTGGGCGTCATTGTCGATATGGCTGCGCACGTTGCCACTGGCCACCAGGCCGTTCGGGCCCGGCAGGATCAGCGACTGCGAGAGCAGCGAGAAGCCCTGCCCGAACCAGCCGTCCTCGACGCGGAAACCATAGAAGTCACTGCCGGCGCGGATGATGCTGGCGGTGCCGGGCTGGCCGCCGCTACCGAAGCGCTCGCCGGTCAGTTCGCTGGTCACCTCGAAGCCATCGCCCTTGGGGCGCAGCACAAAGAACTCGATGGTTCCCGGGTCGATGTGCGCGCCATCGACCAGCGCACCGCACACGGCCAACAACTGCTGCCAGCTGTCCCCGCTCACCACCGGTTGTTCCGCGCAGACCTGCCAGTCCACCGCATGGGTATCGCCATCGTCGGTCCAGCTGCCGCGCCATTCAGCGGAGAGCGTGGCGTTGCTGCCGTAGCGCTGGACCAGGAAAGCCTGCAGTCGTGCGGTGCGGCTGACATGCTGCGCCGGTGAGGCGGGGGCCATCGCAGGCGCATCTGCCTTCGGGCTCGCGCTGGGCTCGACAGCAGGCTTGCAGCCGGCCAGCATGGCCGCGCCCGCGAGGGCGAGGGCGGCCAGCGATTTCATTGAAACTGTGGACATCCGTGTCGCTCCAGGATCAGTGGCGGAAGTGGCGCACGCCGGTGAACACCATGGCCAGGCCATGTTCGTCGGCGGCGGCGATCACTTCGGCATCGCGCATCGAACCGCCCGGCTGGATGACCGCCTTGATGCCGGCGGCGGCAGCGGCATCGATGCCGTCGCGGAACGGGAAGAACGCGTCGGAGGCCATCACCGAGCCCTCGACCACCAGGTTCGCATCGGCGGCCTTGATGCCGGCGATGCGGGCCGAGTACACGCGGCTCATCTGGCCGGCGCCCACGCCAATCGTACGGTTGTCCTTGGCGTACACAATCGCGTTGGACTTCACGAACTTGGCCACCTTCCAGGCGAACAGCAGGTCGGTGAACTGCTTGTCGGTCGGCGCCAGCTTGCTGACCACCTTCAGCTCGTCGCGGGTCATGCCGCGGTTGTCCGAGGACTGCAGCAGCAGGCCCGAGCCGACGCGCTTGCTGTCGAAGTTGTTCAGGCCATCACCATGCGGGATGCGCAGCACGCGCACGTTGGCCTTCTTCTGCGCGTACTCCAGCGCGGCCGGCTCGTAGTCCGGGGCGATCAGCACTTCCACGAACTGGCGGTCCAGGATCACCTTGGCAGTGGCGGCGTCCAGCGGTTTGTTGAAGGCAATGATGCCGCCGAAGGCGCTGGTCGGGTCGGTGGCGTAGGCCAGCTCGTAGGCATCGCCATTGCCGGCACCGACCGCCACGCCGCACGGGTTGGCGTGCTTGACGATGACGCAGGCCGGCGCATCGAACTGGCGCACGCATTCCCACGCCGCGTCGGCATCGGCCAGGTTGTTGTAGCTCAGTTCCTTGCCCTGCAGCTGCTGGAAGGTGGCCAGCGTGCCCGGCACCGGATACAGGTCGCGGTAGAACGCGCCGCTCTGGTGCGGGTTCTCGCCGTAGCGCAGGTCCATCACCTTCACGAAGGTGGAGTTCATCTGTGCCGGGTACTCGGTACGCGCCGGCACCGCAGCGTCGGTGGCGGTGACCGCCGACAGGTAGTTGCTGATCGCGGCGTCGTACTGGGCGACGCGGTTGAACGCGGCCACCGAGAACGCGAAGCGGGTGGCAGCCGACAGCTGGCCGTTGTTGGCCTCCAGCGAGGCCAGCAGCTCGGCGTACTGCGACGGATCGGTGGACACCGCCACGCGGGCGAAGTTCTTGGCCGCCGAGCGCAGCATGGCCGGGCCGCCGATGTCGATGTTCTCGACCGCGTCGGCCAGGGTGCAATCGGCCTTGGCGGTGACCGACTCGAACGGGTACAGGTTCAGCACCAGCAGGTCGATGGCACCGATGCCGTGCTCGGCCATCACCGCATCATCCAGGCCCGAACGGCCCAGCAGGCCGCCGTGCACCATCGGGTGCAGGGTCTTGACCCGGCCGTCCATCATTTCCGGGAAGCCGGTGACGTCGGCCACGTCCTTCACGGCCAGGCCGGCATCGCGGATCGCCTTGGCGGTGCCGCCGGTGGACAGCAGCTCCACGCCGCGTGCCGCCAGCGCAGTGGCCAGCTCGACCAGACCGGTCTTGTCGGAAACGGAGAGGAGGGCCCGGCGGACGGGCAACAGATCAGCAGTCATGGGACAGAATCGGCAGCGGAGCGGGGCCGATATTGTAGGCGGTGGGGGCCGGTGGCGGGCGCTGGAAGGGGCAATTTGCCATGGCAATCGACGTAAGGCCGGGTCGGGCACATCGATCCGGACCGGTCCGGGGGCTGGGCTGTGGACCGGAGCCGGGTTGTCGGAATCTGCCGACGATGGGGTAGGCTGTGCCCGCACTGCCAAGGATCAGCGGGTACGGATCATGTCGATCTATGCATTGAAAGGACGTTTCCAGGACCTGTTGCGTCCAGCCGTACGCGGTCTGTACCGCATGGGGATCACCGCCAATACGGTGACCGTGGCCGCCGCCGTGGTCTCGCTGCTGGTGGCTGCCGCCGTGTGGTGCTGCGCGCCGGCCCAGCCCCTGCTGTACCTGCTGCTGCCGCTGTGGATGCTGCTGCGCATGGCACTCAACGCGGTGGACGGCATGCTGGCCCGCGAGTTCGGCCAGCAGTCGAGGCTGGGCGCCTATCTGAACGAGCTGTGCGATGTGATCGCCGACGCGGCGCTGTACCTGAGCCTGCTCAGCGTGCCGGGCGTGCGCCCGGAAGCGCTGTGGCTGCTGGCCTGGACGGCGGCCCTGAGCGAGTACACCGGGGTGCTGGGGCTGATGGTCGGTGCCAGCCGCCGCTATGACGGCCCGATGGGCAAGAGCGACCGCGCGTTCGTCATCGGCGTGTTGGGCCTGCTGCTGGCGTTCGGCTGGGGGGCTGCGATGACTGTCACTGGCGTGGCCGCGGCCATGGCGGTGCTGTGCGTGCTGACGATGATCAATCGCGTCCGTCGCGGACTGCGGGAAGCGGCGGTTTCGCCGAATTAATCAAGCAGATACAAAAAGACAATCAGGAGATTGCATGCGTCAGGCGCAGGAACGGGAATTCCACAGCTTCGACCAGGTACCGCTGTTCTACCGGTACTGGGCGAGCACCACCGCGACCCCAGCCACCAAGGCTGTCGTGCTGCTGCATCGCGGCCATGAACATTCTGGCCGGGTCACCCACCTGGTCGATGAGCTGGACCTGCCCGACACCGCCTTCTTCGCCTGGGATGCACGCGGTAATGGGCGTTCGCCCGGCGCACGAGGCGATGCCCCGGGCTTCCCGGCGCTGGTGCGCGATCTGGACAGCTTCATCGCCCACATCGGTGCCGAGCACGGCATCGCGGTGCAGGACATCGTGGTGATCGCGCAGAGCGTGGGGGCGGTGGTCGCCGCCACCTGGGTGCACGATTACGCGCCACGCCTGCGTGCGCTGGTGATGGCTTCGCCGGCGTTCAAGGTGAAGCTGTACGTGCCGTTCGCACGCCCGGGCCTGGCCTTGATGCAGAAGCTGCGCGGCAACTTCTTCGTCAACAGCTACGTCAAGCCGCAGTGGCTGACCCACGATCCGGCGCGGGTGGAAAGCTACCGCACCGATCCGCTGATCACCCGGCCGATCTCGGTGCGCGTGTTGCTGGGCCTGTACGAAGCGGCCGACCGCATCGTCGCCGATGCGCAGGCGATCAGCGTGCCGGTGCAGCTGCTGGTGTCCGGCTCGGATTTCGTGGTGCACCGTGGCCCGCAGGACCGCTTCTACGAGCGCCTGTCCAGCCCGATCAAGGAGCGCGTGCATCTGCCGGGCTTCTTCCACGACACGCTGGGCGAGCGCGATCGGGCGCCGGCGCTGGCGCGTATCCGCAGTTTCATCCAGGCACGTTTCGCCGAGCCGCTGCGCGAACTGTCGCGGCGCGATGCGCACCGCCATGGGCCGACTTTCGAAGAATCGGAGATCCTGGCCTGGCCACCGGAACGCAACAGCCTGGCCGACCTGCGCTGGCGCGTGGTACGTGGCGGCCTGCGCTTCGGCGGAACGTTGTCCGAAGGCATCGCGCTGGGTCTGCAGACCGGATTCGATTCGGGCAGCACGCTCGACTACATCTATCGCGATGAGGCGCGCGGCAAGGGCCCGTTGGGGCGCATGGTCGATCGCAACTATCTGGATGCGATCGGCTGGCGCGGCATCCGCGTGCGTGGCAAGCACCTGCAGGAGCTGCTGCGCGATGCCGCCCAGCGCCTGCGCGGGCAGGGCGCGCCGGTACGCGTGCTGGACGTGGCCGCTGGTCATGGCCGCTACGTGCTGGAAGCGTTGGGAACGGGCGAGCAGCGTGCGGACCGCATCGTGCTGCGCGATTTCAGCGATCTGAACGTGACCCAGGGCAAGGCGCTGATCGAGCGCCTCGGCGCGACCGACATTGCCCGCTTCGAACAGGGCGATGCGTTCGATCCCGCGCAGCTGGCGACCGTGGACCCCGCACCCACGCTGGCGGTGGTTTCGGGGCTGTATGAATTGTTCCCGGACAACGATGCGGTGCTGCGATCGCTGCAGGGGATTGCTGCAACGGTGCCGGTCGGTGGCTACCTGGCCTACACCGGCCAGCCGTGGCACCCGCAGCTGGAGTTCATCGCACGCGCACTGACCAGCCACCGTGGCGGCGCCGCGTGGGTGATGCGCCGCCGTACCCAGCAGGAAATGGACGAGCTGGTGCGCCTGGCCGGGTTCGAGAAGGTGGCGCAGCGTATCGACGAATTCGGCATCTTCACGGTGTCGCTGGCGCGCCGGACAGAGTGATGGCGACGCTCGCCGCATCCCCGCTGGCCGCAGAGGGGCGCCCCTGGCGGCGCGCCCTGTTGTGGCTGGCCCTGCTGGGCCCATTCTTCTTCGCCAGCTATGGCTTCGCCAACTGGATGGCCGGCCGCCATGCCGAACTGCCGGTGATGGCGTTCGGATGGGAAACGCAGATTCCGTTCGTACCGTGGACGATCGTGCCGTACTGGTCGATCGATCTGTTCTATGCGGTTTCCTTCTTCCTGTGCCGGCAACGGTTGGAGCTGGACCGGCATGCGTTGCGGTTGTTCAGTGCACAGTTGATCGCGGTGACCTGCTTCCTGCTGTGGCCACTGCGCTTCAGTTTCGAGCGGCCGGAGATCGGCGGTGTGTTCGGCTGGTTGTTTGATGTACTGCTGGGCTTCGACAAGCCGTTCAACCAGGCGCCATCACTGCACATCGTGTTGCTGATCGTGCTGTGGGTGAAATTCGCGCAGTACCTGCATGGGGTGTGGCGTTGGGTACTGCATGTGTGGGCGCTGCTGATCGGCGTCTCGGTGCTGACCACATTCCAGCATCATTTCATCGATATCCCGACCGGCCTGCTGGCCGGTTGGCTGTGCGTCTGGCTGTGGCCGCAGCAGGGCACGCCACCCTTGCGTGCCTGGCGCACCGCGCGTGACGCCAAACGTTGGCGCCTGGCAGCGCTGTACCTGCTGGGGGCCGCTGCATTGCTGGTGCCGGTGGTGCTTCTGCGTGGCGCGGCGTTGTGGCTGCTGTGGCCGGTGGTATCGCTGCTGCTGGTGGCGCTGGCCTATGCCGGGCTGGGTACGGCGGTGTTCCAGAAGCGCGCCGATGGACGTCTGGCAATGGCGGCACGCTGGCTGCTGGCGCCGTACCTGGGCGCAGCCTGGATCAATTCGCGGCTGTGGACGCGGCGTGCGCCGCAGCCGGTGCCGGTGATGGACGGTGTATGGCTGGGGCGTGTTCCCTGCGCTGCATTGCCGGCACCCTTGGTCGGCGTGGTCGATGCCTGTGCCGAACTGTCCTGCCGCGCGCCGGGCGCCGGGTATGCCAGCGTGCCGATGCTGGACCTGGTGGTGCCCACGCCAGAACAGCTGCGCGATGCGGCCGAGGCGATCGAGCGGCTGCGCGCGCACGGACCGCTGCTGGTGTGTTGCGCGCTGGGCTATTCGCGCAGTGCTGCCAGTGTGGCGGCCTGGCTGCTGCGCAGTGGTCGTGCCACCGATACCGATGCCGCGGTGGCGATCGTGCGCACGGCACGTCCGGGCGTCGTGCTGGGCGCGGCGCATCTGCATGCCATCACTGCTGCAGCGGGAGCACGCACGTGAGTACGGTTCCCGATCTGGCGACCATGCAGCTGCTGCTGCGGCAGGGCCGTTGGCCGGCCGGCCTGTCGCTGGGCCTGCTGCTGGTGGCGCTGCTGCTGCTCGGCACCGAACCTGGCCTGGCGATGATTGCCGCCGGCGTGTTGCTGCTCAGTGTTGCCGCGGGCATCGCACAGATCTACCACGCGTGGCGGGTGGCGCTGGATGCCAGCCTGCTGCAGCTGCTGCGCGATGAAGGCCTGGAGGGTGACGCCGCCGCGCGCCGCACCGACCAGCTGTTGCACGCCAGTGGCCTGCGCCGCACGCAGCCCGACGCGCCGCTGCGCGGCTGGGATGCGCGCTGGGCCGGCATGCGTCGCCTGCTGCTGCGCCAGTACCTGCTGACCGCAGTGCAGTTCGCACTGCTGGTGCTGGCCGTGTTGTGGCCGCAGACGTGAACGGGAGGGACCGATGTTCGCTGAATTGATTGCGCGCGCCTGCAGTGGCGCGATCCATGTAGTGACCGGCGCCCGCGCGCTGTGGATCGGCTGTGCGCCGTCCAGCGAACGGCGCGTGTATTACGGCAACCACGCCAGCCATGGTGACTTCGTGCTGATCTGGTCGTCGATGCCACCGGCACTGCGGCGCCAGGTGCGCCCGGTGGCCGCGGCCGAATACTGGCAGCGCGATGGCCTGCGTCGCTACCTGATCGATGCGGTGTTCAACGGCGTGCTGGTCGAGCGCGAGGCCGGCCATCGCCAGCAGGATCCACTGCAGGCCCTGCGTGACGCGGTGGACGAAGACTGCTCGCTGATTCTGTTTCCGGAAGGTACCCGCAACGTGGGCGAAGAGCCGCTGCTGCCGTTCAAGAGCGGCATCTATCACCTGGCACGGCAACGCCCGGAGCTGGAATTCGTACCGGTGTGGATCGACAACCTGAAGCGGGTGATGCCCAAGGGCCGGTTCCTGCCGCTGCCGCTGCTGTGCACGGCCACCTTCGGTACGCCGCTGCGGCTGCAGGCCGACGAGGACAAGGCCGCCTTCCTGGCCCGCAGCCGGCAGGCGCTGCTGGACCTGGCGCCGAACGGGGGCAGGGCATGAGCTTCCTGATCGATGTGTCCGGCGACCTGGCCACGCAGAGTGTCGGCCAGCAGACCGGCCTGCTGTTTGCTGGCGTGGGTGCGGTGCTGGTGCTGGCCACGCTGGTGGCCGAGACATTGCGCTGGCGCCAGCGTGGGCAGCCCAGCGCGGTGATCGCCAACCTGGTCTCGCGCATCCGCGCGTGGTGGGTGATGGCGATCGTGGTCGGGCTGGCGCTGTTCTTCGGTCGTGCCGGGGTGATCGTGCTGTTCGCGATCATCTCGCTGTTCGCACTGCGCGAGTTCATCACCCTGGCGCCGACCCGCTCGGGCGACTACTACGCGCTGCTGGCCGCGTTCTACATCGTGCTGCCGTGGCAGTACTACCTGGTCTGGATCGACTGGTACGGCATGTACACGCTGTTGATTCCGGTCTATGCGTTCCTGTTCCTGCCGATCCTGTCGACCATTGGCGGTGATACCACGCACTACCTGGAGCGGACCGCGAAGGTGCAGTGGGGGTTGATGATCTGCGTGTTCTGCATCTCGCATGTGCCGCTGCTGCTGAACCTGCACGTGCCCGGCCATGACCCGTCGCGCAACGTGCTGCTGTTCGCCTTCCTGGTGATCGTGGTGCAGTCTTCGGACGTGCTGCAGTACATCTGGGGCAAGCTGCTGGGCAGGCATCTGATTGCGCCGAAGCTGTCGCCGTCGAAGACGGTGGAGGGCTTCGTGGGCGGTGTGCTGAGTGCCAGTGCGCTGGGTGCGGCGCTGTGGTGGATCACCCCGTTCACGCCGCTGCAGGCGTTCGGCCTGTCGCTGCTGATCAACCTGATGGGGTTCTGGGGCGGCCTGGTGATGTCGGCGATCAAGCGCGATCGTGGCATCAAGGACTGGGGCCACATGATCGAGGGCCATGGCGGCATGCTCGACCGACTGGATTCGGTGTGCTTCGCCGCGCCGGTGTTCTTCCATGTGGTGCGGTACTACTGGAAGGCGGGCGGCGGCGGCTGATTCTGCCGGCTTCCATCCACGCATGGCGTGGATCTACTGGCGGGCGGCGGCGGTTGATTCTGCCGGCTTCCATCCACGCATGGCGTGGATCTACCGGTAGTGCCGGCCGCTGGCCGGCAACTGC
>OFRD01000387.1_pt1 | contig 17038 bp, 18 predicted proteins | sample 1543041 | NCBI WGS metagenome assembly OFRD01 (sample SAMN07774234, study PRJEB24372) | wastewater metagenome | isolation source: Exp Tend CN 100WW | collected 2016-02
GGTATTCCGTTTTTATTCGGTTTCTTAACGCGATTAATTTTGGTGAAACAAAAAGGCGTGGAGTGGTATCAAACCAAGTTTATTCCGAAAATCAGTCCTCTAAGTTTGATTGCATTGCTGTTCACAATTTTAGCCATGTTTAGCCTAAAAGGTGGTGACGTTGTAAGCCTACCAATGGATGTTTTACGAATCGCGATTCCTTTAACAATTTACTTTGTCTTGATGTTCTTTATTAGCTTCTTTATGAGCAAATGGATGGGCAATGATTATCCGAAGACAGCAGCAATCTCTTTTACTGCGGCTGGAAACAACTTTGAATTAGCACTTGCCGTTGCAATCGCCACATTCGGTTTAGCTTCGCCAGTTGCTTTTACAACGGTGATCGGGCCATTGGTTGAAGTGCCAGTATTGATTGCTTTGGTGAGCGTGTCATTGTGGCTCAGAAAAAAGTTTTTTAAAGAGGTGTAATTTTTATGACTCTCCCAAATGTAGATATGAATCTTCTCGATCAACCTACTTTAGAAAAAGTACAGGCCAAAGAGCTGGATCATCCACCGCGTATTTTGCTGTTGTATGGTTCTAACCGTGAGCGTTCATATAGTCGATTGGCGGTGATGGAAGCAGGACGTATTTTGGAGCAGTTTGGTGCTGAAGTAAAAATCTTCCATCCTAAAGGTTTGCCCTTACCTGAAGATGCGGATACTGAGCATCCAAAGGTTAAAGAATTGCATGATTTACTCGCTTGGGCAGAAGGTATGGTGTGGTGCTCACCTGAACGTCATGGCTCCATGAGTTCTATTTTTAAATCACAAATTGATTGGATTCCACTGGCAGGCGGTGCAATCCGTGCAACTCAGGGGAAAACATTGGCTCTGATGCAAGTCAGCGGTGGATCACAGTCCTTTAACAGCTTAAATCAGATGCGTATTTTAGGCCGTTGGATGCGCATGATCACGATTCCAAACCAATCATCTATTCCCAAAGCATTTTTGGAATTTGAAGAAGATGGCAGGATGAAACCTTCAGCTTTCTATGATCGAATTGTCGATGTCATGGAAGAATTATATAAATTCACCTTACTGACCCGTGGGCAAAGTCAGTACCTCACAAATCGTTATTCTGAGCGAAAAGAGTCTGCCGAAGAACTTTCAAAACGTGTCAATCAACGTAGCTTATAAACTTTAGGTGATCAGAAATGCAAAAGATATTCTGAATTAATTCCTTTAGATTCAGGCTCTACGGCTTATAGCGCTGCGGTTTATGCTGCACGCGCTAACTTAAAGCTTACCCTGATGGTGGGTTTACAGCTGGGCAGTCAATGAATAATGGTCACTGAAGTTGATCACTGATCAGGCGACCCAGAAGGTTTAAATGGTCCTGCACTCATGGAACGTATGCAAGCCCATGCGGAATGCTTTGGTACAGAGATTGTGTACAATCACATCAATGAAGTTGATTTAAACATTCGTTCTGAAGGGCGATGGATGAACTCACCTGTGATGCACTGATTATTGTGACAGGTGCAACAGCGCAATACTTGCTTACTGATGAAAAAATTACATTAGGAGCAGATCAATCGCAGTAAATGAATCATTCAATTGTTGCATGGGGGATTTCAATATTGATTTTAAATATGCTGTTATTTAAAGCCAGAAAGATATTAGTTTCATTACTGCATAAATAAAGGGCCATGCTTTAGCATGACCCTTTAATAGTTAGTTGAGGTTATCCAATACAAATTGTGGTGACTTAATAAATAATTTTATTAAAGCTTGTGCTGAACTTGATGGATGACGAACGCCTCTTTCCCAACTTTCTAGTGTCCTTGGGGAAATGCCAAGTTTTGAAGCTAGTTGTTGTTGAGAAATATTCATCTTCTTACGTGCTCTTATAATTTCCTGAGCTAATGTTAAATTAGCAATTAAAGGAAAATCATAATTAAAACTTTCTCGGTGCTGTTGAAGTAGATTCATAAATATCCTCTTCCTTCTAGGTACTTAGTAAGCTATTTGGAGCAAAAGTCTAAAGGTCATGGCAATTACCAGTAATCCTAAAAAACCTGCTAACCATAAGAAAATAAACCATTGAAATTTTGATAATTTCATAACTGATTCTCCTAGTGATATCCTTCATCACCTATTCGAACTTTATCTCTAAATACCCAATATGATAGTGCGGTATATACCAGTATGATTGGAATTAAGATCAGCGCACCAATCAGTGCAAATAATTGGCTGTTAGCTGGTGCTGCTGCATCCCAAATCGTAATAGAGGGCGGAATAATGTAAGGAAAAATACTGATCAAAAAACCTGTATACGCTAAAAAAACTAACGCCAAGGTATATAGAAACGGCATAGAATCTTGATGTTTTAAGCAAGCTCTGACGGTTAAAATAGTAAATATGACAACAAGAATAGGGACTGGGCTAAAATACATGAGTTGTGTTGGTGTAAACCAACGCTCAGCAATTTGAGGATGTGCTAATGGCGTGTAAATACTCACTGCAATGAAAATAATAAATAAACTAATGATTAATTTCGGCATTAATTTATACATTTGCTGTTGCAGGCTTGCATCTGTTTTCATGATGAGCCAACCACATCCTAATGCGGCATAAACAACAACAACACCAACGCCAGTAAATAATGAGAAAGCTGTTAGCCAATCAAGGCCGCCACCAGCATAACGCCCATCAACAATATGGATACCTTGAATATAAGCGCCGAGAATCACACCTTGTAGAAAACTTGAAAAGATTGATCCCAAAATAAAAGCATTGTCCCAAAGGTACTTGGTACGTTTTGCTTTAAAGCGAAATTCAAAAGCAACGCCTCTAAAAATGAGAGCAATAACCATCAAAATGATGGGTAAATATAATGCTGATAGTACTGCTGAATAGACTATAGGGAAGGCTGCAAAAAGCCCTGCACCACCCAACACCATCCATGTCTCGTTGCCATCCCAAACAGGTGCAACCGTATTCATCATGACATCACGTTCTTGCTGATTTTTGATAAATGGAAAAAGTATGCCAATGCCTAAATCAAAGCCATCCAAAACGACATAAATGAATACACCGACAGCAATAATGACAATCCAAATTAAAGACAAATCAATCATGAAGATGCTCCTTGATCTTGATCATCAATTTTTTCATCGACAGCACTTAATGGTCGCATTGGTGTTTTAAAATGACCAACACCGCCAATTTCTTCGGCGCTGCTGTGTATAAACTCAGGGCCTTTATGCATGAGTTTCAGCATGTAATAAATGCCCGTACCAAAAACAATAAAATACACAACGACAAAAATAATGAGGGTTAATCCGACTTGCTCAGCAGACACAGGAGAAAGGGCATCTTTTGTTTTCATCACACCATAAATGATCCAAGGCTGGCGTCCTACTTCTGTTGTAAACCAGCCAGCCAGTAATGCAATAAAACCAGATGGCCCCATGATAATTGCGAAGCGGTGGAACCATTTACTCTCATAGAGCTTACCTGTTTTTCTGAGCCATACAGCAACTACAGCAAGCAATAGCATGAGCATGCCTAGTCCAACCATGATACGGAAACTCCAAAAGACTATTGTTGAATTCGGACGGTCTTCAGGAGCGAAATCTTTCAATCCTTTCACGGTTCCATTCATGGAGTGCGTTAAAATTAAGCTGCCTAAATGTGGAATTGCGATAGCATATTTAGTCCTTTCTTCTTGCATATCGGGGACACCAAATAAATATAAAGGCATGCCATGATCATGGTTAGTTTCCCAATGACCTTCCATTGCTGCAAGCTTGGCCGGTTGGTGTTTCAACGTATTTAAGCCATGCGCATCTCCAATAAAAACTTGGAGCGGGGCCAAAACTAGAATTAACCAAAGCGCCATAGAGAATGATTTTTTAACTAATTCATCTCTGCGGCCTTTTACTAAGTGCCAAGCAGCAGTAGCTGCAACAAGTAGTGCTGCGACTAAGAAGGCTGCAATCGCCATATGAAATAAACGATAAATGAAGGAAGGATTGAAAACGATAGCAAACCAGTCTTGAGGTACAATAATCCCATTTTCAATAGTGAAGCCTTGCGGAGTCTGCATCCAGCTGTTTGAGGATAAAATCCAGAACATAGAAATACATGTACCCACAGCTACCATGAGTGTGGCAAAAAAATGTGCTTTTTTACCAACTCGGCCCCATCCAAAAAGCATGATGCCTAGGAAGCCCGCTTCGAGGAAAAAAGCACTCAAAACTTCGTAACTTAATAATGGTCCAGTAACACCGCCAGCAAATCGAGAAAATTCGCTCCAATTTGTACCAAATTGGTAGCTCATGACGACACCAGATACAACGCCCATGCCAAATGCTACAGCAAATATTTTTACCCAAAATTTAAATAAATCATGATAAACAGAGTTATTTGTTCGTAACCATCGCCATTCTAAAACAGCAAGAAAACTTGCAAGCCCAATAGAAATAGCTGGGAAAATAATATGAAATGACACAGTGAATGCAAATTGGATACGTGCTAACTCAAGTGCCGTAAAACCTAAGGTCATAGCAATTCTCCACATCCTAAGCATGCTCTAGATTGCATATGCTCTGATATGAGTGTGCCTACACAGATACGTGCATTTTTTAAAAATAAAAACATAGCGATTAGTCTCTTCAACTAATTAAATTTCAAAACAATAAGTAATTGCCAATAAATTTAGACAGCAAAAGAGAGAGGAGGTGCTCGACCTTGAGGGATAAGAAATAATTGATTTAAAATAAAGAAGATATGAAAGAAAGCTTCTTTAAAAGCTAATAACCGAACTTGAACTCTAACAAGTATTTCTTTAACGCGAATGTCTGGTAAAGGAACGACATGTGCGTAAACCACACAGTACTGACATTGATGATTTGCATCGTGATGATGACTGGACGAAGTTTTTTGTTCAAGATGTGCATGATTAAGCTTTTCAGTATCATGATTAGCTAAATTCAACTCTTGATGAGAGTGAGTATGCGAAGAATGATCTGAGCTATGCACATGGTGTGAGTTATTTAGTTGAAGTGCATGGACAATAGTTTCACAGACAGGAGAAATTTGATATTTCTCTGGAAGTAAAGGCTGTATAAAAACAGCAATCTGCAATAAGATTGCTGAGAATGCCAGCAATCTACCAAGAACCATGATCACTTAGATGGTCTCAATTATCCAAGTAAGATGGTTAGATTGTAGCAGAATTACTATTTATTAAAAGTATAAGCGATATTAATTTAATAGTTTTGATTTAATCCAGCGTAATAATTTTTAGGATAAAGTAAAAATAAAAATAATTGATTTCAATCTGAATCAATTCAGATTGAAATCGTGCATGATTAATTTTGCTCTAAAAAAATAATGATTAAAATTTATAAAGTAAAGTAGATGAATGTATTTTCACGACATTGTAGGGATATTTATTAACTGGCCCTTTAACGGAGATGAAATTTTGTGACTGAGTATATTCTTGAATTGATTTAAGCAAACTCATTGCTTCTCGAGATAAGGGGGATATGGTTTTCTTTTTCCGCCTTCATCTGCTCTTTAGAAATAACCGAGATATTATGCTTAGGTGGAAATTACCCTTTAGATCCTGAAAAAATTGGATTTCCAAACTTAATTAGATCTTAAGAACTTAAATTTATCCTGAGAGAAAATATTTTTGAGGGTAGATCAGTGAGTCAACAAGTGAGTGTATTACGAAATAATAAAATATTTCTCAGTATTTGCACATTGGTCTTGGTAATTTTAGGAGTTTGGTGGGCGAGCAGTTCACTATTTAATAAAAATAAAGCGGAAAAATCAAAGCCACAAAATGTAACCGCCAATGAAACAGAAACCATAGATGTCTCTGGTAATCAGATTTTAATTTCGCCCACACAGATTCAACAGGCAGGTATTCAATTACAAACTTTAGGACAAGCGACAAGTGATGTACAACTTGCACTGACTTTGCAGGGGCAAGCGCAGTGGTCACCTCAAAGTAAAGTGGTCTTAACCAGCCCGATAGCGGGGATAGTTCAACAGGTACTGGTGCAACCTTTAGCCGAAGTGGGTCTCCATAATCCTGTACTGGCCATTCATAGCCCTGATTTAATTCAGATTCAAAATGAAATTTTACAAATTCGTGCACAACTGCAATTGGCCAGCCAAAATTTGGCACGTGAACGCAGTTTATATGCTGAAGGGATTATTGCTGAAAAACGTGTACAGGAAGCCCAGAATGTAGTGCAACGACTGAATATTGATTTGAGTGCCAAGCAACGCATGTTGCAGTTTATGGGAGGAAGTAGCAGTCAGGGACTGAATTCCGTAGTGTATGTTAAAAGTCCCGCCAAAGGCAGTGTAGAAAGTTTACAGGTATCTGCAGGTCAATATGTAGAAACCGGCGCAGTACTGGGTCAGTTGGTGAATAGTGATCTACCTTTGCAATTAATGTTGCAAGCCCCTTTAGCGGATAGCAAATATATCCAGATTGGCGATCTGGTTAAAGTTGAGGGGTGTGAAATTACTGGGCAGGTACAAAAAATTGCACCAGCACTTTCAGACAATACGCAATCTCAAAATGTTTTAGTTCAGATGAATGCCAAGGATAACTGTTTAAAAGTACAACAGTTTATTAAAGCGAATATTCAAAGCCATAACCCGACAACAGAAACTGCATGGGTAATACCAAGTACTGCCTTGACTTTAAAAGATAACAAGCACTTCATTTTTATCAAAAATCAAAATGGTTTCTTTGCAATGCCGGTGGAATTGGTGGGTGCGAACCAGCAGCAAAGTCATGTGATTGGAAACACATTAAAACCTGGAATTCAAGTTGCTGTGAATGGTGTCGAACGTCTAAAAGCCGTTTGGTCAGGTTTCGGTGCAGAGCAGGCACCACCTGCCAGTAGTAGCACTGCGATGAAATGAGGTTAGGCACATGTTAAAACGTATTATTGCATTTTCACTGAGTCAACGAATCCTAATGCTGTTATTGGGTGTGGCAATCAGTGTTGCAGGTTATTTGGCATTTACAAAATTGCCGATTGATGCCTTTCCCGATGTATCAAGTACACAGGTTCAAATTGTGATGAAATCTCCTGGCATGACGCCAGAAGAGGTGGAAAGCCGTATTGTGGTACCGATAGAACAGGAAATGTTGGGAATTCCTCATCAGACTGTATTACGTTCACAATCTAAATATGCCATTGCAATCATTACCCTGGATTTTGCAGAAGGGACAGATCCTTATTGGGCCCGACAACAGGTCAATGAGCGTTTGACTGGAGTCATGTCAGCTTTGCCTGGCAATGCCTCTGGTGGGATTGCGCCTATGACGACGCCATTAGGTGAATCTTTTATGTTCACTTTACATGGCCCTATGAGTGATATGGAAAAACGAACCTTGCTCGATCGGGTCGTCCGTCCACAGCTCAGAAAAATTGAAGGGGTAGCGGATGTCAATGTCCTGGGTGGTTTGGCACGTACTTTTGAAGTGACACCCAACCTGGATGCTCTGGCATCAAGAGGTCTATCTCTTGATCAGTTAAAACAAGCAATTGAATTAAATAATGCAAGTGACGGTGCCGGTCGTCTGAATGAAAATGGAGAATCATTACTGATTCGTAGCGATAGTCGTGTCACCAATTTACAAGAGCTGGGTGAGATTATTGTTTCCAATCATCAAGGGACACTGGTGCAAGTGAAGGACATTGCCGATGTCCATACCGGTGCCCTTACCCGTTACGGGGCAGTGACCGAAAATGGTCAGGGTGAAGCTGTTCAAGGGATTGTCCTTACTTTAAAAGGCGCCAATGCACGTCAGGTTGTGCAAAGTGTGCGTGAACATTTGCAGGACATTGAGAAAAACTTACCCCCGGGCGTTACGATCAAGCCTTTTTATGACCGTGGTGAACTGGTGAATCGTGCCATTCATACCGTGAGTAAAACCTTGATCGAGGCGATTGTACTGGTCCTGATTTTATTGCTGTTGTTTTTAGGCAATTTAAGAGCCGCTTTGGTTGTTGCCGCGATTTTACCTTTATCTGCGTTGAGTACCTTCTTAATGATGCGTCAGTTTGGATTAAGTGCCAACCTGATGTCATTGGGTGGCTTAACCATTGCTATTGGTTTGCTGGTCGATGCGGCTGTTGTTGTGGTTGAAAATATCGAAATGCAACTGGCAGATGCACACGAGTCCAAACACCGTTTGTTTTTACCGTCGCTGAACGTCATTTATCGCGCGGTTTGTGAGGTGGCGGTGCCGGTGACCGCAGGAATGATCATTATTATGCTGGTCTTCATTCCGTTGATGACGTTGCAGGGGCTGGAAGGGAAGCTTTTCTCTCCGGTGGCGCTGACCATTGTCTTTGCACTGTCGAGCTCACTGATTTTTTCATTAACAATTATTCCGGTGCTGTGTTCTTATTTCTTGAAATCTCAAGCACATCACACGCCATATATTGTTGCTAAGCTGGAACAGGCATATAGCAAGGTATTAAATGCAAGTTTAGCTCATCCGAAACGTGTTTATGCTTTGGCCGGAGGCGCTTTGGTGGTTGCTGCACTTATTTTCCCACTCATTGGTAAGTCTTTTATGCCAACCATGGATGAAGGTGACACCATATTGCAGCTGGAAAAAATGCCATCGATCAGTCTGCAAAATTCAATTGCACTTGATCTGGACATTCAAAGAAGAATTCTAAAACAAGTTCCAGAAGTGGCCCGCATTGTGGCAAGAACAGGCTCGGATGAACTGGGCCTGGACCCCATGGGCTTAAATGAAACCGATAGCTTTGTCATTTTGAAACCGCAAGATCAGTGGCAGGGACAAAGTAAGGAGCAGATTTTAGCCAAAGTTCGCCATGTATTGACTGACGTTCCTGGAGTCAATCTGACCTTTAGTCAGCCGATTGAAATGCGGACCTCAGAAATGTTATCAGGTGTACGTGGAGATTTAGCAGTCAAAATTTTTGGTACCGATTTAGACCAGCTAAATCAGCTGTCTAAGCAAATTTCTACCGTTCTACAAGGGATCAAAGGCAGTGAAGATGTCATGACGTTGGAAAATTCCGGGGTGCAATATCAGGAATTACGTATTCGTCGTGATATGGCTGTTCGCAATCAGCTAGATAGTCAAAGCATACAGGCACAACTCAAAATGCTCATCGAAGGGCAGCAAATTAGTTCGATTATTGAACAGGGTCGACCGGTTCCGTTGATGATCAAAGGTGATCCGCGTCTGGGGCAATCCAGTTTTGCCCTTGCAAATATGAATTTACCTGTTGAAAACTCAGCGGCTGTACCATTGTCCTCTTTAGCAGAAATGGTCAAGACTGAAGGTGTCGTTAAAATTGACCGGGAAAATGCTTCAAGAATGTCCGTTGTCCGTGCCAATGTGCGTGACCGCGACCTGGTCGGTTTTGTCGAGGAAGCAAAACAGCAGGTTGCCCAGAGAGTTAAATTACCGGCAGGATATTCATTGAAATGGGGTGGCCAGTTTGAAAATCAACAACGTGCAGCAGCGCGTCTGATGCTGGTTGTCCCTGCAGCGTTGACCATGATTTTTTTCCTGCTCTTTACAACTTTAGGTTCTGTTCGTCAGGCAGTACTGGTTTTTGTGAATATTCCCTTTGCTTTAATTGGTGGAGTCGTGGCCTTAGCCATTACCGGTGAATATTTATCGGTGCCTGCTTCGGTCGGATTTATTGCATTAATGGGGATTGCTGTACTGAATGGTTTGGTGATGATCGGTTATTTTAACCAGCTCATTTCACGCGGCATTGCAATTGAAGAGGTGGTTCGTGAGGGAGCTATGCGACGTTTACGTCCAGTGATGATGACTGCAAGTATCGCGGCTTTGGGTTTAATTCCCTTGCTCTTTACCACTGGGCCAGGTGCTGAAATTCAGCGTCCATTAGCGATCGTGGTAATTGGCGGGTTAATTTCCTGCACCTTACTGACGCTGATTTTACTTCCTAACTTGTTTAAACAATTTGGTTTAGTGCGAGATATTCATGTCTGAAATGTGCCAACTCTCTATCAACATCTCCAGTGATATTGCGGAAGAATTAATGAGCCATTTATGGCTCATTCCCGAGATTGTGACAGGATGTACCTGTATCCCGGCACAAGGTTTCGGCAGCCACCAACATTATCGCAACATTCAAGAAAAAATTCGGGGTGCAACTGAGCGTAATTTGATTCTGTTGATTTTACCCCTCGCAACTGTGCCTTTAATTTTAGCCCATATCCAAAAGAAATTTAAATCAAGTGACTGTTTCTATTGGGTATTACCAACCATAGCATCGGGTTATGCTGGTCAAGGAAAGGTGAACGAATGAAACCAGAGATAGCTACTCAACCCCGTTTGCTGGGTAAAGCCTTATGTTTAATAGGCTTGGGCTGTTGTGTGATGATGGCTTCTGTCGTCTCCGCGGAACCCGCTTTGGATCAGGTCTTGCCACCACTCGATGCGATCAAGCAGAGCTTGTCACAGCATCCAACTGTTCGGTCGGCAGTCTCGGATCAGGACTATGCCAATTTTGCAGGACAAGGGCTAAAACTGGGCCATCCCTGGACCGTACGTGCGGGGATGCAGCTTCGTAACACCGATGCCCAGGATGGTCAAACAAAGTCCAATAGTTATGAGCCGAACTTTGGTGTTGAAAAGCAGATTCGTTTGCCTGGCAAATACCGGCTGGATCAGGATTTGGCGCAACGAGGGATGAGTATTGCAGAATTAAAATATGAAGATGCCAAACATGAAGTTGCCAAAACCTTGCTGAATCAGTGGTTTGCCTATATGCGTAGTGCTTTGCAATTGACACGCTTAGAGGAACAGCAGGCAAGAATACAACACTATATGCAAATGACCCAGCAGCGTATCCGTGCTGGAGATGCCCCACGACTGGAACTGATGCTGCTCAGCAATGAATCTCGGCAAATCGAAGAACAATATATGCAGGCTAAAACAGCTTACTACCAAGCACAGCAGCTATTGTCACGTGATTATCAGGGGAAAATTCCAGAACACTGGAGCAGTGATGTCATCAAAATTCGCCCACTCGAATATACACAGACTGAATGGATACAGCAGGTTTTGTCTGCTAACCATGAGCTTGAGTTGGCCAAAACGCAGGCAGCACAGCAAGATGCGTTAGTCAAAAGAGAGAAACTCAATCGGGTAGCTAATCCTACGGTCGGAGTGGGCTATAGTCGTGAGCAGTCAGGCATTGAAAATTTGATGAGTGTGAGCGTTTCAATTCCACTCGCCAGTCGGCAAGTGCGGATAGCTTCTGGTATGGCCATGGCGGAAGCTCAAAAGGCCAATTTTGAGATCGGACGAGTAGAAAACCGTTTGCGTCAGGAAACGCAATACTGGTTCACGCAGATGGAGTCGGCAACTGTACGGAGTGAGCAGGCTCAACAGAATTTGGCACAGTTACAGCAACAACATGGATTGATGCAAAAAGCATATAAGCTCGGTGAATTGAGTTTAAATGAACTGTTACTCCATTCGCAGCAACTGGTTGATGCGCGTGGTCGAATTGATCAAGCCAAAATTGATTATGCAGAAAGCTTGAGTTTGCTATTGCTGAATTCACATCAACTATGGCCTTTACATGAGGATCATCAGGCAGAGTAAAATATAGTAGAGTGCTGATACATCAATGCCCTGTGTGGTCATTATTCGGCTGGTATTCTGTCTTTTTGGGGCAAGAGTATAGCTGATTACTTAATTGAGCAGCACGGTAAAAGCTTGATAAAATAGTATTTTACGAAAATATTTCGGTGCTATGTCTTTCAGAATTCAGCTATAGCTGTCGTTTTCACGGAAATAAAATTTAGGCTTGCAAGAAGTAGAATGAGAGGGGGAGCTCAGACGTGAGAATATTGTTAGTTGAAGACGATGTCTTACTGGCTAAGGCGACAGCACGGGGCTTAGACCAAGCGAATTTTGTTGTTGATATCGCCACCACAGCAGAACAAGCCTATCATTTTTTGGCGAGTTATGATTATCAGTTTATTTTGCTTGATTTAGGTTTGCCAGACAGGAATGGATTGGAAATTTTAAAGTCACTGCGTCGTAAAAAGAATAAAGTAGGCGTTATTATTTTGACTGCTCAGGATAAAATTCAGGAGCGAATTTCCGGTTTAGATGCTGGGGCAGATGATTTTGTAGTTAAACCCTATGATTTGTATGAAGTTATTGCACGGATTCAAGCAGTATTACGCCGTATTTCAGGAGAAGTGAGTGATTTGATTCAGATTGGCAATATTGCGGTTAATAAAGCGACTAAACAGGTACTGAGAGATCACACTGAAGTTGAATTAACCCCGAAAGAGTTTCACTTGCTAGAACTATTTATCCTTAACCGTGGCCGGATCATTTCACGGGAGAGTATAGAAAACTCATTTTATGCCTATGATGCAGATGTGAGCAGTAATGTGATACAGGTTTATATTCATAATTTACGGCGTAAGCTGGGAAAAAATATCGTGCGCACTGTACAAAGCTTTGGATATATTATGGATGAAAATTATTAATGGCCAATTTCATTCGCAGTTATTCACTGACCAGACGTCTATCATTTATTTTAATGGTCATCACCGCCAGTGTCTGGGTGGGTAGTTTAGGTTGTATTTACTGGGGAATGCAGCGTACCGCGAACAATATTTTTGATAAATCACTGGCTGAAACAGCCCATGCTTTACTTTCGACTACTTCAAGTTCACTGGCGGGGCAAATCCCGGATCATACGGTCATCGAGAAAGCTCAAGGGGAGCATTATAATCAGATTATTTTCCAGATCTGGCATCGTAATGGCAAGTTGATTTATCGTTCGGTTGGCGTTGGCACACATCCGTTTGTCCAGCAAGCCAACTTTGGCTGGATTCAGATTCGTAATAAAACCTATCGCAGTTATTCGGTTTGGGACAGCACCCACACTATACAAGTACAAATTGCACAGGTTTGGACGATCCGTCAGGATATCCAGAGAGATATGTTGTTATTTTTAATAGGGATTTCAGCATTTTTTTTACCATTACTGTCCTGGCTGATTTTACAGACCATACGCAGCCATCTTTCCTCTGTGTTCAGCATCAGTCAAAACTTGGAAAAGCAGTCGATTGAGCATTTAAAACCTATTAATCCTGTCGTACCCAAAGAAATCGAACCTTTGGTGAATTCATTAAATACATTATTGAGTGAAATTGCAGAAAGTTTGCAACGTGAAAAACGTTTCACCTCAAATGCAGCTCATGAGTTACGTACACCTCTAGCTGCGATCCGCCTGCATGCACAAGTTTTGCAGAGCGCACGTTCTACCGAGGAGGCGCGAGAAGCAGCTGAGGACATCATGATTGGCATTGATAAAACCTCGCGAATGATTACACAGTTACTAACCTTAGCCCGGATTGAACCCAATGCTCATCAAATTCAAGGCTCGGTCGATCTCGTTAATGTGATTCAAAGTACTCTTTCGATGATGGATTTTCAGCTTTGTCAAAAAAAAGTTGACTTACAGTTACAACTGGAGTCAGCTCTAGTTATGGCTCAACCTGAGCAATTGGAAATTATGCTCCGTAATCTTTTAGAGAATGCCATCATCTATCGTAGTTATGAACGCCCGTGTGTCATAAAAATCAGTTGTGGCTGTGTTAAAAATTATAGCTTTGTGCAGATTGAGGATAATGGAATTGGTTTGGATGAAGCACAAATACCTCTGATTTTCCAAAGATTCTATAGGGTGAATCAGAACAGTGTCATTATTGGCAGTGGTCTCGGCTTATCGATTGTTAAGCAAATTGTCGATTTATATCACGGAAAAGTTGAGTTACATCGGACAAATGCTATTGGTGGTCTTATGGTTAGGATTGAATTTAACCAGCAGAACTAAATAATGGCGCTATTTACTGGGCTGAGAAGTAGTTTTCAAAATTGAAGATTGGGGTGCCATAACTACTTATGGCTATATAGCGACAGAGGTAAAAAAGCCTACTGTCCTACACTCATATATTGCAGCATAAGTCTGATAAAAGCAGTAATATAACTTATGCCACTTAAAGTGAGGGTGATATTAGAGTCTGTAACTCATTTTGTGTAAGTCCGATTTTTTATAAATGATCATTTAATCAACCATCGAAATGAATAGTAAATCAATTCATTGCTTAAAGTCATGAGTAGTAATGCCACATAAGATTGGCAATGTCTATTTCTTTGAACCGTACCGGGTTTGTCGGAGACCAACTTTCCTGAGAGAATGCCCCGATGAAAAAAGTAAAATATACCCCTGAAATCAGAGATAGAGCGGTTCAACTTGTGATTGAATCCGAAAAAGATTATCCATCGAATTGGGCTGCAATCACAGCAATTGCACCCAAGATAGGTTGTACTCCTGAAACACTACGTGTTTGGTATTTAAAACATCTCGATCAACAAAATCCAGTTAAAGTACAGCAACTTTCAGATCAAGAACGGATTAAACAACTCGAACGTGAAAATAAAGAACTGCAACGTGCTAACGAAATTCTACGTAAAGCAGCTGCTTTTTTCGCCCAGGCGGAGCTCGACCGCCCACACAAATAATGGTGGATTTTATCCATCATAATAAAGAGCTGTACGGAGTCGAGGCGATTTGTAGAATTTTACCTATCGCACCTTCAACCTATTACCGGACTTTAGATCTCTGTGAAAATCCAGAACATCGAGCGAAACGAGATCTACATGATGAGCATCATGCTGAGCAAATCAAACGAATTTGGAAAGAAAGTTCAGGTCGATATGGTGTGCGTAAGGTCTGGCAACAATTGAAACGTGAAGGTTATGTTATTGCACGTTGTACAGTTGCTCGATTGATGCAGAAGCTAGGTATACAAGGTGTTTGGCGTGGTAAGAATAAACAAACCACCCGTAGCCGAGATGATCAAAAAAGAGCAGATGATTTAGTGAAACGTAATTTTAGTGCTGATCATCCAGATCAGCTGTGGGTTGCTGACTTTACGTATATTCAAACTCATTCAGGCTGGGTCTATACCGCCTTTATTATTGATGTGTTTTCACGAGCAATTGTTGGATGGAAAGTATCTACACGAATGAATACAGATATGGTGCTCGATGCATTGGAGCAAGCATTGCACGATCGAGGCATGCCAAAGAATGTGATTCATCATTCCGACAGGGGTGTGCAATATCTTTCCATTCGCTATACCAATCGTTTAGAAGCAGCAAATTTACGAGCATCAGTCGGTACGACTGGTGATTCATACGATAATGCTTTGGCTGAAACAGTGAATGGCTTATACAAAACAGAGGTGATTAAATATTTAAAAGCAGATTGGCAAGGTTTAGCGGATGTACAACTTGCGACACTAAACTGGGTAGATTGGTTCAATAAAGAGCGTGTACATAGTGCACTAGGTTATGTGTCACCTTTTGATTTTGAAGCAATGTACTATGATAAAATTAATCCGTTAGGTCAGGTGGCCTAACTTAAATAAAAAGTCTCCGACAAACCCGGTACGGTTCAGTATTAATCAGCAGGGCTATGAGCTTGTGTTCTCAAGTGTATTAATTAATGATAAATCACATGATTCAACTTTTGATATATTCAGCCAGTGTAGCTTTTTTTAATTAAGTGCAGAACCATAGCTAGAAGATAGCTGTAGTTTCTGAATGACCGTCAAGGTCCTTAGTTTTGCCCATTGATCGCTCTCTGGGCATTTTTTTTGATCAAAATATAACGCTATTCTTGCTAAAAATTGAATATTAATTTTTAACGAAAATTATGTGTAGATAGGTCTAGATAAATTTTATTCCATTTTCTGCAAATTATTGGATAAACCAACCAGCTATTCTTGTTTATGGTCTACCAGTCATTCTCATTCCAAGTAGACCATCAAGATATAAAACTACATAGCCAATTTTGCCGATACCAAACGATTCATACTCACACCACGCTCCGCAGCTTCAAGTGCTAGTTTTTGATGAACCATTGATGGAACACGAACAGCAAACCGTCCGCTATACTTTTTTTCTGAAAGCGGTACAGGTAATTTCTCATTATTGCTGATCATATCTGCTACAACTTCAGCAACAAGATCAACAATCCCTGAGAATGCTTTAGATTGTTCTGCATCGAGCCAAGACAGTGACGGAAATTCGGCACATAGACCAACATACTCATTATCTTCTGCTGACCATGTAACACGATAAGTAAATTGTTTGCTATCCATTTGACACCTCACAATGTTTTAAGTTTATCAAGTGCAGCTAATACTTGCCTAACCTGATAAGGTTTAGCCTTTCCGCTATCATCTTGAAGATTAATACGAGGATCGCCTTGCCACGGTGTTTTAAATACCGTGTGACTACCACTTGTTTGTCTTGGTTCACCAAAATATTGCTTACAAACCTTGAGTAAATCGACATAGCGGATATTTTTTGGATTATTCCGCATTTGTTCTATAAGTTGATCAAGATTTGCCATTTAAATGCTCAATAGTGCCAATGAATGATAGTATCAATATTGATACCATTAATCAAGAGTTTGACATGCCTAGTGGCTTATACGAACAGAAATGAATGGTAGGGTGCAAATAGGAATAGGGGGTAGATTTACACAGGAATATGCAATTTACTATTCACTCAATTTGTATAGCAGATAAAAGGGAGCATCAATAATCAAAAATACAGAATTCGGATTGATGTCTTAGATAAAAAAACCTACCAAATTTTATCTAAAGAGTAGACCTGGTATCTTGGAGCTTGTCGTGATTAGCGTCTCTAAACGGCTATAAAAGCAGTTTAGAATTTTAAATAGCTCACATGAACTAGAAACTTTCTTTGTAATTAAATATGTTTTCACTTGGTATCTAAACTTTGATAGAATCAATTAAAACTTTAGAGTTTAAGTGTAAACAATGAGAAAAACTAATATTCGACGTGATAGCTACTTAAAATTTCTGAATACATGGCAAGACCGTGATGTCATTAAAGTGCTTTCAGGTGTACGTCGCTCTGGAAA
>OFRD01000390.1_pt1 | contig 16918 bp, 14 predicted proteins | sample 1543041 | NCBI WGS metagenome assembly OFRD01 (sample SAMN07774234, study PRJEB24372) | wastewater metagenome | isolation source: Exp Tend CN 100WW | collected 2016-02
GATTGGTATGTCGGACGACCGGTGATGATGACCTATAATGATTACCAACTCGGTTTGTCGAATGGTGATATTGGGATTTGCTTTAAGCGTAGTCGAGATGGTCAGTCACAATTCGAAGTGTATTTTCCCAGTTTAGAAAAATGGGTGCCTGCGACTCGCTTACCGAAAAGTATTGAAACTGCATTTGTACTGACGATTCATAAATCACAAGGTTCCGAATTTACACATGTTGCTGTGGTGCTTGATGAGGCTGCGAAAAATTTATTGAGTAAAGAACTACTTTATACCGCCATTACACGCGCGAAAAAGGTGGTCAGCTTATCTGTAGACCCCGATGCTTTACTACAATCTTTGACTGTTCGGACCTCAAGAAAGAGTGGTCTATTAGATAAAATTAATAATTTACTAAACTGTTAATTAAAAATAAATAATACTTACTTTTGTACGAAATTGCTTACAGTGATTCGAGAAATTAGCGCATAGAGCTTTATCAGGGTTTTTGAGATGATGGCTTCACATAAAAAGCTCAACACGGATAGTTGGGTATAATCGCCATAACATAATAATAATGTCTTCAGACAGCGAACTTACAGTGAAGTAAGATAAAGAGGAAACTTACAGCCGCTAAGCCTTGTAGTTTTGGGAGAGACTACAAGGCTTTTTTATATCTAAAAAATAGCTGTCATCCAAAGACTTGCTTAATCTGAGACACGCAATTCAAGCACTTTAGAACTTATCGGTAGCTTGGGAGAGCACTGTTTTTATAGTCAGTCGATATTGATGTCGAGCTTAACCCTGATGTTTAAATCACAGTAACAGATTGCTAGGTTTACATGATGAAAAAAAGATTAACCAATGTACGTAAATGCTTACACGGAGATACGAAAAAGTCGACTTCTTTACATAAGGCTTTATGGCAAAATATGTCACATAAGGACGTAATAAGTTAACACATGGATTGTTTATTATAAAAAACGCGGAATAGCGAATACGATGACTATAAATAAAACAACAAGAACTAAAACATAAGAAACTACAGCGCAAAAAAAAGCCCAAGCCTAGCTTGGGCTTTTTTTTATATGCCAAGTTTAAGTATTTAAACTAAGTCTGCTTCATAACGATCTGTTGCAAATAATGAACGCCGTTGGTTTTTCGAGATTTTTGGACAGTTGGTTGAAATTTGATAGAGCATTTTTGCGAGCATAGGTAAATGTGTACCCACCACAGATTTGCCTGTGGTTAATAGCGATACACTAATATCACGTTCTGGATCTGCCCAACATAAAATATTTGAAAAACCGATATGTCCAAAAGCTTGTCCCGTCATTGGTCCAAATAAACCGATAGGATTACTGCCGAGCATTGGACCTAAGGCATAACGCATGGGGGCTAATAATGTTCGATCTAAGCTGATACCTGACGTTGGTAAGGTCGAGCGAAATACTGTTTGGGCACTCATAATTTGTTTGCCTTGGTATTCACCACCACTCAACAGCATTTCAAAGAAACGCCCCACTTGCTCAGCACTGGTATAAATATTTCCAGCAGGACAAATGGTGTCCATAAAGCGAGTGTCATTGGTGACATCTACAGCAAGCTGTAAGCCTCCACCCAAGACATGATTGAGATAATGGTCTGTACCTAAACTTGGATGCATGCCTGTTGCATAATTTAAAGCCACATCTGCACGATATTCAGCTTTTAAACCATAGTTGAAATAATCTAAGCCCATCGGTTTTTCAATCTGTTCATGCAAAAATTGTCGAACACTTTGTCCTGTTACGCGCTGAACAATTTCACCCAAAATATAGCCTGCGGTGACGGCATGGTAAGCAAGGTGATTGCCTGAGGGTGAAACAGGTTTAGCCGCATACAGAAGTTTTAAAACTCGTTCTTGGTCAAAAAGCAGCTCAGGGGTGACTTCGCTGTCAATACGAGGAATGCCGCCACGATGAGAGAGTAAGTGGAAAATGGTGGCACGACGTTTACCATTCACACCATATTCAGGAATATAGTAGCTAATTGGGTCCAGTAAATTCAGATCACCCCGTTCATCCAGCATGTGAATCAACATTGCAGTAATCATTTTAGATGCTGAAAATAAACAGATCGGTGTATCGGGTGTAGCAATCTTGGCATCAGGCGCTAAGCCATCTGGCGAGTTACCTTGCGCATAACCAATGCTGCGATTTAAAAGTATTTTCCCCTGACGACGTAAACATAAAGTGGCTAAAGGATAATTTCCTGTTTGATAAAGAGCCTCGACACTGTTCCAAATTTTTTGAATTTGTTTTTCAGTCATTCCACCCAATTCAGCTGCAACCTCATCTTTAGATCGAATCACTTGATTCAGGTCTTTTGGCACATAACAGGTATTTGTTGATAAAATTTTCACATTCCCTCGCAATATTTTTATTTTCTTTGCTCTTTGTTATAGATTGATAACAGACCAATGTTAGTTTGCCTATTTTATTTAATGCTGTCAGTTGCCGAATTGCCGACGAACTTAAATCATTTTTGCAATATAGCGATAGATCACTTAAAATAGGCGACTTGCTGTAGTGATGCACGGCAGTCAATTGAGTAATCAATTGATTTTTATCATACGTAATTTTTTTAAGCATCTCGGAGAAATCGAATGGCTTTAACAAACGCAGATCGCGCAGAGATCGTTGCTAAATTTGCTCGCGCTGAAAACGACACTGGTTCACCTGAAGTTCAAGTAGCTTTATTGACTGCTCAAATCAATGAATTACAAGGTCACTTTAAAGATCACAAACACGACCATCATAGCCGTCGTGGTTTGATCCGTATGGTTAACCAACGTCGTAAGCTTCTTGATTACCTTAAAGGTAAAGATGCTACTCGTTACAGCGCATTGATCGCTGCTTTAGGTTTACGTCGTTAATTCGATTAAACTTATTTTTCGGACGATTGCATTTTGAATGCTGTCAGACTGAAAAAGAAAGTCTACCTAGCTTCGGCTAGGTATTGGGAAGGGGCGAATGTTTCGCTCCTTCTTTGTGTCTTAAATTGGTGTTTTTTTAAATCTGGTGAGGTCGGCTTCTAAGCTTTGTCATTTATAGTTACATACGGTAATGTGAATGCCAAACCTTAGGGGTCTCCACTAGAATAAAATCAGGAAACAAAAATACATGTCGATGTTTAATATTATTCGTAAAGAATTCCAATATGGTCAACACACCGTTGTTTTAGAAACAGGTCGTGTTGCACGTCAAGCAAATACTGTTGTAATTACTATGGGCGGCGTAACTGTACTGGTTGCGATTGTTGCTCAACCAAAAGCAAAAGCAGGTCAAGACTTCTTCCCGCTAACTGTTAACTACCAAGAAAAACAATATGCTGCTGGTCGTATCCCTGGTGGTTATGGCAAACGTGAAGGCCGTCAGTCTGAAGCTGAAACTTTAATTTCACGTTTAATTGACCGTCCAATTCGTCCATTATTCCCAGAAGGTTTCTATAACGAAATCCAAGTCACAGCAACGGTTATTTCTTCTGATAAAACCATGGATGCTGACATTGCTGCAATGTTGGGTGCTTCAGCTGCAATGTCAATTGCGGGTGTTCCATTCCGTGGTCCAATCGCTGGTGCACGTGTTGGTTTAATCAACGGTGAATACATTCTTAACCCGAACCAAGAACAATTAAAAGAATCTGATCTTGATCTTGTGGTTGCAGGTACTGAAGCTGCGGTATTGATGGTTGAATCTGAAGCGAAAGAGCTTTCAGAAGACCAAATGTTGGGTGCTGTGCTTTTCGGTCATGACGAAATGCAAATCGCAATTCAAGCGATTAAAGAATTTGCTGCTGCTGCGGGCGCAGTTGAATCAACTTGGGTTGCTCCAAGCAAAAACGAAGCACTTTTAGCTCAATTGAAAGATGCATTCGAAGCAAAAATTTCTGAAGCGTACACGATTGCGGTTAAGCAAGACCGTTATGCAGCGCTTGATGCACTTTATGCAGAAGCTGTTGCTCAATTCGTTCCAGAAAATGACGAAGCGGGTATTGCGGAAGAAGTGAACGAACTTTTTGAAGATCTTAAATATCGCACGGTTCGTGACAATATCTTGTCTGGTAAACCACGTATTGATGGTCGTGATACCAAAACTGTTCGTGGTATTGACGTTCAAGTCGGTGTATTGGGTCGTGCACACGGTTCAGCATTGTTCACACGCGGTGAAACTCAAGCGTTGGTTACAACGACTTTAGGTAATACACGTGATGCGTTGATGGTTGATACCCTTGCTGGTACTAAAACTGACAACTTCATGTTGCATTACAACTTCCCTGCATACTCTGTAGGTGAAACGGGTCGTGAATCTGGTCCTAAACGTCGTGAAATTGGTCACGGTCGTTTGGCGCGTCGTGGTGTTCAAGCGGTACTTCCACCTGCTGATCGCTTCCCGTACGTAATTCGTATCGTATCGGATATTACTGAATCGAACGGTTCATCTTCAATGGCTTCTGTATGTGGTGCTTCATTATCCCTTATGGATGCAGGTGTTCCATTGAAAGCACCAGTTGCCGGTATTGCAATGGGTCTAGTGAAAGAAGGCGAGCGTTTCGCAGTTCTTTCTGACATCTTAGGTGACGAAGATCACTTAGGTGACATGGACTTTAAAGTAGCGGGTTCTGCAAACGGTATTACTGCGCTTCAAATGGATATCAAGATTGAAGGTATCACTGAAGAAATCATGGAAGCTGCATTGAACCAAGCGTATGCGGGTCGTATGCACATCCTCAATGAAATGAACCAAGTGATTTCACGTGCTCGCCCTGAAATTTCAATGCATGCGCCAACATTCCAAGTGATCAACATCAATCCTGATAAGATCCGTGATGTAATCGGTAAAGGCGGCGCAACGATTCGTGCCATTACTGAAGAAACTAAAGCAGCGATTGATATTGAAGATAACGGTACAGTTCGCGTATTTGGTGAAACGAAAGCTGCTGCTGCTGCTGCGGTTGCAAAAATCCAAGCATTAACTGCTGAAATTGAACCAGGTACAATTTACGTAGGTAAAGTGATTCGTATCGTTGAATTTGGTGCGTTTGTGAATATCATGCCAGGTACTGACGGTTTACTTCACATTTCGCAAATTTCTAACGAACGTATTGCCAATGTTGCAGACGTATTGAAAGAAGGTCAAGAAGTGAAAGTACAAGTTGCTGACGTTGATAACCGTGGTCGTATCAAGTTAACAATGAAAGACATCGAACAAGTATAATTGTTCCTTGTTTAAAAAAGCCCGCCTCATGCGGGCTTTTTTAAATTGTAATGAAGTCAGAATGAAGCAACAAAGCTTTATCTTATTGCTTAAGTTTTCTGCTCAGCACATAATTTTACAACGGGTCGATTGTAAGTTTTAGCCCAATTTCTATCGAGTAAACAACAAAAAGCACAATAGAGAATTGTTTTAATGCAAGTTTATTATTTTTACCAGCATCCAACAGAACATCATATTTTTGTACAAAAAGAGCCAAATAACGAAGCTGAGCTTGAGTTTTTATGGGTCGATTGCACACGAGATGATGTGGTGAATCGTGCAGATGCATGGCAAAAAGAAATTTATGCGCATACCGATATTGCACTCAATGAATTCCATGTTAAAGATATTCTGAATTTAGAACATCCTTGTGTATTTGATACCATGGATGATTATGACTTACTTATTTTTCGTAAACTCATCACCCCAGATGATGCGATTAAAGCCGGTGAGCAAGCACTGGAGCAGCATGAAAAATTCTTTGGTTTAGCCACCACACCGATTAGTTTTATGATTACACCGCAAGTCCTGATTACTGTACGCGAACAGGGCAACAAGGCGATTGAAAATTATATTTCACGCATGGAAATCATACTCACGCGTCCACTTCCAGAGCAGAATAAACCGCGAAAACTTGCGGTTACACCGTTAGATTTAGCGCTGCGCTTATTGAATAGTATGGTCGATGGTTATTTAGATTTACGTGTGCCATTGACCCGTCGGGTTGAATTTTGGCAGCAAGAATTATTGCAAGGTCACCGTCGGTTTAGCAAATGGAATCAGCTGTTACAGGAGAATATGGCATTTCAACAAGTCGAAAACCTCTGTGAAGAGCAAATTGATGCTTTACAAGAATTACGCGATGAAATTGTAGATAACTACCCACATTTGAAAGGCAAGAAAAAGCCTGAACGACAGGATGTGATGTTGATTCGTATGGATGATTTGGTGAGTCATATTGAGCGAATTCAAAAACATACGGTTCGTCTTCGCGCGGCTGTTCAAGCAGCAATGGACTTACACTTTTCAGCAATTGCCAATCAAACCAATGAAAATATGCGTATTTTGGCCATTATTACCGCAGTGTTTGCACCACTGACTTTACTGACGGGCATCTATGGCATGAACTTTGAATTTATTCCCGGCTTAAAGTCGCCCATCGGGTTTTTGAGTATGTTACTGGTGATGCTCATCACCACAGTCTTGTTAGTCTATTATTTCTATCGTAGACATTTAGTTGGGCGTGGTGAAAAGAGCGTGATTGATATGTTGGCCCAACAGCATAAAGATCAGCATATTAATTTATTGTGGTTTTTAGATTATGAACCGATTAAGCAATCCGTTAAAGAAACGATAAAGGAAGTCGAAAAGTTGACCAAGCTTAAATAGCAGTTCTCTTTTAATCAAAAGGAAGCTTATTTTTAAGCACAACAATACAACGCTGACTTAAACTGAACGTAAAATATGCTGATCTATGCTTAAACTTTAAGAAAAATCACCTGCTTGGGCATTTTTCGTCAGTATTTTATAGATTTCATCTTTCATTTTTAGTTTTTTACGCTTCATTGACTCAATATCATCATTAATTAAATTAACTGGATTGAGTTCAAGCTGGATGATTTCTTTATCCAATTCTTGATGACTCTCAAATATTTTTGCAAAATGAGGGTCATCATGACGGAGTTTATGGATCAAATCCTGATGTTCAGGAAACATTCGTTTAATCTTTTTATTGCATTCTTTCGTTTTCATAAGCCTAGATTATTCTCTCAGAGTTCATTTATGATAGAAATATCAACCTCATATGGGGCGATATAGGGCAATACGATTCGGTTTTAAAGCATCAGGTTAAGAGTCTTTGACATTCATGTGTTTAACTTGCTGACGCAATTGTTGTACTTCATCAATTAAGTCAAGCATCATGGCGACTGCAGAAAAGCTGGCATCAAAGTCACGTTGTAAACGGTAAGCTCGACGTGCACGAGAAATATCATCACCAAAAAACTGATGAATTCGTTCTTCTGGACGTGTATCTAAAATATCGTATTCTAAAAGTTGTAAAACCCATTCAGGACTCTGTCCGCAGGCATCAGCAAAATGCTTTAAATCAAAACTATGATGCTCATCGATGACTTCGGCATGATTGAATCCATCACAAATAATTTCACGATAATGAATAGTGGTCATGATTCTCTCCTTAAGCATTACGAGGCTTAAATGTTGAAAAGGCTTCCGCGAAAGCTTGATAAGCCTGCTGTTCATGTTCAGTTTGCGCAGTTGGATACACAATATTTAAAACCAAAAATAGATGACCGGGTGTTTTACTTGGTATTCCTTTGTCTTTTAACCGTAACTGTTGACCTGTTTTTGCATTTTTAGGTAAATTTACTTGAACTTTACTTCCTTCAGGGGTTAAGACTTCAATGCTTTGGCCTAATGCCGCCTCCCAAGGTGCAACATTAATGGTGTAATAAATATCAGCACCTTCGACTCGAATTTGCTCGGTGTCTTTATAGTGAATCTCAATATAAAGGTCGCCATTTTTACCGCCATTGATGCCGCTTTGCCCTTGTCCTGCCAAACGGATTTGTTGACCTTCCTTCATGCCTTTAGGAATTTTGACCTTTAATGTTTTACGTTGAACTTCGGGTTCTCCATAAGCATTCAAGGTTGGAATTTGTAAGGTAATATTTTGGGTTGAGCCATGGAAAGCAATGTCAACATCGACCTCTATATTGGCATGTTGGTCTTCACCTTTATAGCTACGTTGTTGCTGCCTGTGTTGATTTTGATAGTGATGATTTCCTCCACCAAAGCCTGAACCGAAACGTCCAAAAAGATCTTCAAAACCACTAAAATTTGAATGCTGCTGTTGGTCAGAGCCTTGACGATAAAATTGTGTATGGTCAAAACCATCCGTGCCTGTATGTTGATCAGATTGATAAAAGGCTTCTGGATGATCTAACTGAAAATCGTATTCAGTTTTTTTCTGTTCATGACTTAAAGTGTCATAAGCCACATTAATGGCTTGCATGTTCTCCTCGGCATTCGCTTCTTTGCTTATATCGGGATGGTATTTTCGAGCTAATTTTCGATAAGCTTTCTTGATTTGGTCTGGGGTGGCATTACGCGTAATACCCAGAATTTCATAATAATTTTTAGTCATAAAATAGGAAGTTAAAACTGGTTATGTTTTAATCATTATTATGCTATTTCATCAAATTGAAATAGTGTAGATCTGTACCTTATTGTTTCAAATTATGACAAAAAAAAGACTCCTGAAAAGGAGTCTTTTAAAATCATAAATAAAATCAATATTTAATCCACGTTACACTACGCCCAATGACTGAAACACCGACATACCCCCGTAGATTTAAATGTTTGCCACTTGCGCTGAGACGTGCCTTACCTTTATAGATTTTGCCTCCAATCGGGTCAAGCACTCGACCATGATTAAATTCACGCGGATTATCTGGGTTTTGTTTAAAGCCCCAAATAAAAGGTAAACCTAAAAATGGTTTGCCTTTTAAGTTACCGGGACAGTTGGTACAAAGCACCATTTTTTCTGTGCCCGGCACACTGCGCGTTGCCACAATAATACCTTCATAAGTACCATCTGGTTTTTTACTAATTTCGACATCAGCCCGCGAGTAACCGGTACGGTCATCAACGGTTTTCCACTTACCCACTAAGGGATCATTGACGCTTTCAGCAAAACTCAATGAAGAAAGTGTTGCGAATACGATGCTTGTAAAAATACCTTGATATAAATTTTTCATTAATTTCCCCCATTTAAATGAAATATTTTATAGTTTTAGAGTAAAGCGCCTAATTTATAGCGATAAACCTTGTGGAAATCAAATAAGAAAAAGCAATATATTTCACAAAAACAATTGATTATGTTTGATTAGTTGGCTTTTGAAAGCTTGAATCTTAAAAAAAGCCCAAAAATGACTTTTGATTGAGTTGTTCAGGAGGCTGATCTTTTTATCTGCGGATTATTTCAGTTCATGTTGATGGTTTAAGCCCGCTGAACTTAAAACAAGATTGAGTTTAATTTTTGTATAAAAAAAGAGTAGCTGTATCGCCACTCTTTTTTAACCGACTGAGCTTACATTAGCTGAGATGTTTGCCAAATAAGCCAAAAGCTTCTTCCGCAGTAAAGCTATAGCGGGTGCTACAGAATTGGCAGTCCATGGTAATTGGATTTTGAAATTCGAGGGTTTCACGTACCGCTTCAACACCAATTTGGATCAGGGCATTGGCACAACGGTCTTTAGAACAAGTACACCCAAACTTTAATTCCTCAATGTCAGGTAAACGGACATCTTCTTCATTATACAAACGATAGAGAATTTCTGTGGCATCGAGCTTGGTCAGTTCTTCAGGTTTTAAGGTTTCAGTCAACATGGTCAGGCGAGGCCAGAGGTCTTCATCGACACGTTGCTGCTCTTCTTCACTATTTCGCGGTAACAGTTGAATGAGTAAACCACCTGAGCATTCTGCGGTACTGGCTAACATAATTTTGGTTGGAATTTGTACAGATAAATCGTAATACTGCATCAAACAACCCGCTAAGGTGTCGTATTCAAGTGCAATGATGCCTTGATAGCGTTCACCAAATTCAGGTTCAATGTTAATAAAAAGGACAGGATTGACCAGTGCTTTGAAAACGGTGCTGCTGTTTTCTGCCTGTAAGAAGCGAGAATCTTCTTCATAATCTGCTGATGCACGTAACTCACCTAAATGATTACATTCCGCCATCGCCCATTTGAATGTGCCAGCTGCTTGAATTTGAAGGCTAATACGACCTTTAATTTTAAGGGTACTGGCAAGTAATGCGGTGGCGCTCAGCATTTCGCCCAACAGGACTTGAATGGCTTGAGGATAATCACGTTGGGCAAGAATTGTTTGTAATACTTTTTCCAAATGGACCACTTCACCGCGAATTGGGCAATTTTCAATATAAAAGCGTTGACGTAATTCAGACATAAATTTCTCCAATAGCCCGTGTTAATGGTGTCTACATTGTAAAACACAAGCTAGTTACTATCATCTCGTGTGACATCAATACGCGGATGCGCTAAGCCGCGTTGTAAATTGACGCCAGTGGGTTCTTGACGAATTTGAGCATCACTTTCAAATAAGTGTTCTAGCTCTGCTAAAGCATTACGATGGGTTTCATAGACCTTTTGTTCATCGGTATAGATACGTTGTTGCTGAATTAATAACTTTTCATCGTAATCACGGAACAATTCAATACTTTTATACGCATCTTCTTCACTAATATCCAATTCACGCAAGGCACGATAGGCCATACCAAGCGATGATAAGTAGGTTTCACGCCAAATCTGTTCGACACCTAAATCACGCAGTAAATGGACATGATGACGATCACGGGCACGTACCAACAGTTTCAGATTCGGATAATTTAAACGAATATGCCGTGCCACGTTCATGGAGTCTTCAATATCATCAATGGCTAAAACAAAAACTTTAGCATGTTGAATACCCGCAGAACGTAAAATATCGGGTTGTGTGGCATCTCCATAGTATAACGTACCACCATACTGACGCACGAAATCAACTTTTTCTAAATTGCTGTCAATCGCGGTAAAGGATTGATGTTGTAGGTGGGCAATACGCGCAATGATTTGTCCAAAACGTCCAAATCCAGCAATAATCATTGGGTTGTGAATATTTGGAATTTCGTCATAGACCGGTTTTTTTTCTTTATCAAGTACAGGAATCACCCATGTGCTGATCAGCCAATACAGCATGGGCGTGAGCACCATTGACAGTGTCACGATAAGGGTTATCGGTTCCAAAATGGCTTGGCTAATGACTTTTTCACTACTTGCGACTTTCAGTACCACAAAGGCAAACTCACCCCCCTGAGATAAGCAGGTCGCAAGCAGCAAACTGTTGCGCCATGAATATTTTAAATAACGGGCAATGGCAGTGAGCGTTATGCTTTTCACCAATATTAAAGTAAATGCCCCACCAATAATCAACCACGGCATATCGACCAAGAGTGACAATTGTGTGGTCATCCCCACGGTCATAAAGAACAGACCGAGTAAAAGCCCTTTAAAGGGCGCAATGCTAGCTTCCAGTTCATGGCGGAATTCCGAATCTGCCAATAACACTCCCGTTAAGAATGCGCCCAAAGTGGTGCTAATGCCGAGTACATCCATCAGCACGACAACGCCCAAGACAATAAATAGCCCCACAGCCGTAATCAATTCATGTGCACCGCTTTTAGCGACAAAGCGAAAAAAGGGACGCATCATATAACGGCTAAATAAAAATAAACCGCTAAAGGTGGCAATAATTGCGGCGAAATAGGCAATACCGTGATGGGTCGATTCATTGCCTGCTAAGAGGGGAATAATCGCCAGCAGGGGAATGGCAGCAATATCCTGAAATAGGAGTACAGAAAAAGACTGTTGCCCAAAGGTGGTGTTGAGTTGTTGTTTTTCGGCCAGTAGTTGCAAAACAAAAGCCGTCGATGACAGCGCGAGTGCAGTACCAATGACAAAACTTGCAGCAATGTTTTGTTGTAAGGCAAAAAAGACAACGATGGCGAGAATAATGCCAGTCATGCCGACTTGTAAGCTGCCCATCAAAAAGATGGATTTACGCATTTCCCACAGCCGTTGTGGTCGCAGTTCTAGACCAATAATGAACATTAACAGAATCACGCCAAATTCAGCCAATTCTTGGATGGATTCAGGGTCACTGGCAATATTGAATACACTGGGACCCAGCAACATACCTGTAAACAAATAACCGAGTACGGTGGCAATTCCGAAGCGTTTGGCTAAAGGCACCAAGAGTAAGGACGCACCAAGGAAAATCGTAATTTGTAACAGTAGCGACATCAGCCTGTCCTAGAATTTATTTTAGTGCCAAAAAATTTAAGCCAAAGCTGAACTTTAACTTAGCTTAATTCCTGAGGGTCTATATCTAAGGTAAGTTTCATGGTTGAGGGCTTTTGATGCAACATATTTTGCCACCAAGCCCGAATATAAAAATGTAATCTCGCCCGATCTTGCGATAGCAGTACCATATGTGCTTGATAACGTCCTGCTTTGCGTTCCATGGGCGCTGGAATGGGTCCCCAAATATCAATCAGGTTTTCTGAAACCTGTCTTAAGGCTTGGGCATGTTGTTCTAAGAAGGCTTGGTTTTGTTCCTGATTTTTCGACTCACAACGAATCAGTGCCGCATACCGAAACGGGGGGAGTAAAGCTGCACGACGTTCTTTTAAGGTTTGTTTGGCAAAATGATAATAATTTTCTTGGATTAATGTCGTGAGTAAAGGGTGGTCAGGTCTGAGCGTTTGTAAATAGACTTCACCTTTGCGTTCCCCGCGACCTGCACGCCCTGCCACTTGAACAATCAGTTGCGCTGTGCGTTCTGTGGCACGAAAATCGACACTAAATAAGCCTGAATCAATATCTAAAATGGCCACTAAGGTTACGTAAGGAAAGTGGTGTCCTTTGGCTAACATTTGTGTGCCGAGCAAAATAATCGGTTCACTTTTTTGAATTTTGTCATAAATTTTTTGCCAGCTTCCCACCCGACTGGTGGAATCGCGGTCAACTCGTATCACATCAAATTTGGGAAATAACTGTTGTAAATGTTCTTCAACTTTGGCCGTTCCCAGACCAATCGATTTGAGTTCGGTATGCTGACACTGTGGGCAATGATCTGGCATGCGGTGAATCGTACCGCAATGGTGACAATGTAAATGCTGATACGGTTGACGGTGTACAGTGAAATTGGCATCGCAATGTGGGCATTTTGCTTGCCATGCACAACTTTCACAAATCAACACGGGCGCATAACCGCGTCGGTTTAAAAACACCAAGACTTGTTCTTTTTTATCGAGGCGTTTTTGTATTTCATCAAGCAGGCTTTGGCTAATCCCATTTTGCTTTTGAGCAACTTTCAGATCAATTAGATGAATTTTAGGCATGAGTGCCACACCTGCGCGCTGACTCAGTTCTAAACGGGTCATTTTGCCTGCATCAACCAGTGCATAACTGTCGATGCTTGGGGTGGCTGAACCTAAAATAATCGGACAGCTTTCTAAATGTGCACGATACATTGCGACATCACGTGCGTGATAGCGAAAACCTTCTTGTTGTTTAAAGGACAGATCATGTTCTTCATCTAAAATGATTAAACCTAAATTGGGCAGCGGTGTGTAAATAGCAGAACGGGTGCCCAAAATAATCGAGGCTTTGCCTGTTTGTGCCGCTTGCCATGCTTGTAAGCGTTTGGTGTCATTCAGCCCTGAATGCAGTAATACAATGTTGCTGTGAAAACGCGATTGAAAGCGGCTAATGGTTTGTGGTGTTAGACCAATTTCAGGCACTAAAACCAAGACTTGTTTGCCTTGTTTCAGTACCTCTTGCATGATCTGCAAATACACTTCAGTTTTGCCACTACCGGTTAAGCCATCGAGTAAAAAGGCTTGATATTTTTTCTGTGCCTTGAGCACGTGTTGAATGGCTTTCTTTTGCTCGTCATTCGCTGTTAACGGCATTTGCGCTAGGGTAACAGGGTGGGGAGAAAAATCTTGCTGTTCTAACACACATTCCACAATGGCTTTTTTTTCTAAAGCTTTTAATGTAGCTGTTTCAATGCCGGCCAAATTTAAAATATTTTCTGTGGTTCCGGTTGGATGCAGCTTGAGTATTTTATAAGCCTCTTGTTGTTTTTCCGAACGGGTGACTTTTGCTTCGGCATGCAGGTCTAAAACATTCCACATGCGTGCCAATAAATTATACGGTTTGCCTTGGCGTAAAAAAGTCGGTAAGGCACTTTGAAAGACTTCCCCAATCGGGAATTGGTAATATTGCGCTGACCATGTCAGTAAACTTAAAATTTTCTGATCTAAAATCGCCTGCTCATCGAGCAATTCGGTAATGGCTTTGAGTTTAAACCGTGGGTCAATTGGGGTGTCAGGGGTTAATTTTTCCACAATAATCCCGATCAGACTTTGCCGTCCAAATGATACTGCAACACGCGCGCCCACTTGGGCTTGTTGGTACTGTTCAGCAGTTAAGCTGTAATCAAAGCAGTCATATACATGTACAGATACAGCAACACGAATGCGATAAATATTGGATGGAGTCGATGTTGTATTTGGCATAAATAAGGGTCAAATCGTCCTAATCAAATTTCGTCGTGCTCAAGATCGAGTTATGTTAGAGTGAGCAAATCATTTATGTCTCAGAATATGAATGATTTTGGTGGTCAGACGCAACAGCGCTGAAGCAAATTTTGGAAAATTAGAGCATTACAATGCCTGCATATCAATTTACTGCCATTGATGCTTCAGGGAAGCAGCAAAAAGGCGTGTTAGAAGGCGATTCCGCGCGTCAAATTCGTCAACAGTTAAGAGACAAAGCACTCATTCCTGTCACGGTCGATCCTGTTGAGCAAAAAGATAAGCATCGCTCAGAACGATGGTTGCAAAAAAAAGTCACCGCTTATGATTTGGCCTTATTTACCCGTCAACTTTCCGTTTTGGTTGCTGCCGCAATTCCTTTAGAAGAAGCACTGCGTGCCGTGGGTAAACAAAGTGAAAAAGCGCATGTGCAAAACTTGTTGATGTCGGTACGCTCAAAAGTCATGGAAGGGCATTCACTGGCCAATGCCTTGCAGCAAGCAGGGCGTTTACCTGATTTATATATTGCCACCATTGCTGCGGGTGAGCGTTCAGGGCATCTCGATTTAATTTTAGACCAATTATCAGATTACACCGAAAACCGTTTTGCCATGCAAAAGAAAGTGCAGGGTGCGATGATTTATCCAATTATTTTGATGCTGATGTCCTTTGCCATTGTGATGGGGTTGATGACCTACGTGGTGCCAGACATTGTCAAAACCTTTGATCAAAGTAAAGGTGCGCTGCCTTGGATTACGGTTGCGTTAATGAAAGCCAGTGATTTTATTCGGGTGGCATGGCCCTTTTTGCTTGTCGCAGGTGTGATGGGTTTTATTGGATTAGTTCGGTTTTTAAGAACTTCGGCTGGGCATTATGCTTTTGATCGTTTAACACTCAAATTGCCATTATTTGGTAAATTATCGCGTGGTATAAATGCTGCACGTTTTGCCAGTACCTTATCGATTTTGACCAAGTCTGGCGTACCGTTGGTGGATGCACTGAAAATAGGTGCAGCGGTCAGTAATAATTGGGTGATTCGCGATTCTGTCAATTTAGCGGCAGAAAAAGTAACGGAAGGCGGCAACCTTGCCACGCAACTGGAGCGTAGTGGTTATTTCCCACCGATGATGGTACAAATGATCAAAAGTGGTGAAGCCTCGGGTGAACTGGATCGTATGCTCGAGCGTGCATCAACCATGCAAGATCGTGAAGTCACCACCTTAATTTCAACTTTACTGGCACTGCTTGAACCCTTAATGTTGGTGGTGATGGCGAGTATTGTTTTAGTGATTGTAATCGCGGTGATGTTGCCGATTGTAAATATGAATAATATGATTTAACCCATTTTATAAAGATAAAGATTTTTGCGAGAGAGTTATATGCAAGCTAAAAAATATCAAGCGAAGCAATCAGGCTTTACCCTCATTGAAGTAATGGTGGTGATTGTGATTTTAGGGGTGTTGGCTGCACTGATTGTACCAAATGTGATGGGACGTGGCGAGAAAGCCAAAGTGGATACCTCTGCCATTACTTTAAAAGGCGTTGCGGGTGCTTTAGATCAATATAAGCTTGATAATGGTAAGTATCCTTCGATGCAAGATGGTGGTTTAGATGCTTTAGTTAATCAACCTGCTTCTGCAAAAAATTGGATGCAAGGTGGTTATGTGAAAGGCGGCTATCCAAAAGACAGCTGGGATAATGATATTCAATATGTGATTCCAGGTGCCGAAGGTCGTGCCTTTGATTTGTATTCTTTTGGCGCAGATGGTAAAGAAGGCGGTGAAGGTACAGATACTGATATTTATTATCAGCCTTAACTGAGAATCATTATTTTATTGCATTTATGAAATAAATCACTTCACTTGATCTGATGGTTCAATACAAAGTGAAGTGATAATAAATCTTAATTAATGAGTATATGTTAAAATATTGAATTTTATATAAATAATATAATATTGCTATTTGGTAGTTATAATAAGAATTATTCCCATATTTAATAGTTACAATAATGATGAAGTGTGAAGAAAAATAGCCTTTTTATTTATAAAAAAACTTGCATAATGTTTGAAATGGCAACGATTTTGTCTATGGAGGATAGAATGAAAGCATTAATGATAGCGGATGAAATTGGTCAATTTCATTGGTCAATGCTCAAATCTGTTCTTTTGATTTTAAGTTTACTTCCCATGAGTCAAGGCATTTTAACTTTATGGCATGCGACAGAGGGAAGTAGCCAAATTATGGTGGGTTTTTTTGCCATCAGTGTATTTAGTACCTTACTGGTACTGTGCTTTTGGTCTGCATTGAAAGCGACTGTATTAAGCTTAAAACAACAACAGATTTCAGCTTTAGAACACCGTGTGGTCAAAATTTATTGTTATATTCCAATGTTATTTTTAGCAACCATGATGTCTTATTTAGTGACTCAATTATAAAATGATGTGTA
>OFRD01000392.1_pt1 | contig 16871 bp, 41 predicted proteins | sample 1543041 | NCBI WGS metagenome assembly OFRD01 (sample SAMN07774234, study PRJEB24372) | wastewater metagenome | isolation source: Exp Tend CN 100WW | collected 2016-02
CATAATACATTTTTCCGCGTTTCTGGCGGAGCGAACCCACTACCCACTGCCGCAGATGGGTCAGTTCGTGAAAAAGAGTTTTTATATACAACTCCTCACACATATGGGTGTCCAGTTCAATCAGGAACTCTCTGGGGCGATAGGTTTCACCCACATAATCACAATACCCATAAACGTGCTCACGCCTTAATCCACGATGTACAATCTCCACATAGATTTTGTGGCGCGGAAAGAATTTATTCAGAAACCAAGAGGCAACATCCTCACAGGTGCGCTTGCTATAACCGTATCCACTAATGCTAAGAACAGACATTGACCCCAGTGCAAAAAATAAATGAACGAAGAGATGAAAATCAGTTTGTCTTTAATAGTCATAATTTAACAGGCGAATGCCAGACCTCCAAGTGATGCTCCAAGTGCGGTTGCCCATCCACGATTTCTGCGATTATTGGGGGTGCTGGTCATAGAGCGTCCAATTGCACCTCCAAGTACAGAACCTAAAAGAGTCCGAGCAGGATTGCAGTTATGATTTGTTGCTCTTCCATAATAACCATTATTGTATTGGTTGGAAGGATTCCAATTGCCACCACTCACCTGATTACAAGGAACATTATAGGATTGAGTCTGAACTCCACCCGGATAGTAGTTTCCGTATTGGTCATAACCACCGGGAACATAAACTTCCTGATATTGGGTGCAGACACCGTACTGATTCACCTGTTGTGCCATTACTGGTGTAGGTAGAAATACAAGTGGGAGGAGAAGGATGAGTTGTTTCATTTTCATTTTGCATAAAGATAACCACCTGCCCAATCTGCATTTTTAAGTGCCCATTCCCTTTCTTTGATGATTAGGAGATTGCACCTTTCACCTTTGGCAGGTGCTTTCCACCCAGCAGATTTTAACACTGAACCAGTCTGTTTATCAACGAAGCAGTGAACACTGCGATGACCACCACCATCAATAAACACAATTTTGTGATACTTTCTACCAGATTGAATCTCATAATCAATCGGGCAAATACCTGCCTCAAGAGATTTTTGGGCATTCAAGTGATGCTCTACGTTATCACCATTCTCCACAGATCTTTGGTGACTGCGAATCGAATAGTCACAATAGTTTTGCTTGAGAGCATCAATTAGCATGTGGCAATACTTAACTACATTCAATTGAATTGTGTTGCGAGCATCCTGCCCAGCAACGTAATCAGAAAAAGTAGTAGTCATTTTGTTTGAGTTAGGTTTGAAGTGAAGTGGTTACACTATAGGGACACTTTACACGTCCCCCCTTTATATTATCAACAAACAAGATTCGGAACAAATAACCAGATATAATTACCATCTTCGGGTTCAATTCCACCAACAACAAATTCAGAATGAATTGCATCGGCACTGGCATAATCATCTCTACGAATCTGATACTCAAGGCGATTCGTAAATGTTCCAATCAATTCATCAATGCAGTTCTGTCTGTTCATTTGGAAAGTTTCAGTAGGAGTGATTTAAGAGTGGATTTTTTTACTTTTTGAATGTTTTGGCAATCAACCCCTTGACTAGATTGAATAACAAATACCCACCCATTACATGTAACCAAGGAATACTCAGGGAAAAAATAAATGTAAGAATTGCCCAGATGATTGTAGTGTAAATTGGTAGGGCAATAAGTGCTGCAATCAATTCAGAAGCAGCATTAACTAATTCCTTTTCTTTTTGAGTTGTTGAGTTTTGAGTGAGTTGTTGAATGAATTTGAGGTTTTCGGAAGAAGTCATTTTGAGAGTTTCAGTAGGAGTGATTTAAGTGCTTGTTTGCGAGCAACAATTTGCCCCTTACACATACCTTTGGTTCGTTTACATTTACCAGAGTTATGTTTCCAGTTTGGAGTGTTCATTGTGGGAGAAAGAGATCGTGAATCTTTGCTCTGATCGCATAAACATCTTCACACTCATAATCATCATTATCCAGAGCATTACCAATGAAATTGTAAATCATGTCCCATTCAGTTTCTGTGAAGAACTCTTGAATTGTTTTGGTCTTGAGTGTCATTTTTTTAACCTCCACCATAAACATAAGAAACAACTTCAGCATCATAAGTCACATTTTCAATCACCTTGATGCTTGCATTATCAAACTCTTGTTTCCTATTCCAATTGATCCATTCAGAACCAACATCACCAAACTCTTCCATAAAGAGAGTTTCACACTGGGGAAGTGATTCGGCAGCAATTACACACATTCCAGGAGTGTAATCGTAAAGAACATCATTGAGAATGTAGAGATTCATTTTGGTTGGAAAGTTGGGTTTGAGTGGTTACACTATAGGGACACTTTACACGTCCCCCCTTATCTATCCTTACTTTTTGAATGATTCAGCAATAAAACCCCTGAAAAGATTGAATAATAGAAACCCACCTAATATATGCAACCAAGGAATACTTAGAGCAAAAATGAATGTAAGAATTGCCCAGATGGTTGTTGTATAAACTGGTAGGGCAATAAGTGCTGCAATCAGTTTAACTGATTCTTCTTGAGTTGTAGAACTTTGATTCTTTTGTTGAATGGATTTGAAAGTTTCAGCAAGATTGTAAGTCATTTTGTTTGTGAAGAGTTGAATTTGTAGATAACATTATTCATTTTAGGTAGTGTGACTTCAGTGCCCTCAGGAACTGAATTTAGCAGTCGGTTTAGTAATCTTGTTCTGTTAGAGTTCTTTGATAGATCTAACTGAGTGTGAATGGGAATCTCTTCTGAAACTCTATTCTCATAAGAGAATTTAACGTAAATGGTTTGTGTCATTTTGTTTGAGAGTTTAGGTTGATTCGTTGATCTTGAATAAGACAATCTAAAAGAGAAACTAAATCCTGATCATTCTCATTACCTCCTGAAAGATATCGAAGTTTGTTGTGTAACTTGATTGCTAATTCAAAGGTTTCATTATCAGGGCAATTCATCTTAGTAGTTAGAAACAACAGAGTGAATAGTTCCAGTTGAAGTGTATACTAACTGAACATCGCAAGAGTATTCTTCAGAGAGAGAATATGCAAGATCAATAGCACGATCTTCATCAGTGGTTTCGTTCTCCCAAGGGGCAGAAGAACAACGAACAGAGAGTTGCATTTTGGAAGTTTTTGAAGGTTGAGTGGTTACACTATGGGGACACTTTATGCGTCCCCCCTTTACTTTACTTTACCTATGCACACACAGCAACAGGAATCTCTACCTGTTGAAGATACTTTTCATCCCAACTTCTGGTATTGTAACATACCCATTCACCATCTTTGAACAAATAGGCATACTCTTCAGCACCATCAGTAAGATACTGCTTCAGGTTGGAATCAATACGTGGAGGATTATACTCTTCACCTCGTGAAGTGTAATACAATGCTCCAGTAGTTGGCAAAATTTCATTATTCCAACCTGCATTTGTCCACAGGCAACTTATATCACCACCATCAATTAATTCAGTAGCAGCATCATAAGAGTTGAAATGTTCTTGGAGTTTAACGCCATTGAATGATGGATAATTGTCATAATGACAATATACTGAAAGAATTGAACCATCAGTGAGTTGAACACCGATTCTACCTCTTGTTGCCATGATTTTGTGTTGAGTGAGTTTGTGTAAAGAATTAAAAGAGTTTGGAAGAATAAGAGGGGCACATAAAGCACCCCTCTTTGTGTATGAAATCAAACGATTTCAATATCACCATTCTTTAGGGCACGATTAAACTCATAACCCCAAGATGTTTCTGCTCTGTCACAATCATCTTCAAGAAGATTATTGAAACGAATTGCAGCATTATCATTTTGAAAGATGTATCGGTAAACTTTATCCACATTGCTGTGAAAAATTACCAATAGATCGTAAGTTCCTGTGTCGTTTGAAACAACAGCAATCCTTGAGATTGCACTGGAAATTACATTGTAACCCAAACTTGAAGTAGGAGCAGTGAATGGATGAAGTGTTTGTGTCATTTTTGAGATTTGGTGGTTTGAAAGGTTTGAACCTTACACTATAGGGACACTTTACACGTCCCCCCTTTAACATACTTACTTAAAACTTACATTGACTCCGATAACTTTTGCAGTTGGGTTTCTTGCCAGTGCAGTTTCTCGGGCATCTTTTTGATTGTTTGCCTGCACTTGCTCCTTAAACACTTTACCACCAACATAGAGATCGACGATGAATTTCATGAGAAAACTTTTGGTAAACCAGCAATAATTAAGAAAGATAAGAGAGCAACAATATCCCAACATTTATGGCGAATCATATAAGGAATGGCAAGAGAATTGCCCACCAGATATAATCGGCATCCTAAAGTTGTGTCGTGATACATTGTAATGATGTAGGCAAAACAGATAATGAAACTGGAAAGAATGCGAGCACGATTTTCAATCATCGGTAAAGATATCCTCCAGACCAGTCAGCATTCGCAAATAACCATTCTCTATGTGATATAATACAGAGATTATATCTTTCACCTTTGGCAGGTGATTTCCACGATGCGGATTTTAGAACCGAACCAGTTTGCTTATCAATGAAGCAATGTACTGAGCGATTCCCACCGCCATCAACATAAACGACTTTATGATACTTTTTACCAGTCACTATCTGATAATCAATGTCACACTTACCAGACTTGAGTTCATCAATCTTTTGTTGATGATAACCAGGAGTGGCATCAAAACGATTCAGAGAATGTTGATGACCACGAATTGAATACTCTCGGTAGTTATCTTTGAGAGACTCAATCAGCAGCAGAGTATTCTTGAGAACCGAATCTGTGATGGTTTGTTGTGCCCGTGCCTGAATGGTGAGTGTCATAATCAGTTAGAAGGTTCGGTGATCCAAATAGCACGATCAGTTCCCATAGTGAACTGATTATCCCAGATAAAGTGACAAGATTCTTGCCGAGTCCAGTGAAACTTTTCAACGAAAAAGTCTACTGCTTCAGTCATACAAACAAAGCGGTGAGTTTGTCTCATTTTAGAGATTTGAGAAGAGGTGTTCATACTATAGGGACACTTTGAAGGCCCCCGAAGTTACTAACTCCAGGATTTCTCCAGAGTAAAGTTGAGTCTGCTAAACTCTGTGCGATTCACAACTTTGTATGAACCATATTTATTAGTAATCACATAACCTTCGTGCTCACTACTGCGACCATCAATCTCACAGGAAATACTTTTATCGGCACGAATGTAGAAGAACAAATCCATCTTGATGGACTCTACAAGTTTCCACAACCGAATCAGGTTCTTGTCACAATTACACTTCTCGGCAATCTCATACTCACACACTTTGCGATTCTCACGAATACAAAGGTTGATCTCTTTCTTGATCTTGACTACTTCTTTCTCGGGCACAAATTCACACAAAGTGCTCATCTGGCGGGCAAAGTTACAGAAGTCAAGAATATCTTCACGATCCTCAATTAGAGACACTCTGGGTCGCACCCATAAGACCGTAGAACAGGCACGAACTTTCGCACCGAAGGATGCACTACAATCACGAAGATTGCTCCCAGAATAGGTTGTATGAGGGGCAAAGATAATCGGTTTGGTGATTACTTTTGGAAACTTGTAGGTGATAGTATTGGGACGGTAAGTGTCAGAACCACCATAACCAATAAAGTCTCCCTGAATAATACCATCAATTCGTGGTAAATAATCATAACAAGCATGAAGAACTTCTGCAACTTTACCCGTATGATTTACATCAATTTCTTCATGAGAATGATTGATTTTGATTTTGATTTTATTGAAGACACTTTTAGTGCCAACAAAGAATTTACCATTCTCTGGGTTTGTACCAAAAACTATTGCAGGGGAACCATCAATTTTAACGGTAATCTTTGATTTTGCAGTGAACCAATTCAGCACAGATAGATCACCTGTCAGGATAGAATCTTCTGGGTGGTTGAGGTGTGTGTTCTTCATGAGATCAGTTAGATTTTTTCATTCCAAACTCGTAATGCCTCAAATCCATTTTCGTCCGTACCCATTTCATATTTAATTGTCCAATTAGGTTGGCAAGTGAATGTTGCTTCAATACCTTTCATTCCAACATGATAGTTTTTACCTGCTGCCCAAGATGATTTGTTGATTCGTAGAACAGTTTGATGTGCCATAATTTTTTGGTTTGTGGTTACACTATAGGGACACTTTACACGTCCCCCCTTCTTTCAAAAATCCAAATACTTTTCAATTGCTTCATCAATCGAATTTGATAATTTCAGAGGTGGTAAAATAACATCAACTTCACCAATATCACATTGATAATAGTCACCAAGTTTTAATTCAATCATTGCACCATCTGCACCTTCCTGATATAAAGAACGGGCAACTTCATCTTCCACAATCACAACACGACGAGCAGTAAGATCAAGTACTAAAAGATAATCATAAGTAGAATCTTGTTTGAAATCTTCAACTGTCTTTGTTTCAGAAAGAAAAGATTTGACCTTAAACTTTTTAGTAGCATTAATATCTTTACGTTTATAAAATAAATTCTTTCCCATCTTCATTTCAATCTTAATAAGATTTTGATTATTGTCATCCCAGACAAAATCATATCCGTTTTGATCAACTCGCACAAGATCTGAGAACTTTGCGAGTGCTTTTTCTACAGCAGTTGAACGGGCAAAGTTATCAGCATTAGAGCAGAATCCTTTATCGGAATAAAGAGAATCAACAACACCAAAAACTTTACTCCAGTTTACACCAGATTCCAAATGGTCAATTAGATGTGTCATAATTCAAAAGATTTCAGTTGAGTTGCATTTTTGATGATCTTTGATATACTTTCGGGCAGAACTTTCTGTTCTACAAAGTTTCTCAAGTTGTTTTCCATTGTAAATAACCAAAAACTGATTACCATATGGAACAGCAGCATATTCTCCTTTGTTGATTAGAAATCCCTCTTTCATCGGTGTTTTTGATTGTGGTCACCTCACGATATCACCTCATCACCACACTGTCAACCATCTCACCCCTCTCAAAGACAGCATCCACAACACTTTGAAGTGCTCTTTCAGTTGATATACCTACTTTAGAATATACTGGCACTACACATAAACCCCAGACCTTATCTTTACCTCCTTTACGAAGTACACGACCGATAGTTTGAGTAAGTTCAATCACATCCATATTGCGAAGAAAGACAACTGCTTCTAGTTCACTCACATTAATTCCTTCCGCTAATATACTTCTATGAAAACAAATAAATTTCTTGTTGCTATCACGACCCCAGGCATTTAGAGTATCAAAAAATACCTCACGATTGACTTTCTTACCATCAATTACTGCTCCTGTTTTTGAGGTAATATAAAGATATGAATATCCACGAGATTGTAGTTTACTGATACAATCAGTTTGTGATACCAGATTGATAAGTTGCTTTGAAGACTTTACACAGACAAGAATCTTTTTGCAATCAATGTCATCAAGAGTCTCCAATAGATTACTACTATCACATTCAGCAGTGATTTGTTTGCCATCAATAACTTGGAATCGTTTTGCTACAATCTTAGGAGCAATAATGTATCCACCATCAACAAGTTCTGGTGCAGAAACACGACAAATGATGTTACCATAAACCTCAGAATCATTCATTCCCGGTTTTGTGGGAGTGAGTGATGTTTTTCTGGTCGCAGTAAAGAAGTAGCAACGATTTGCATTCGCAGAGAAATACTCTGTTGCAGGGAAAAAGTTACGTTTGACGGAATTATGTGCCTCATCAAAATATATCGTATCTACATCAATCTCGGCATCAACCAGACGTTGGAGAGAGTTATAGGTTGTAAAGATGAGTTTATGAGAGGAGTTATGAGTATCCACCCACCTACGAATTGCACCAGGATTTGTGGTAGATTCGTGATGAATTTCTCCACTGTGAACGTGAAGAACTTCTGCATTCACAATAAACTCCAGAAACTCACTAGACAACTGCTCTGCAAGCAGAATACGAGGAGCAACAACAACAATGGTCTGTGGAGTTTCTAATTGAAACTGCCTTACAGAATCCATAATCATATTCAGTGTTTTCCCACCACCAGTTGGAAAAATTAGTTGACCAAGATTGTGCTGCTGCATTGCAACATCACCACGAATCTGATGAGGACGAAGAGAAATCATTGGGTTGGTGCTTATAATGAAGTTCAGTTTGCTTGTGTTTTCAGATTCTTAAGTTGCTCCTGAATACTGAGCATTGCCGAACGACTATATCCTGTCGCATAAGGATAAGATAGTTCACTACGTTTGGATTTGGAATCTACATTATAACAAACATTAATCGCATCTGCAAGATGCTCAATCAGAGTCTCCAGAGTTGTGATCGGAACATTCACAGTTTTCATAATTTTGAAGTAGTTACACTATAGGGACACTTTACATGTCCCCCCTTACAATCATTTAGAAGTATATTTGTGCTTCAATTCTTTTTCCGACTTCTTTCCAGTTGCATCAAGAACAACATCTCTCAATACACGTTCACCTTTTTTCCTAAGTGCCTTAATTTCTTTCTCTGAGTAACCAGATGGTTTATGTGGAGTATATCCAGGAGCAGGTTCTGGTGCTTTTGTTTTAGTTGATAGAAGTGAAGATGCTCCTCTTTCTAAATCTCTTGGTTTTGCTTTAGTTTCTGTTGAAGATTGACCAGATTTTTTTGCGGCAGCTCTTTTTAATGCTGCTTTCTTTCTTTCTTCATTATGTGCTGCCATTAGTGCTGCTGCAACTTTGCTAGACCCACGTTCTCCTTCTGGTTGTTGAACTGTTACAGATGTTGGTTTTGGAACACCAATATCTTTACGAGGTTTATATCTTTTACGAGGTGCAAACTTACCACCACCAATTGCTTTTTTTGCTCTAACTTCGGCATCAGATATTCTTCTTGTTCTACCGACACGTCCACCCTCACCAGTCCTAATTACTTGTGCCCCACGCATAAAGGGAGCATCGTATGCTTCTTTACAAAATTCAGGAAAAGACTTCATTTTAGCAGTGTGGAGAACCTTTGATATATTTATACCATAAAGCACCTTCCTACCAAAAAAGCAGGAAGGTGGACACTTCTCAAACTGGTTTTTTAATCAATACTCTTCGTCTTCAATCACCTCCTCTGTAGGTGAAACTTTCGGTCCCTTTGCTACGAGATCATTTTCTTTGAAGAAACGTATTCTTTCGTGTCGGGCAAGAGTTAAAAGTTCATACTTTTCTTGTTGCTCTTCTGTGAAGTTAAAGTTTTGTTTCCTCCAAGAATCACGAAGTTCTTTGAGATGAGGCAGAACGTTTACAGTGTTGGTCATTTACTTGTTGAGGTTGAATTGAAGGGGTTTGTATGTGTAACCAAATCCTTGATGAGATTTAGTGTTATTTCGCATTTGTTCTCGTATCTTTTTTTGTTTGTAATTGATTACACTTTCTTCGGTAGAAAGAATAATTTGTCTTGACCTTTGACCCGATCTATTACAACTTTGTTTTCGTTGACCAGTAGTTACAAAAGAAACACCAGGAGTATTAAGTTTCATTTGTTGAGAGGTGATTTGTAGAAACGTGTGAATGCAGTTACAAGAATAATCAGTGTGGAGATAACACCGACAAAACCCAAATAGGTTACGGCATCACCAGTGAAATTGAAAGTGTCGGGAGTCATCATTAGTAATCAATGTTTGAGTTGAGGTATTCTTGAAGGTTGAAGTTTTCATCCCTCTCCAGAGGTTCGTTCATCTCCTCCACAAAATCAAAAGAAGAGAACTCTTCAATTGAAAGATCATCAAAGTCGTCCATTTGTTTTCGGTGGTTACACTATAGGGACACTTTACACGTCCCCCCTTTTAGTTACGATTTAACAATTAAAATCTCATGAGAGTCTTTTTTGCTATGATCTACACCACGATCTTTCTTGTTCTTTCCAACTCTTTTTTCCCCTGCTTGATATGAATAATGCCATTCAGGATAGTAGAGATCAAAGTCTTTATAGTATTCACGAATGGTTTCGCAGTTATTGTATGAAAGAATAAAACTACCCTTGTGATTGTGTAGAAGATCCCTCAACTTTTCATGATCAAAACCTGTATGGTGAACATCAATGTTGCAGTTGGGATACATACCCTTCAACATCTTGTTATCAGAGTCTTTTTCCAAATAATATGGAGGATCAAGATATAACAAATCATTTTGATAGTTTGGAATCACTTGATCAAATGTTTGTTCCTCCACATGCAACTTTGGATTGCGATAAGACCTGATATAATGTACCATTTTATCCCATTTTGTCTGACTCTCATAGATTTTACTCATCCACCCCATATACATCGGACCATAAGAAAGATTATGATTAAAATAATAATATGCAGCAGCAGTAATGCTATCTAAATGAATAGGAATACGTTTGTAATGATCAGTATTCCAATCTTTAAGCATTTCTTGTGTATAATCCCATTGAACTAAAAGTTCTTTGATTTCAGCATACTTTTCTTTTGTAGGAGTCAACTCCTGGAGTTTATCTGCAAACTCATTTGGTGAACTTAACAGAACATTCCAGAAGTTGACAAGTGCATGAAAGATGTCAAAACCATGAACATTGATACCCAATTCAGATGACCATTTAGACTCTAATGAACCTCCACCAACGAAAGGTGAGATAATCCTCTCAGGATAAGGAAGTTTGGGGATATATTCGGTAATAATCTTATATGCCTTAGATTTACCACCAGCATATCTAATTGGAGTTTTCATAGACGGGGATCTGAGAACTTAGTTGAAATCTTGACTGCATCAGAAATAGTTTCTTTACCAATGTGATAAGCAGAAGCATAGTTTTGTGTATACGAATATTATATCATTTACTTGTAGATTTGGCAAGTTGTTCAGCGTGTGCTTCTTGAATATGTTTCTCCCAAGGTTTTCCAGATTCCTGATAATTCCAATCAGGATACTTGTTTTCGATTGCAACATAATCTTTCAGGCACTTTTCTTCCATTTCCTTAAATGCCGAAATCATAATTTGCTCAGTGCTAAACAAACCTTTAACTGGTGCAGATACTTGTTCGGAAGAAATCATGTAGATCTCAACATTATTATCGAGAAGAATCTCCTCATAAATGAGTTGTTGAATCCCAAATGATCGAATAGATGGACGACCACAATTAGCAGATTCATAGAAACTCATTGTAGACTTAATTCCCTTCTTACTTACACTTCCACCGATTTTTTTAATTACACCATTGGATGTAAGAATATAAACTCTTCCTGCATCATTTTTGAGAATATTGTTATTAAGTTTTTCCCATTCAACACGCAAACGTGCTTTATTTCCATTAGTGTTTAATTTGAAAGTGCCAACTTTGATTGATGTAGAAATTGTATGTGCAAGGTTCATAATAATTTGTTTGGTTGGTGATTACATTATAGAGACACTTTGAAGGCCCCCAAAGTGCTTATTTTGCACTTTCCTTGAAAAGATTTACATTACCCCAATCCTTTTTATACACAATCACGCATATATCAGCAGCACGATGAACTCCCACAGAAGTGCAGACACTCATATAATCATCACAAACAAATCGGACTTCTCCAATAAAGTTTTTGTGTTCTACAATTACTCCCACTGCAAATGAGTTCATCTAAATGCTGCCTCCAGAGGTGTGATTTTGATGGGCATTGATGTATAACAAGTTGTATTTTTGAAATCTACTTGTTTACCAATAGTCTTACTATTTACAGGAGAATGAAACTTATAGGTCTTGTGATTATAAAAACCCCACACGGTTTTAGTAACTTTACCATTATTATAAGTAAATTCACGAGAACAATATAACCAAATCGCAAATACATCACGTTTGAAATGTTCTACTTCATAGTAATGGTCTTTTGGTTCCTTGTGAAGAAACTGTGGAATCAAATCAATTGAGAGGGTCATCAGGAATGGAGAGAGCATCATAATCAGGATACATTACACTTACAATATATTGTGCTAAATCACGATTCGGAGCAATCACATCCACCGACACATCCAGATGATTAGGAACATCTTCGGGAGAATCTTGCATCGGAAGAGATATATCTACTCTCCAGACACGACCATTCTTGAGATGTGCCTCATAATCAACAATCATATCAGCACTCATTTGTTTTTTTCCTCTGTGAAGTATTTGAGTTGAGCAATTTCAGATTCATATTCACGAACCTTATTTTCCAAGTATTCAATTCTTTTCTTTTGTTGCTCTGCAAGTTCAGACAACATTCTGTAATTTTCGGTGCTCATGATTATGTTGTGAAGGAAGTTACAACACGGGATTCTTCATAGTCAAAAACTTTGATTGTAGTCGCATCTTTGATGGATTGCATAATCAAATTATCGTATTTTGAATGGTATTCCTCTCTTTCTTTCTGAAGAATATCAAAACACTCTTGATCATCTCCGGCAATTACATTCACAACTCCACCATATTCAGAGGAAGGAAAAGGAACCCAATAGTCAATAATGTAAAGTGTTTTCATTTATTTTTGCTATTTGCTTGATTATCATACCAGTTTTCATCTCCTTCGTCAAGTATATTATCACTTGCAAAGAATAATAAACCCACTCCAGAAAGAAAAAGAACAATAAACATTCCCACAGTAAGAATCAAAGTCATGAACAGAACTCCGCAATAATGTAATCACAAGTTACTTCATATTTTTCTGCCTGAGATTCTGCCCAGACAATAAAATCCTCCTGAAGTTTGTCCACTTGTTGTTCTTGACGTTCTTTGCTGTAATCAATCATTTGGAAGCACCTTCTTTTACAGTTTTTTCGTAGTATCTTTTGTATATTTTATCATCATTACAATCGGGATGCCATCCTGCCTGTGAACTACAGAACTCTACTTTTGTTCTTTGATAATCATATGCTCTGAGAAGTTTAGCATCTCGTTGTATTGCCCAGGCATTCCACCCAAGAATACCTATCACACCAAGAAAAATGTAAATGAACTGAGTGCTTTTTAACACTTGAGATTTTCTCCGATTTACCTTTTTATTATAGCATAAAAAAAGACCCCTTGAAAGGGGTCTCTGTGTCAGTTTGGGAAGTGGATTCAACCTTTATATTTTGGGTCTTTCTTTGTTGCCGCAATTCTATCAAGAAACTCTTGCCCACCTTTTTGTTTTTTAATTTCAGCATCACTCATTGGTTTTTTACCACGACCACCAGATTCTTGATCTTTAATTCTTGCAAAACCTACTTGTTGGTCAGAAGAAGTATGTAGTCTGCCTGCTTCAACAATACTATCTCTCCAATCTTCACTCATATTTGCCATAATCACTAATGCGTTTTCATTAGTGTCAGCATAACCTTCAATCATCAAATACTCAAGGATTACATCGTAGAGATCAACTTCCTCTTTTGAAACATAATCTTGATCTTCTTTACCATCTCTATTAAATCTGGATTGTAATTTGCCAACTCTTGTTTCTAATTTTTTTCCTTTTTCTGATTCTTTTGGTATTTTTGATTTTTCATAATTTAATTGATTTATTTTATTGGCAGTGTTTGTGGATGGATAAGAAGACATTCCTCTTTTTTCGGGATCTTGAGTTGTTTGAGGGTAAACTCTTGGTCCAGGTCTCTCACTTGAGCCTCCAAATCTTGGTTTATATTCAACTTTTCCTCCACCAGTTACTTCAACAATACTCTGTCTCCAATCTTCACTCATATTTGCCATAATCACAAGTGCGTTTTCATTTGTATCAGCATAACCTTCAGTAATTAGATACTCCATAATATAATCAAAAAGATCATAAGATTCCATATTCAGTTGCTTTCTCTCATTAGGAGTTAATGCAGCACGTGCTCTCTGATTACCTCTTGCTGATTGTTTTGCTTTATCAGCATCGGTTGTTGCTTTGTGACCATATCCACGAAGACCAGGACTTGAAGAATTTGTATCACGAAAAGTACCTCTTTGCTTTCTTGCAAGATTCTCTCTACCTGCTTTCTTTTCAGTATTACCATAAGTTTCACGATCTGCTAATTTACCTGCTTTGTCTGCAAATTCCCCACCACGAGTTTGTGATGCAATCTTATTGCGGATAGCAGGTTCATCAAGACCACGTTTTGCCATTGCAGTTGCTTCATCAAGTTCTTGATAAACATCCAAATATGCTTCTGAAAGATTGCGGTATTCCTGTGAGTTCATTTTACAATAACTTTTTAGTTATTTATATTGTATTATGTTTGTGGATTGCGAATATCAGTATCTCTGGTCGTAAAGTCTCTTTTTCTCCCACGATTCTTTTCAAACCCATGAGACTTATAAAACTTTGCTAACTTTGCTTTCTTACCTGGATCTGGAGCTTGATTAAGTGTCATTCTTTTTTTCTGTTTATCTGCATACTTTGTAAGACCTTTCATTATTCTTGATCCAATTCCCTTTCCTTGTTGCTTTGGTGGAACGAAGAGTTGATTTACACGAAGATCACCAGACTTATTATCATGTGAAACATCAACATTTGTTCCTGGATACTTTCTTCCATATGCTTTATCTATTTTAGCAAGAACTTCTTTTGGTGGTCTTGCTTCTTTTGCTTCTGCAATGAACTGAGAGAATGTTTTCATCTTACACCAGTTTCTATATCTTGTCTTTTTTGAGTGCCAGTTACTGTAATTGCTCTTGATCTTAATTTTTTTGCAGCAGGTGGTAGTTCACCCCATTCTGTTGGTTTATCTTTCCAATCATCATGAGGGCCAATCTTTTCTTCACGACTTCTTGGCAATTTTGTTGGTTTTGGTGATTGTGGTTTTGATGGGTCTGCTGCCATAGAGAACTTTTCAACAATAGTGTGAATCCACTCTTCACTCATTACACTTATAATTTGTTCTGCACCTTGCAATGTATCAACATAACCTTCAGAAATCAAATATTCCATCACATAATTAAAGATATCTTTTGCTTCATCTACTTTACGAATGGAGTGACGATATCCACCTACCTTTTCATCTTCTTTATCAACCTTTGTTCTTGCAGTTTTTCTAGTTGCGTATTTTCCACCAACATATACTTCTTCACCACCATCATTTTTAGTAACAACTCTATAAGGCATTTCATCTAGTTGCTCATTTTCATAAACATCCAAATATGCTTCTGAAAGATTGCGAAAGTCTTGAGAATTCATCTTACAATAACTTTTTAGTTATTTATGTTATTTTACAATCCTCCAGTGCTCATTACCACCACGAGGTAATGTAAAGTAATAACACTTGTTCAGAGAAGCAAGAAAGAGCATTTCATTTTCTTCCTGCTCAACCACGCACGAATGAAAAGAATCCATAATATTTACGAACCTATCTTTTGCATCAGAAGAAAGTGGTTGAACGGACACGAACTTTTTTTTCATTTGGTAAATTCCTTAATAAGAATAAAAATAGCAAGAATAGCAATAATAAAAATTCCAATTAACAAACTAATCCAGATGGGAGATAATACCCACCACCAAGACCAGTTAATTACGTTGCACAACTTAAGACCAATAAACAGAATAGTCAGAGAACCAGTGAAACTAATGCCAGAAGATGAAGAATTAGAACTCATTGTCCTCATTGTCATTGGTTTGATAGTGTTTGAGAAGAATAATTTGAAGTGCTCCCAGAGAATATGCCAAGAGCACCAGAATACCACAGGTCATCATTTAGTTACCAAAACGTTTTGCCCATAAAGCATAAGAGAACTGACGTAATCTATCAAGAGTCTCATAACGTTGACGAATTTCAGAGTCTTCTGGAAGTTCATAAATTGATGGAATTGCAAGATCCATTCCATCAGCAGCATGAACCAGAATACTATTCAACAGATCATGCTCTTCAAATGAGAACTCCATTGTGACTGGAGTTTGATCGCAGTAGTTGGTTTCGTTCAGTTCAAGAGTTTCCATTGATTTGGAAGTTGCTTTGTTTGTTTACTCATCTAATATAAGGTATCTTTGGCATCTGGTGTGAGGGTCTTGTGCCAGTTGTTTAGGTGTCTTCAGTATAAAGTTCAAAATTATGATATTCAGGGTAGATGGAGCAAATTTTGTGCATTGCCCATGTTTTTGATTTATATTTACCAACATAAACTCTTTTAAAAACCAAAACTCCAGACACATCAAACACATTTGCATAGTAATCAAACTTCATTTCAGAGGATGTTGAATAACTTGATTTGATCATAAACGATCCAATGCCGTCTGTCAAGAACTTTTATATAAGAATATCTTATCAATCTCCAACAATAGCAAATTGTGGAATAATATACTTTTCTAAAGCATTTTTGGTTTTTAACTGATAACCAATAGTTTTTCCTTTTGTGAAATTATGTTCAAATATCTTTCCTCCTTTTTTAGAAACCATTCCATAAATTGTTAAAACAATTTGTTTTTTCAAAAAATCTCTTAACATTTTAGGACCTCCTCTCATAAACATCCAAAATGGTTGCAATTTTGAAAATTTTTGCTCAAGTATTTCAGTTTTTACTGCTATTAATTTTGTGTCAGAAAGTATGTTTGATTGAATTGGATTAAAAATAACAGCAACAATATTTCCTCCACCACCAGCAGTAATAGGTTTTGTGAGTTCAATAGTTTTTGTCTTTAAATTAACTCTTTTAACTCTGGTTTTTACATCTACTGATGAAGTTTCTGTTCCTTTTGAACTTATCTTTTTTATAAAAACTACATCACCAACTTTTATTGTATTAAATGACGATGCTTTTTTTGTTATCTGTCTATAGTTTGTTTTGTCAATATATGTTATAGTTTTATCACCTTTCTTAATTGGATTTATTGAAAGAGCAATAGCAGATTGACCATCTTTTAATTTATTTACAATAGATTCAACTCCATTTTCATCTTTTATTTTT
>OFRD01000394.1_pt1:0-12500 | contig 16783 bp, 9 predicted proteins | sample 1543041 | NCBI WGS metagenome assembly OFRD01 (sample SAMN07774234, study PRJEB24372) | wastewater metagenome | isolation source: Exp Tend CN 100WW | collected 2016-02
GTCGATGGGCGCAGCGGGCAGCCAGCTCCAAGGCTTTGCGGCATTGCTCGGCAGCGCGAAGACCCCAATCGACCTGTATCTGGCGATCGGTCGCGGCGGCGAAGTCAGCGACTCGGTGATCGCCCGCCTCGGGCTGGTTGGTCCAGGCGGCTACGCCAACCACGCCAAGGCCGAAAGGGCGCTCGACCGCGACATGGACGTGCATTCGCTCACCGGCGGCATCCTCGAAATCACCGCGCGCACGCATGACCCGCAATTGGCCGAGCGGCTGACGCGCGCCTATGTCCAGGCCATTGGCGAGCGCATCAACGCGCTCGGTCGTGATCGGGTGCGGCGCAAGCGCGCGGTGGTCGAGCGGCGGTTCAAGGAAGCCGTCGTCCGCGCGGCCAAGGCCGAAGCGGCGCTCAGCGATTTCCGCCGCCGCAACAAGCTGGCCGAGCCCGAAGCGCAATTGGGTGCGGAACTCACGCTGCGCGCCGGGCTCCAGGCCCAACTCCAGGCGAAACAGGTCGAACTGGAAACGCTGCAACGCTTCCAGGGTGCTGAAAACCCGCAACTCCAGTCGGTGCAGTCGGAAGTTTCCGCGTTACGCGCGCAGATTGCCGGCACCACCGCCCCCGCCGCCGGAGCCGCCGGTCCCAACGTTGCCGGTCTTTCCGCCATGTCGGGCGAATATCTCGATCTCTACCGCGACTATCGCTTCGCGCAGGCATTGTATGAAGTCTACGCGCGTTCCTCCGAAGAGGTCGCGGTCGATGCACTCGCCGCCGAGACCGCATCGGACGTCCAGATGATCGAAGCGCCGCGGCTCGACCCCGATCGCAAGTACAACATCCCGGCGGTGGCGGTGCTGCTGCTCGTGTTGCTTTGCGCCGCATTCACCGAAATTTATGCACCCGCCACCGGTCTGCGTCTTGCCCCCCGGAATGCAGACCGATGAGCGGCCGAGGCACCCCCGAACTGTCGATCGTGATTCCCTGCTTCAACGAAGCAGAGAATGTCGTTGCGATTTGCAGGGCGGTGGGTGCCGAGGCCGCCCGCCATGCGCACTCATACGAGATCATCCTGATCGACAATGGTTCGACCGACGGCACGCGCGATATCATCCGCGACCTGTGCGCTGCGGAACCGCGGGTTCGCGCCATCTTCAACACCCGCAACTATGGGCAAATGCGCTCGCCAACCTACGGCATTTACCAGGCGAGCGGCGCGGCGGTGATCGGCATGTGCGCGGATTTTCAGGATCCGCCCGAAATGATCGGAGAATTTCTGCGGCTGTGGCGCGCAGGGGCGCAGATCGTGCTCGGCCAACGCCGCTCGGAGGAAGGCGCGGGCCTGCTCGGGCCGGTCCGGCAGCTTGGTTATGCGGTACTGGGTCGGATCAGCGACTATCCGCTGATCCCCGGCGTTACGGGTTTCGGCCTGTTCGACCGGGTGGTGGTCGATACGCTCGCCACCTGGAACGAGCCGGAACCCTTTTTCCGGGGGATGGTGGTCGAAAGCGGCTACCGTCTGGCGCTGGTGCCCGTCGATCGCCCGGCACGCGCTGCGGGTACGTCGAAGAACGATGTCGCCGCGCTCGCCTCCTTTGCCCTGTCCGGGCTGGCCGGATCCGCGAAGACACTGTTGCGCGCTCCCATCCTCATTGCGCTCGGCACCGGTGCACTTGCCATCCTGCTCACGCTCGGCTCGATTACTGCGGCCTTCGTCGGCGGCCCCGTCTGGTCAGTCCTGGCAGCCGCGCTGGCGCTGGCGATGTTCGCCGTGCTGATGCTGTTCGTCGGCCTGATCGGCGAGCAAGTCCGCGTCATCGCCGAACGGACGCGCGGCGCTCCGCTGGTGCTGGAAAGCGAACGGATCAACTTCCCGGCAACCCGCGCAACCGCTCCGACCGTCCACGCGAGTTGATGCGTCGCCACCTTGCCTTGATCCCGGAAGCGCTGCTCGCGCTCACCGTGCTGGCGAGCGTCGCCTGCACGGCATGGCAGTTCGGCGTCCTCGGTTACCTGCCGCAACCCTTCGTGTTCGATACCAACGACACCTTCATGGATTGGTTCAACACCGCCTATTGGGCGAACAACCCCGGTACTTATGATGTGTGGCGCAGCATCTATCCGCCGCTATCCTTCGTGTTTCTCGACGCGTTCAGCCTGCCCGGCTGCTATCTCAATTCGCCTTTCTACGCGCGCGATTGTGATTGGCTGGGGCGCGGGGTCATCGTCGGTTTCTATTTGCTCGACGTGGCGCTTGCCTGGCTCAGCTTCCGCAGCGCCGATCCGCGTACCGCACCGATGCGGACCATCGCCATCGGCCTTGGGTTACCGCTGCTGTTCACGCTGGAACGCGGCAATCTGATCCTGGTGGCCTTTGCCTGCTTCATGCTGGCGCATGGCCCACTCAGGATCGGCGCGCGCTGGCGCTATGCGGCGACCGCGGCGACCATCAACTTCAAACCCTATCTGCTGCTGCCGGTCGCCGCGCTGGCGGTAAAGCGCAAATGGCGCGCGCTGGAGCTGGCAGGTATCGCCACGGTGCTGCTGTATCTTGCCACGCTTGCCGTTGTCGGCAGCGGCACGCCTGGGGAATTGGCCGCCAACACCGCGAATTGGCTCGTGTTCCAGAGCGGGCAAGTGTGGAACGAAGTCCATTATTCGACGAGCTACGCCCCGCTGCTGCTGATCCGCGCGTCGCAGATGCCGATCCTCACGTACATACCTTCGCGCACCATCGAGACGATCGAGACGATCGTGCCGATCGCGATCCGCACCAGCCAGTTGGTGGCCCTGCTTGCGCTCGCCGGTGTATGGCTTCAGCCGCGCGCCGTGTCCGCACACCGCATCGCCACGCTATTGCTCGGGGCGTATCTCATCGCCCAGTCTCCGGGCGGTTATACCCAGACTTTCCTGCTGTTCCTCGTCTTCCTCGAGCCCTGGCGGCGCGGCGGTCCGATCGTCGCGCTGATCTGCGCCTATCTGCTGTGCATCGTTGCCGACCGTACCCTCACCACCATTCTCGAGGTGCCGGGGACAAGCTGGCTGAGCGGACAATCCGTTACGGCAAGCTTCGGCATTGCGCTCGGTCATTTCGTCCGGCCCGGACTGATCATCCTGATCGTCTGGGCACTCGCGATCGACAGCATCGCGCTGGTCGTTCGCGCCCACCTGACGCAGCGACCCAGCCTGGGCCTGCAGCCGGCATGATCCTCGAAGCCGATCTCGCTGCGGTCGATACCGCGCTCGCACCGCTCTGGCCGCGGCTGGAAGGCGCGCATCTGTTCATCACCGGCGGCACCGGCTTTATCGGCCGCTGGATGCTGGAGGCCCTCGCGCGCGCGCCGGTCGACGTAAACGTGACCTTGCTCAGCCGCAATCCCGCCGAATTTGCTGCGCGCGCGCCGCACCTCGCCGCGCGCTTCCACTGCATACGCGGCGACGTGCTCGATTTCGCGCCACCCACAGGTGCCTTCACGCACATCATCCACGCCGCCACCGACGCCAGCGCCGCGCTGAACGCTCAGGACCCGAGACGAATGTTCGACACGATCGTCCAGGGCACGCGCAACGCGCTCGATCTTGCGGTCGCTTGCGGCGCGCAGCGCGTGCTCTTCCTCAGTTCGGGGGCGGTCTATGGTGCCCAACCCGGGGATGTCGCGCATCTTCGCGAAAACTGGCAAGGCGCGCCCGATCCGCTCGATCCGCGATCGGCCTATGGCGAGGGCAAGCGCGCGGCCGAAATGCTGTGCGCGATCTATGGCAAGCAATTCGGGCTCGACGTGGTCGGTGCGCGCATCTTCGCGTTGCTGGGCCCGCTCCTCTCGCTCGACATCCATTTCGCCGCCGGCAACTTCATCCGCGATGCAATGGCAGGGCGCACGATCCGCGTCGAAGGCTCGGGCGAGGCGGTGCGCTCCTACCTCTATGCCGCGGACCTGACGGTATGGCTGTGGACACTGCTGCTGGCGGGCAAGCCCGGCATGGTCTGCAATGTCGGGTCCGAAGAAGCGGTCTCGATCGCAGCGTTGGCGCAGCGCACCGCGGCGATCCTCGGTTCGCCGGGGGTCGAAATCCTCGGCCGCCCGGACCCCGGTTGGAACCCGGGCCGCTACGTCCCCTCGACGGAGCGGATACGCGAACAACTCGGCGTCAGAGCGACGATCGGCCTCGACGAGGCGATCCGGCGCACCGCGCTTTGGAACGGATGGAAACCATGACTACGATGAAACTCTCCACCTGGGTGGCCGAGCGCCTCGCCATGCAGGGCCTGCGCCACGTCTTCATGCTGACCGGCGGCGGCGCGATGCACCTCAACCATGCGCTCGGCACGCATCCAGCGCTCGAGACGGTCTTCACCCATCACGAACAGGCGCTCGCAATGGCGGCGGAGGCCTATTACCGCCTCACCAACCGGCTGGCCGTGGTCAACGTCACCTCGGGCCCGGGTGGTACCAACGCGATCACCGGCGTTTACGGCGCGTGGGTCGATTCGATCGGCATGCTCGTCCTGTCGGGGCAAGTGAAGAACGAGACGACCGTGCGCTCGACGGGCCTGCCGCTCCGGCAGTTCGGCGACCAGGAACTCGATATCGAGGAACTCGTCCGCCCGATCACCAAATATGCCGTGATGGTCACCGATCCGGGCACGATCCGCTACCATCTCGAAAAGGCGCTCTACCTTGCCACCAGCGGGCGGCCCGGCCCGGTCTGGCTCGACATTCCGCTCGACGTACAAGCGGCACCGATCGACCCGGACACGCTGCCGGGCTTCGATCCGGCCGAGCTGGACGAGCCGTGGAAGCACGCCGATCTCGCCGCCACCGCCACTACGATCCTGGAAAAACTCCAGGCGGCCGAGCGACCGGTGGTCTTCGCGGGCGGTGGCGTGCGGTTGAGCGGTGCCTATGCTGCATTCCTCGCGCTGATCGAAAGGCTCGGCGTCCCCGTCGTGACCGGCTGGAACGCGCACGATGTGCTGTGGAATGCCCACCCGCTTTATGCCGGGCGGCCCGGCACCGTGGGCGATCGCGGCGGCAACATGGTAACGCAAAGCGCCGATCTGCTGCTGGTGCTGGGCAGTCGCCTCAACATCCGTCAGGTGAGCTATAATTGGAAAACCTTCGCGCGGGGGGCGTACAAGATCTGGGTCGACATCGATCCGGTCGAACTGCGCAAGCCGACCGTCGTGCCCGACATGCCGGTGGTGGCCGATCTGGCCGACCTCATCCCCGCCCTGCTCGCTGCGCCTTATGAGGGGCCAAGCGTACAGCAGCGCGAGTGGCTGGCCTGGTCGCGCGAACGCGTGCGCCGCTTCCCGGCGGTGCTGCCGGAATATCACGCGCATGGCCCCGCCAACCACCCCTATGTGGCAATGGAAAAGCTGTTCGGGGCCCTGGGCCAGGACGATATCGTTGTCACGGGTAACGGCAGTGCGTGCGTGGTCAGCTTCCAGGCCGCCGAGATCAAACGTGGCCAGCGCATCTGGACCAATTCGGGGTGCGCGACGATGGGGTACGATCTCCCCGCCGCGATCGGTGTGTGCACCGCGACGGGTGGCGAACAGCGCGTCATCTGCATCGCGGGCGACGGCAGCATCATGATGAACCTGCAGGAAATGCAGACGATCGCGGGCAACCGCCTGCCGGTAAAGGTCTTCCTGCTCAACAATAACGGCTACGTCTCGGTTTTTCAGACGCAGCGTAACTTCTTCAATGGCGAGGAGGTCGGCGGCGGACCCAAGAGTAACGTGACCTTTCCCGATTTCAGCAAGATCGCGGCAGCCTTTGATTTCGCGTATTTTCGCGCCACGGGCCATGCCGATCTGGACGCGGCGATCACCGGGGCTCTCGCTACCGACGGTCCTGTACTGTGCGAAATCATGATCGACGAGCATGTTCCCTTCGCCCCCAAGCTTGGTGCGAAGCAACACGCCGACGGTCGCATCACCTCGCCCGCATTGGAGGATCTGTCGCCCTTCCTGCCGCGCGACGTTCTGCGCGAAAATATGCGGATCGAGCTGCTGGAGGATCTGTGATCCGCGCCCGCGCCAAACACGCTCAGCGCCCCCTGCGCTTCGTCGCCGCCGGTGCCGCGAACACCGCCTTTGGTCTGGCCCTATACCCTGTGCTGTTGTGGAGCACCCCCGTGCTGCAACGGCATTATCTCCTCGCATTGGGCATCGCCCAAGCGGTCAGCCTCTGTTTCGCCTTCGCAACCTACAAGCTCGGCGTGTTCCGCACCCGTGGCAACATCGCCCGCGAGTTCGGCGCTTTTTCAAGCTTCTATCTGTTCAACTACGCCGCCAATTGGGCGGCGCTGCCGGTGCTCGTCGAGTTTGCCGCGATCCCGCCGGTCATCGCCCAGTTGGGCTTCACGGCGGTGCTGATCGTCGGCAGCTACTTCTGGCATAGCCGGGTAAGCTTCGCCGGGAGCAAGCAGGCATGATCGGCGACTTCAATGTGATCAGGCTGGCCGATGCCCCCTCCTGGCGAAACCCAGCGCCTCGATCGATGCGGTTGGAGGCCCTGTCATAACCGCCCGATCGCTGCGCGTCGCCCGGGGTGCGGCAGTGGCCGCGGTGCTACTGCTGGCCGCAGGCCTGCGCCTCGCTTCCGTCGGTTTCGGCCTGCCCGCGCTCAACGATCCCGATGAGCCGCTGTTCGTGATGACCGCCCTCGAAATGCTGCGCGATCACACTCTCAATCCCGGCTGGTTCGGCCATCCGGGCACGACGACGCTCTATGGCCTGGCGCTGACCAGCTATCTCGCCGCTGCGACCGGCATCGTCGCCGGACGCTTCGCCGATGCACACGCCTTTGTCAGCGCGGTCTATGCCGATCCCGGCATCATTTTCCTGCCGGGGCGCTTGCTGATCGTCGCGTCGGGCGTGGTTTGCGTCTGGCTGACCTACCGCATCGGCACACGCATCGCCGATCGCCGCATCGGTCTGCTCGCCGCTTTTTTTCTCGCGATCAACGCGGTGCACATCCAATATTCCCAGGTCATCCGCACCGATGTCGAGGCGAGCGTCTTCATGCTGTTGGCAACGCTCCGCGCGCTCGCCATCGCGCGCGACGGACGGTGTCGTGACTACGTCCTTGCGGGACTGTGCGTCGGGCTTGCCTGCGCGACCAAATGGCCCGCGGCAGTGGTGGTGTTCAGTCCCGCGTGCGCCGGTCTGTCGCGCATCGCCTTTGATCGCCGCGCGCTTGCCCATCTTGCGCTGCTCGGGTGTGTATCGACCGTCACGCTCTTTTGCGTATCGCCCTATTTGTTGATCGATTATCCGACCGTGCTGTTCGATCTTGGCGGTGAAGCACGATCCGCGCATCCTGGCTCGACCGGGGCTGGCTTCCTTTCCAATCTCGGCTGGTATGCCGCGCATCCGCTACTGCGATCGTTCGGCAGTGCCGGGCTAATCCTAGCCGCAGTCGGCCTCGTCGCCATGGCCCGCGACCAGGCGCAGGTCCGCGCCGCCGCGCTGCCCGGATTCCTCATGTTTCTGGTGGTGATTTGCGCCCAGGCCCTGGTGTGGGAACGCTGGGTGGTGCCACTGCTACCCTTTGCGGCGCTTGGCATTGCCTATGCGATCGGCGCAATCGCCGATCTCGGCGAACGTCGCTTTGGGCCCGATGCACGCCATTTTGCGTGGATAGGCGCGGCCTTGGTCGCGCTTCCCATGCTGGCGACGACCTACGCCAGCACGCGCGAACGGCTCAACGACACGCGCCAGATCGCGGCGAGATGGGTGCGTGACCATGTGCCGCCAGGTTCCAGCATCCTGGTCGAACACGCCGCCTTCGACTTGTTTCGAGGGCCCTGGCAGCTCCGCTTCCCCGTAGGGGCGGCCGGCTGCATCGACGCACGTCAAGCGCTTGGCGGCCACATCCGCTACTCGCGCGTAGAACGGCTTCGTCGCGGCAATCCCGTCGTCGACATCGGGTATGTCGACGCTCGGAAGCTGACGACCTGCCATGCCGATTTTGCGGTGTTCAGCCACTATACCCGCTATGCGGCGGACCGCAGGTTTGCGCCGCAATTGGCGCGCTATCGTGGCTTGATGCGGGGCGGGTGGATTCGCGCCATCATCCGGCCTCTGCCCGGATACTCGGGCGGCCCCGAGATCCTCATAGTCGAAACCGGCCCGGGCGTGTCGCGTCCATAGCGAAGCCGCGGTGGAAGATATCCGGGTAGCGAGCTGGGCGCCTCCATTTACCCAATGAAGAGATCGGATTGAGGATCAGAGAAGGCGCTTTGGGTGATCGTGGTGTTTGGCGCTGGGTTCGTCGGGGTTTTCAGGGTTTCCCGTAGAGCGCGGACGCAATTATCCCATGGCCGCGCGGCGCTCGTGGAAGATCAGGCGGTGGATGTTGAAGGCCAGGTTGGCGAGCGTGATCTTGGCCTTGGCCCGTTCGATGCCGATGGTGCGGATGAACAGGCCCATGACGGCCTTCTGATGCGCGAACACATGCTCGACGCGCGCACGGACCCTGGATTTGGTGGCGTTGCCGCGGCGAACATGGGCGGGCATTGGCCTGCCCTTGGGCTTTCTGCGGTGGATGCGGCTGACCCGGCCCTGGGCCTTCAGCCAGCGTTCGTTGCTCTGGCTGCGATAGGCGGTATCGGCCCAGACATCCGAGGCGGTGTTGTCGCTGGTCACCACGTCGCGCAGCATGCGGCCGTCGTAGCGCGCGCCATCCGTGACCTTGCCCTTGCGGATGAAGCCGAAGGTCCGGCAGATCGCAATACTGCTTTTATACCCGAAACTCGGGATCGCGATATCCGGCTGCGGCTTGCCATCTGCCGTGGGCCGCGCCTTGGCGAACTTCAGCGTCCAGCGGGCATCGACATCCTTCTGGCGCGCCCTGGCGGGTTCGTCCGGCCAGATCTCGGCAGCGCTCCGGCCCGCCTTCACCGCGGCCTTCTCGGCCTCGGTGTTGCGTTGTTTGGGCGCGGCGACCAGCGTTGCATCGACGATCTGACCCCCCATCGGCAGATAGCCCCGCGCCTTCAACTGGCGGTCGAAATCGGCAAACAGCGTATCGAGCGCGCCGACCGCAGTCAGCCGCTCGCGAAACATACGGATCGTGTTCGCATCCGGCGTCGCTGCGCCAAGGTCGAAGCCCAGGAAGCGCAGCCAGCTCAACCGATCCCGGATCAGCCATTCCATCCGCCCGTCGGCCACGTTGTTCTGCGCCGCCAGCACCAGCACCTTCAGCATCACCACCGGATCGTAAGGCGGCCGACCACCCTTGGTGCCGTCCGAATAGCCCAGTGCGGCTACCAGCGTCGGCCGAAACGCTTCAAAGTCCACAATCCGCGCCAGCACCTCCAGCGGATCGCCGTCCGCTGAAAGGCGCTTCATGTGGTCCGATAATCCGAAAAGCCCAGCCTGCCGCATCGTCCGCTCCCGCTGACCGCCGACAGTGAATCATCACTGCGCCAATTTGGCGAGAGGTAAATGGAGGCGCCCAGCTGATCTTGGTGCTCCGATTGTCTATTGCGCGGCCGGATCCGCCCGCTTCTATTGTGTGGGTGTCTCCTTCCGGGGAACATATCCTGAAGTCCTTCTTTAAAAGGACCGAAGAGAACCAAGCAATTAGTTCTGTGGCGCGCAGTGGGGGGAGCGGCCGCACTCCTCGCTCGGCTACGCAACGCCGGCGGCATTCGCCGCCCAACTCAAAAAGCAACGGGCGGGTTTAAACCCGCCCGTTGCTTCACCCGCGCTCCTGCGCGACAACGACGGTCGGTCTCTGGTTGCTGCTGGATGAAAGACGGGGGTCACGTCAATTACCCCCCAAAATACCCCCAAATGCAAATCGACGTAGTGGCATTCCGGGGGATCCGGTGAGCGGATTTGGCGCCCCGCGACTCGGGCGTAAGCCCCAGAAAAAAGGCACAAAAAAACCGCCTCGGGGTTTCCTGAGACGGTTTGGTATATGTGAGTTTGGTTGCGGGGACAGGATTTGAACCTGTGACCTTCAGGTTATGAGCCTGACGAGCTACCGGGCTGCTCCACCCCGCGGCAGTTCCGCTTGTGTCGCGGAACGAAAGGGTAGGTGACATGTGAATGGGTTCTTTTGATCTAAGGAGCTTTGCTGCTCACCGGCTTCAATGCCTGGCGACGACCTACTCTTCCATCACTTAAGTGATAGTACCATCGGCGCAGTCAGGTTTCACGGCCGAGTTCGGGATGGGATCGGGTGGGGCACTGACGCTATAGCCACCAAGCAATGGAGCCGGTGAACAGCAAAGGGGTTCTTTGATCTTAAAATCGGTGCACGTTTACGACAATCTGAAGATGGTAGTTGTTAATCAGGCGTTGCATTTGATCATCCGCCATCTGCGACATGCTGGTCACCCAGGATTGTCATTGATGGTGGGACTCTCAAGCGCGAATAGAGCAATTAGTATCGGTTAGCTCCACGCGTTACCGCGCTTCTACATCCGATCTATCAACGTCATGGTCTCTGACGGCTCTATGAAATCTTATCTCGAGGGAGGCTTCCCGCTTAGATGCTTTCAGCGGTTATCCCGTCCATACATAGCTACCCTGCTGCGCTCTTGGCAGAACGACAGGTACACCAGAGGTATGTTCAACCCGGTCCTCTCGTACTAGGGTCAACTCCTCTCAAATTTCGACGCCCACGGCAGATAGGGACCAAACTGTCTCGCGACGTTCTGAACCCAGCTCACGTACCACTTTAATTGGCGAACAGCCAAACCCTTGGGACCTGCTCCAGCCCCAGGATGTGATGAGCCGACATCGAGGTGCCAAACAACCCCGTCGATATGAGCTCTTGGGGGTTATCAGCCTGTTATCCCCGGCGTACCTTTTATCCGTTGAGCGATGGCCCTTCCACGAGGGACCACCGGATCACTATGACCGACTTTCGTCTCTGCTCGACTTGTCAGTCTCGCAGTCAGGCGGGCTTATGCCATTGCACTCTAACAGACGGTTTCCAACCGTCCTGAGCCCACCATTGCGCGCCTCCGTTACTCTTTAGGAGGCGACCGCCCCAGTCAAACTACCCGCCACAGAGGGTCCCTGATCCAGTTTCATGGATCGAGGTTAGACATCAGAAAACAACAGGGTGGTATTTCACCTATGGCTCCACGTCAGCTGGCGCCAACGCTTCAAAGCCTCCCACCTATGCTACACAGTTCTTTCCTAATGCCACTCTGAAGCTGCAGTAAAGGTGCACGGGGTCTTTCCGTCTAACCGCGGGTACTCCGCATCTTCACGGAGAATTCAATTTCGCTGAGCATGTCCTGGAGACAGTGGGGAAGTCGTTACGCCATTCGTGCAGGTCGGAACTTACCCGACAAGGAATTTCGCTACCTTAGGACCGTTATAGTTACGGCCGCCGTTTACCTGGGCTTCATTTCAGAGCTTGCACCCCTCCACTTAACCTTCAGGCACCGGGCAGGCGTCAGGCCCTATACGTCGTCTTGAAGCCGACTTAGCAGAGCCCTGTGTTTTTGCTAAACAGTCGCTACCCCCTGGCCTGTGCCCCCTCAAAATGCTTGCGCACAATGAGGGCCTCCTTCTTCCGAAGGTACGGAGGCAATTTGCCGAGTTCCTTCAGGACACTTCTCTCAAGCGCCTTGGTATACTCTACCTGACCACCTGTGTCGGTTTCGGGTACGGTCTATACGGTGGGGCTATTTCCTGGAACCTCTTCGAAGCCCTCCCAATCCAATAAGGGAGAACAACACACGAGATCCGTCACACACCACCAGGCCCACGAATATTAACGTGGTTCCCATCGACTACCCCCTTCGGGCTCGTCTTAGGGGCCGGCTCACCCTGCGCGGATTAGCCTTGCGCAGGAACCCTTGGTCTTTCGGCGAAAGGGCATCTCACCCTTTTTATCGCTACTCATGTCTGCATTCGCACTTCCGATACCTCCACGACCCATTACCAGATCGCTTCACAGGCTTACGGAACGCTCCGCTACCGCGTGGCTTGCGCCACACCCTAAGCTTCGGTGCATCACTTTAGCCCCGTTACATCTTCGCCGCAGAACCTCTTATTTAGACCAGTGAGCTGTTACGCTTTCTTTAAAGGATGGCTGCTTCTAAGCCAACCTCCTGGTTGTTTTGGAAGTTCCACATGCTTTCCCACTTAGTGATGACTTGGGGACCTTAGCTGTAGGTCAGGGCTGTTTCCCTTTTGACGACGGACCTTAGCACCCGCCGTCTGTCTCCCGAGTAGTACTCGTAGGTATTCGGAGTTTGGTTAGAGTTGGTAGGTCTCGCGACCCCCGCATCCATCCAGTGCTCTACCCCCTACGGTATTCGCTCGAGGCACTACCTCAATAGTTTTCGCGGAGAACCAGCTATTTCCCGGCTTGATTGGCCTTTCACCCCTAAACACAACTCATCCGGTAACTTTTCAACGTTAATCGGTTCGGACCTCCAGTGCGTGTTACCGCACCTTCATCCTGGTCATGCCTAGATCGCCGGGTTTCGGGTCTAATACATCAAACTCTGGCGCCCTATTCA
>OFRD01000398.1_pt1 | contig 16697 bp, 14 predicted proteins | sample 1543041 | NCBI WGS metagenome assembly OFRD01 (sample SAMN07774234, study PRJEB24372) | wastewater metagenome | isolation source: Exp Tend CN 100WW | collected 2016-02
TCCAAAAATTGTCAATGGAGAACGCGGATTTAAAGTGATGTTAGGCGGTGGATTAGGTTCACAACCAAGTCATGCCGAATTGCTTTCTGAATTTGTTCCGGTCAACCAAATCATTCCGATGACAGAAGGTGTCTTGCGTATTTTTGATCGTTATGGCGAAAGAGCCAAACGTTTGAAAGCCCGTATGAAATTCTTGATCAAAGAAATTGGTAGAGACGAATTTTTACGTTTAGTAGAAGAAGAGAAAAAAGCCTTGTCGTACCAAACGGTGGAAATTGACACCACAGCTTTTGAAGGTCCAATTTCTGCGCCAGCTTTGGAAGTTCCAAAAGTAACTATCGAAGATGTTACCGCTTTTGATGCATGGAAAAAATCAAACGTCATTGCTCAAAAACAAGCGGGTTATGTAGCGATCGGAATCAAAGTAGCGTTAGGTGATTTTTATACCGATAAAGCAAGAGCTTTGGCTCATTTGATTAAAAATTATGGCGCCAATGAATTGCGTTTTACCTTGCGTCAAGACATTTTGATTCGCAATATTAAAGAAGAAAACCTACCGTTCTTTTACCAAGAATTAGCCAAGTTGGATTTTGTTACTTTAGGGTACAACACCATTAATGACGTGACGGCTTGTCCAGGGACTGATACTTGTAATTTAGGAATTGCCAGTAGTACAGGAATCGCAGTAGAATTAGAACGCGTTTTAGCAACAGAATATCCGCAATACAGCAACAATCAAGAAATCACGATTAAAATTAGTGGTTGTATGAATGCTTGTGGGCAACACAATATGGCAGAAATTGGTTTCCAAGGAATGTCTATCAACTCTGGAAAATTAGTAGCACCAGCCCTTCAAGTTTTGTTGGGAGGTGGTAACTTAGGAAATGGCCAAGGTCGTTTTTCAGATAAAGTAATTAAAATCCCAAGTCGTAGAGGACCTGAAGCCTTGCGTTTGATCTTAAATGATTTTCAAGCCAATGCGAATGGACTATCGTTCTTGAATTATTATGATGCCAAAGGAGAAAAATATTTTTACGAATTTTTGAAACCTTTAGCGGATGTAACCAATTTAACAGAAGCTGATTTTGTGGATTGGGGAAATGCAGACAATTACGTAAAAGCAGTGGGTGTTGGTGAATGTGCGGGAGTAGTAATTGATTTAGTAGCTACCTTATTGGTAGAAGCCAAAGACAAATTGACTTTTTCTCAAGAAGCATTGAACGATCAAAAATGGTCAGATTCAATTTACTTGACCTATGCAGGATTTGTCAATGCAGCCAAAGCATTATTGTTGGCTGAAAAGCAAAAAACAAACCACCATGCCGGAATCATTGATTTGTTTGATACCGTTTTTGTGGAGACGAAAAAGATTCAATTGACCACGACTTTTAAAGAGTTGGTGTACCAAATTAAAGACAACGAACCATCGGAAGCTTTTGCAAAAAATTATTTAGAACAAGCAACAGCATTCTTCGCAACGATTGAAGAATATAGAGAAAAAGATTTAGCTAATGCATAAACCAATACAACCCAAAGTAACTTTAGTAGGAGCTGGTCCAGGCGATCCAGACTTGCTAACAATCAAAGGAGCCAATGCTTTAGCGGAAGCTCAGGTGGTTTTGTACGATGCCTTGGCCAATGAAGAAATTTTGACCTATGCGCCAAAAAAATCCATCAAGATATTTGTGGGAAAAAGAAAAGGATGTCACGCCTATTCGCAAGACGAAATCAATCAATTGATTGTGGATAATGCTTTGACTTACGGACATGTTGTGCGATTGAAAGGTGGCGATCCCTTTATTTTTGGTCGTGGAAGCGAAGAAATTGATTTTGTAGAAAGTTTCGGAATTCCTACAGCCGTAGTGCCGGGGATTTCTTCTTCGGTTGCAGTGCCAGCTTATCAAGGAATTTCGTTGACCAAAAGAGGTGTTTCAGAAAGTTTTTGGGTAATTACAGGAACTACTTCCGACAGAAAATTGTCTACTGATGTGGCTTTGGCAGCACAGTCATCAGCTACGGTAGTAATTTTGATGGGTATGAGTAAATTGGCTCAAATTGTGAATTTATTCCAAAACGAATCGAAAGGCGCTAGTCCAATTGCCATTATTCAAAACGGAACGACTCCAAAAGAAAAAATAGGAGTGGGAACTATTGATACGATTCAGCAAGTGGTAGCCGAAAAGAAATTAAGTTCGCCAGCCATTATTGTTATTGGCGAAGTGGTGAGAGAAAGCAATAAACTGAAAGATTTTTATCACGACTATTTGATAGAAAAAAGATAAAAAGCGTTCCTTTGGCGCAAGCCAAAAAGAAATATGGAAGAAAGAAACGAACTGTATCCGGTATTTTTAAAACTACATCAATTGAATGTGTTGATTGTGGGTGGCGGAAATGTAGGTTTAGAAAAGTTATCGTTTATGTTGAAATCCAGTCCGAATGCGAATGTTGAGGTAGTAGCGCCTAGATTTCTTCCTGAATTGGAAGCCTTGGTTACTCAACATCCTTCGGTTAAGCTAACAGCAAAGAAATTCAATCGTTGGATGCTGCGCAAACGCCATATGGTAATTGCTTGTACCGATGACTTGAAAGTGAATAAAAGAGTATTTGATTTATGTCGCAAGCGCCATTTGATTTGCAATATCGCCGATACGCCTCAGTTGTGTGATTATTATTTGGGTGGCATTGTCACTAAAGGAAATGTGAAAATCGCCATTTCGACCAACGGTAAATCGCCAACAACAGCCAAGCGATTGCGAGAGTTTTTCGAAGAAATCATTCCAGACGATATCAATACAATGGTCGAAAACTTGAATGAATACCGCAAAACACTCAAAGGTAATTTTGAGGAAAAAGTGCAAAAGATGAATGAAATTACCGAATCGTTGAAAAACAAGAAATAGCAATTGAATAGGAAAAGTGATTAATGTTACCATCAGAAACTAAAATCATTCGTTCATTTGCATAAAATTAGAGAAGATCAATAAAGAATAAAATACAATAGCATGATTAAAACAGACATACTTATAATTGGAGCAGGCCCAACAGGTTTATTTGCCGTATTCGAAGCGGGATTATTAAAATTAAAATGTCACGTTCTAGATGCTTTGCCGCAACCGGGCGGACAGCTTTCGGAATTATATCCTAAAAAACCGATTTACGATATTCCAGGTTTTCCTGAAGTATTAGCCGGAGATTTAGTCGATAATTTGATGGAGCAAATCAAGCAATTCGAACCAGGATTTACACTTGGGGAGCGCGCTGAAACTATCGTAAAACAAGAAGACGGAACCTTCGTCGTAACGTCTAATGCGGGAACGCAATTTCACACACCAGTGGTTGCCATTGCAGGTGGTTTAGGAAGTTTTGAGCCTCGCAAGCCGTTAATTGAAAATATCGAATACTACGAAGACAAAGGGGTGAAATACTTCATCAAAAATCCAGAAGAATTCAGAAACAAAAGAGTGGTTATTGCAGGTGGAGGAGACTCTGCTTTAGATTGGAGTATTTTCTTGGCTGATGTAGCTTCAGAGGTTACTTTGATTCACAGAAGAAACGAATTCAGAGGGGCTTTGGACTCTGTAGAGAAAGTACAAGAATTGAAAAACGAAGGTAAAATCCGAATGATTACTCCTGCCGAAGTGGTGGGTATAAATGGGACCAACCACGTTGAATCTATTGTACTTGACGAAGACGGAGCACAAAGAACTATTGAAACCGATTACTTTATTCCGCTTTTTGGTTTGACACCAAAATTAGGTCCAATCGCCGATTGGGGATTGGAAATCGAAAAAAATGCCATCAAAGTGAATAATTCTTTAGATTACCAAACGAACATTCCTGGAATTTTCGCCATAGGTGACGTCAATACCTATCCTGGTAAACTAAAATTGATTCTTTGTGGTTTCCACGAAGCAACTTTAATGTGTCAGGCCGCTTATCAAATCATCAATCCAGGAAAACGTTATGTGTTGAAATACACTACCGTTTCAGGAGTAGATGGTTTTGATGGAACTCGAAAAGAAGCGCCAAAAGCGGTAGTAAAAGCGATTATTTAACAGCTTTTTTATCACAATACAAAGCGCTATTACTTTCGAGTTGTAGCGCTTTTGGTTTGTTGGCAACGGCCGCAATTCCAAATTTTTAAAAGGATCGGTACTAATATTTTTTTAAAGCAAAGGAATGGCGTATTTTTGCCAAGATTTTTTCCTGCTGTACGCTGTATCTTTTATTCTGAAACCCAGAATAAAAGGATGCCGCTTCCATCAGGGCTAAAAGGCAGAAAGGGATTTTTTTGCCAAGAAATAAACAACAAAACAGTTTGATGAAGCGCCTTTTGGGCCAAAACAAAAAATATGTCAAAAATTCAACAAGCCATACAAGAAAGAATCTTAGTCCTAGACGGCGCTATGGGAACTATGTTGCAACGCAATAATTTCTCTGAAGAAGATTTTCGTGGCGAACGCTTCAAAGATTTTCCGCATCCATTAAAAGGGAACAACGATTTACTTTCGATCACACAACCCGAAGCCGTAAAACAAGTGCACCGTTTGTATTTTCAAGCAGGAGCTGATATTGTAGAAACCAATACTTTTTCTGGAACGACTATCGGTATGGCCGATTATCATTTGGAAGATTTAGTATATGAGTTGAATTACCAATCGGCTAAAATTGCTCGTGAAGTGGCGGATGAATTTACAGACCGTCCCCGATTTGTAGCGGGTTCTATCGGACCAACTAACAGAACGGCGTCGATGTCACCAGACGTAAACGATCCAGGCTATCGTGCGGTTACTTTTGATGATTTGCGTGTAGCTTACAAACAACAAGTAGAAGCCTTAATTGATGGTGGTTGCGATGTGTTATTAGTCGAAACCATTTTTGATACTTTGAATGCTAAAGCAGCCCTTTTTGCCATTGAAGAAGTAAAAGAAGAACGAAAAATAGACATGCCAGTTATGGTCTCAGGAACTATTACCGATGCTTCAGGAAGAACACTTTCGGGACAAACGGTAGAGGCTTTCCTCATTTCGATTTCACACATTCCGTTATTGAGCGTTGGATTCAATTGTGCTTTAGGAGCCGACCAATTGAAACCGTATTTGAAACGTTTATCGATGAATACACAATTGAATATTTCGGCACATCCTAATGCAGGTTTGCCCAATGCCTTTGGTCATTATGATCAAACTCCCGAAGAAATGCAAGCTTTGATTAGAGAGTATTTGCAAGATAATTTAATCAATATCATTGGAGGTTGTTGCGGCACAACTCCAGAACACATCAAGGCAATAGCCGATGTAGCGAGAGAGTTTAAACCGAGAACTGTTGAATTAAACTAAACCACAAAGGTTTTCAAAACCGATAGGTTTTTATACGATATGAGTACACACGAAACGAAATATTTACAATTATCCGGACTAGAGCCATTAATTATTACCCCAGAAACTAATTTTGTGAATGTGGGGGAAAGAACGAATGTAACTGGTTCCAGAAAATTCCTTCGATTAATCAAAGAAGAGCAATACGAAGAAGCTTTAGATATTGCTAGAAATCAGGTAGAAGGTGGTGCACAAATCATCGATGTCAACATGGATGAAGGAATGTTGGACGGGGTGTATGCCATGACCAAATTCTTAAACTTAATTGCTGCTGAACCAGACATTTCTCGTGTTCCTGTAATGATTGATAGCTCAAAATGGGAGATCATCGAAGCGGGATTGAAAGTGATTCAAGGAAAAGGAGTGGTGAATTCTATTTCGCTAAAAGAAGGCGAAGAAAAGTTCATTGAATACGCCAAAAAAATCAAACGATATGGTGCTGCCGTAATCGTTATGGCATTTGACGAAAAAGGTCAAGCCGATAATTACGAGCGACGTATCGAAATTTGTAAAAGAAGTTACGATGTATTAGTCGATAAAGTAGGCTTTCCTGCTCAAGACATAATTTTTGACCCGAATATTTTTCCAGTAGCAACCGGAATGGAAGAGCATAAATTGAATGCTTTGGACTTTTTCCGTGCGACCAAATGGATTAGAGAAAACTTACCCTACGCAAACATATCTGGAGGTGTAAGTAATGTTTCTTTTTCGTTTAGAGGAAATGACAAAGTGCGTGAGGCTATGCACTCGGCATTTTTATACCATGCCATCAAAAACGGAATGACAATGGGTATCGTGAATCCTGAAATGTTAGAGATTTACGACGAAATTGATCCGGTTTTATTAGAGCATGTGGAAGACGTTTTGTTGAATAGAAGAGAAGATGCTACCGAGCGTTTATTGGATTTGGCAGAAAGCTTTAAAGGCGATTTCAAAGCCAATGAAAAAGCAATTGCAGAATGGCGAAATGGTTCCGTTCAAGAACGATTGACGCATTCATTAGTAAAAGGAATTGACGAATTTATAGAAATAGATGTAGAAGAAGCAAGACAAGCCGCCTCGAAACCTATTGAAGTCATCGAAATCAATTTGATGGCCGGAATGAATGTAGTAGGAGATTTATTCGGAAGCGGAAAAATGTTCTTGCCACAGGTAGTAAAATCAGCACGTGTAATGAAAAAAGCGGTAGCTTATTTATTGCCTTATATCGAAGCCGAAAAAGATGGCGTGTCGCAAAGTGCGGGTAAAGTATTGATGGCTACCGTAAAAGGAGATGTTCACGATATTGGAAAAAATATTGTTTCCGTTGTTTTGGCGTGTAACAATTATGAAATAGTTGATTTAGGTGTAATGGTAGCGCCAGAGAAAATCATCGCGGCGGCTATTGAGCACAATGTAGATATTATTGGATTGAGTGGTTTAATTACGCCTTCGCTTGACGAAATGGTGTATTTAGCTAAAGAATTGGACAAAATCAATATACAAATTCCAATTATGATTGGGGGAGCAACAACATCTCGCGCGCATACCGCTGTGAAAATTGCACCACAATACAAAGCGACTGTTGTGCACGTGAACGATGCTTCAAGAGCAGTAACTGTTGCCGGAAACTTATTGAATTCGGATACCAATGAAAAATACACTCAAGACATTCGTACCGAATACGATGCGCTTCGTGAAGGCTATTTGAATCGAAGTAGAGATAAAAATTTCCTAACGATTGAACAGGCAAGAGTTAATAAACTACAACTAGATTGGAATACCTACACGCCAACAAAACCCAATTTCATTGGAACTAAAACTGTGGATGTAGCGATTGCCGATTTAGTCGATTATATTGATTGGACTCCGTTTTTCAATTCTTGGGAATTGTACGGAAAGTATCCAGCGATTTTAACCGATGAGGTAGTTGGAGAACAAGCCACGTCTTTATTTGCTGATGCGCAACAAATGTTACATCAGTTAATTCAAGAAAATTGGTTAACTGCCAAAGGTATTTTAGGAATTTTTCCTGCCAATACCATAAACGATGATGATATTCAGTTAACATTGGACAATGGACAGCCAATCACTTTTTTAACGTTACGTCAACAATCTCAAAAAACCGCTGGCGCACCAAATATTGCTTTAGCCGATTTTATTGCGCCAAAAGATTCAGGGGTACAAGATTATATGGGTTGTTTTTGTGTGACTACCGGTTTTGGTGTAGAAGAAAAAGCCAAAGCTTTTGAAAAAGACTTAGACGATTACAATTCGATTTTAGTCAAAGCTTTAGGCGACCGTTTGGCCGAAGCCTTTGCGGAATATTTGCATTTGCAAGTGCGAAAAGAAATCTGGGGTTATGCTTCTGATGAGAATTTATCGAATCAGGATTTAATTGCCGAAAATTATAAAGGAATTCGTCCAGCACCAGGATATCCTGCTTGTCCAGACCATTTAGAAAAACCAACGATTTGGAAACTCTTAGATGTTGAACAAAAAATAGGTGTAACTTTGACCGAAAGTATGGCTATGTGGCCAGCTTCATCAGTGTCGGGTTATTATTTTGCTAATCCAGAAAGTAAGTATTTTGGTTTGGGTAAAATCAAACAAGACCAAGTAGAAGATTATTCGAAACGAAGAAACACCACCATGGAGCAAGCACAAAAATGGTTGGCTCCTAATATTGCAGATTAAAAATAGTTGTTCGTTTTTGGTTGATAGTATTTGAATTCAACCGACAACCGACAACCGACAACCGATACTATGAAAGTAACAGACCATATAGCAGCAGCCAAAGGAGAAACTTTATTCTCATTTGAAATTGTACCGCCTACTAAAGGGACGAGTATTCAGGAATTATATGATAATATAGATCCGTTGATGGAATTTAAACCGCCATTTATTGACGTAACAACTTCGCGCGAGGAGTATATTTATGTGAATAAAGGCAACGGTTTATTGGAAAAAAAATTAACCAGAATGCGTCCAGGAACTTTAGGAATTTGTGCTTCTATTAAACATAAATACCATGTGGATACAGTGCCTCACGTATTGTGTGGTGGTTTTACTAAAGAAGAAACCGAATACCTTTTGGTAGACTGTCATTATCTTGGAATTGATAACGTCATGGCTTTGCGTGGCGATGCCATGAAAGACGAACAATCGTTTATTCCAAAAGAAGGTGGAAACCATTATGCAGCCGATTTGGTGAGCCAAATTCACCAATTGAATCAAGGGAATTATTTACACGGTTTGAAAGATATCGAACACAAATCGGATTTTTGTATTGGAGTAGCAGGCTATCCAGAAAAGCATTTGGAGTCACCATCGTTAACGTCTGATTTGAAACGATTGAAAGAAAAAGTAGATGCAGGTGCTGATTATGTAGTAACTCAAATGTTTTTTGACAATGCTAAATTCTTTGAATTTGTTGCCAAAGCAAGAGAAATAGGAATCAACGTTCCAATTATTCCAGGGATTAAACCGATTGCGGTTCACAGACATTTGCAAATCTTGCCTCAAATCTTTAGAATTGACTTACCGGAAGATTTAATAATGCGGTGGAAAAATGTAAAACCCCAGCGGATATCCGACAAGTAGGAGTAGAATGGGCAATCCAACAGTCGTTAGAATTAAAAGCGGCTGGAGTACCGTTTTTACATTATTATTCGATGGGTAAATCAGAAAACATCCGACAAATAGCCAGTAAAGTTTTTTAATTAAAACAACTACATAAAAAAAATCCAGTCCCTAAAGACTGGATTTTTTTATTTTGTAACTTCTCGAAACACCGTTTCTAGATTCTTATTTTTCTGGTTGAGCTGTAATGTTTTCAATCCATTGGCGGTAGCAAAATCAAATACCACAGGGCGCATGTCTTTGTCAGTTGCAAAAGTCAATTCCCAAATAGCGCCATCAATATTAGAATAAGAACTTATATTTTCGATAGTGGCTATTTGAGTTTCGTTCACTTTTTGATCAAACTCCACTTCAATAATTTGAGTGGCTGACTCGCTAATGAGTTTTTCTAATTGTTTATCAGCTACAATTTTTCCTTTGTCAATAATAATGACCCGATCGCAAATCGCTTCGACTTCTTGCATGATGTGAGTAGAAAGAAAAACGGTTTTGTCTTTGCCTGCGTTTTTAATCACATTTCGAATCTCTACTAATTGATTGGGATCCAAACCTGTGGTAGGTTCATCCAAAATCAAGACGTCAGGGTTGTGCATTAAAGCATTGGCTAAACCCACACGTTGGCGATACCCTTTGGACAATTGGCCTATTTTTTTGTGGCTTTCGGAAGTCAGTCCAGTTAATTGAATTACGTCTTCAATTCGGGACTTAGCTACTTTATAGACATCAGCATTGAACGCTAAATATTCACGAACATACAAATCCAAATACAACGGATTGTGTTCGGGCAAATAACCAATAGAAAGTTGGACCTCTTTTTGTTGCGAACTCACATCAAAACCATTGACTTTGGCACTGCCTTCGTCAGCGGTCAAATAGGTCGTTAGAATTTTCATCAAAGTCGATTTTCCAGCTCCGTTAGGACCAAGAAAACCAACAATTTCTCCTTTGTTGATGGAGAATGAAATGGAGTCTAATGCTTTTTGTGTTCCGTAACTTTTAGATATATTCTGAATTGCTATTGACATTGCTTTGAATTTGGTACAAAAGTAAACAGAAAAAGCAATTAGTTGTTGTTTCCACCGATTTGAATTTTGATGCAATTTTCAAATTCTTAAAAAACAGGGTGTAAATAAACGTTTATTTAATCAATAGTTAAATAATAGCGGGTTTAACAAAGAATTTCGTTTTTGTTGTATAAAAGCATTGGTTTTTCTTGGATGAGATGAAATAAATGCTAATATTTGCACCGTAATTATTTACAAAACAAGCAGGTCATGTGTAATAACCGTTTTTATTTTAGCAATACTTATTACTTCTTTTTTAAGAAGTAAGGATTGTTATAGGGTTATTTGAAAAATAAAAAAGCAAATTAAAACAATATACAATCCTGATGAAAATCAGGATTTTTTTTTGAATTTATGGCAACAAAAATTGCAATACAAGGTATAAAAGGTTCATTCCATCATCAAGTGGCTCAGGAGTACTTCGGGAAAGAGGTGGCTGTTGATGAATGTTTGTCTTTTGAAGAATTGGTTTCGAGCCTATTGTCTGGCAAATCAGATCAGGCGGTAATGGCTATCGAAAATTCAATCGCAGGACCTATTATTCCGAATTATGCTTTGATTGACAAGAATAATTTGCACATTATCGGCGAACATTATTTGGATATTCAACAGAATTTAATGGCTTTAACCGGTCAGAGTATTCAAGATATTGAAGAAGTACATTCGCATCCAATGGCCTTGTTGCAATGCATGGAGTTTTTGAAACAGTACCCTCATATTAAAATTGTTGAAGACAAAGACACAGCCGAAACGGCGCGAAGAATTCACGAAAAACAATTGAAAGGTATTGCAGCCATTGCGAGTCAAGTTGCAGCTGAAATGTACGATTTGGAAATTTTGGCGCCCGAGATTCAGACGATTAATAATAACATGACACGTTTTGTGATTATTGATAAGAAGCAATCGGTTTTGTCTACTGATGAAATTAATAGAGCGTCGATTAAATTTGAATTGGATCACAAACGCGGAAGTTTGGCAGCCGTTTTGAATGTGATGAGCGATTGCAAATTGAATTTAACCAAGATTCAGTCGTTGCCCAAAATTGAAACGCCATGGAAATATTCCTTTTTTGTTGATGTGACCTTTGAGAAATACGAAGATTATGCGAAAGCAAAAGCCTTAATTGACATCATGGCCGAGTATTTCAAAGTTTTGGGAGAATACAAAAATGCGAAACCGTAAGAATTAAAATACCATTTACGAAAGTAAATTAAGATAGTAGAACCAACATGATTGCAACAGCAAAACGTTTAGAGATAGTTGAAGAATATTATTTCTCCTCTAAGTTGAGAGAAGTACGACAATTGGCTGCAGAAGGAAAACCCATCATTAATATGGGAATTGGTAGTCCTGATTTGAAGCCTTCGCAAGCAGTTATTGATGCGGTGGTTTTGGCTATGCAAGAAGAAAATGCACACCAATACCAAAGTTATCAAGGCGTACCAGAATTGCGTCAAAGCATGGCTGATTTTTATCAGAACAACTTTGGAGTAGCTATGAATCCGACTACTGAAATTTTGCCTTTGATGGGATCTAAAGAAGGAATCATGCACATTTCATTGGCTTTCTTGAATGAAGGAGATCAAGTGTTGATTCCTAATCCGGGATATCCAACTTATACTTCGGTGACGAATCTAGTAGGAGCGGTTCCTGTTTATTATGATTTGAAAGAAAATACTAATTGGGAACCGGATTTTGAGGCTTTGGAACAATTGGATTTATCCAAAGTAAAAATTATGTGGGTGGGTTATCCGCACATGCCAACGGGAGCAAGAGGTAGTTTGGCCTTGTTTGAAAAATTAGTGGCTTTCGCCGAAAAGCATAGCATTTTGTTAGTGAATGACAATCCATATAGTTTTGTGTTGAACGACAATCCGATGAGTTTATTACAGGTCGAAGGTGCTAAAGAGGTAGCATTAGAATTGAATTCGTTGAGCAAAACCTTCAATATGGCAGGATGGCGTGTAGGGATGGTTTTAGGAAACGCCGCTTGTATTGATGCTGTTTTGAAAGTGAAAAGTAACATGGACAGCGGTATGTTTTATGGCATCCAAAAAGGAGCCATTGCTGCGCTGAAAAGTGATGCTTCTTGGTTTGAATCGATGAATGCTATCTATAGAAAGCGTCGTGTTTTAACCGAACAATTGGCAGAAAAATTAGGTTGCGAAGTCTATAAAGAAGGAGTAGGTTTATTTGTTTGGGCAAAATTGCCAGCGGGAATTAACTCTGCAGAACAATTTATAGACCAGATTTTATACGAGAAACATATTTTTATTACTCCAGGAACTATTTTCGGAAGTAATGGTGAAGGATACATTCGATTTGCACTTTGTGTGAAAGAAGAAAAAGTGCAAGAAGCAATAGATAGATTTTAATCAAATGAAATCGCCATTAACAAGAAGTTTGCGCAAGCAAACACCAATAATTAAAAAAGCGATACCATATGTTACCGCTAACAAATAGAATTTAAACATATGAAAGTAGTTGTAATAGGTATAGGTTTAATAGGTGGTTCGATGGTTTTGGACATCAAAGCATTGCATCCAGAAGCGACTATTTTGGGTATGGATGCCAATGAAAATCATTTGCAACAAGCTATTGATTTAGGCGTGGTTGAAAAAGCAGGAACGTCTGAAGATTTATCCGATGCTGATTTTGTTATTGTTTCAGTTCCAGTGGATATTGCCTTGACGGTATTGCCTCAAGTGTTAGATGCTGTTGGAGAAAACACCATCGTTTTTGAAGTAGGTTCCACCAAGCTGCCTATTTGCGAAGCGGTGGCCAATCATCCAAAACGACGCAATTATATTGCAACACATCCTATAGCAGGAACAGAGTTTTCAGGACCTACTGCAGCAATAAAAGGATTGTTTCAAGGAAAAACGAATATTATTTGTGAGGTAGAAAAAACGACCTTCAAGTTGCAAGAAAAAGCCTTGAAATTGTTTATGGCTATGGGAATGAGAATTCGGTACATGGATCCGCAATCGCATGACAAACATATTGCGTATGTATCGCATTTGTCTCATATTAGTTCGTTCATGTTAGGAAAAACAGTGATTGACAAAGAAACAGAAGAGCAAGATATTTTTGATATGGCAGGCAGTGGATTTGAAAGTACGGTGCGTTTAGCCAAAAGTTCCCCAGCCATGTGGACACCGATTTTCAAGCAGAACAAACAACAAGTGGTAAATACCTTAGAAGAGTACATTTCTAATTTGTCAAAGTTTAAGACCTTGTTAGAAAATGAGGATTATGATGCGATTTATCAAGAAATGCAAAGTGTAAATAAAATAAAAGAAATATTAAACGGAATAAACATTAAAAAGTAATTTTAGAAAAGATGGAGAATAGTAAAGAAATGAGAAATTGGTTGGATGCTTTCAAATTAGATCATCCATTAGTAATTGCAGGACCATGTAGTGCTGAAACTGAAGAGCAAGTATTAAAAATTGCTCACGAATTGAAAGATTCTGATGTAAGTGTTTTTAGAGCAGGAATCTGGAAACCAAGAACCCGTCCAGGAGGATTTGAAGGTGTAGGAGAAATTGGATTGAAATGGTTGAAAAAAGCCAAAGAAGAAACAGGTTTGTTGATGGGGACTGAAGTAGCTACTGCAGCACACTGTAAACTAGCTTTGGAGTATGATATCGATGTTTTATGGGTGGGAGCGCGTACAACTGCAAATCCATTTGCAGTTCAAGAAATTGCAGATACTTTGAAAGGAACAGATAAAATCGTTTTGATTAAAAACCCAGTGAACCCAGATATGGCTTTATGGTTAGGTGGTGTAGAGCGTTTGTATGCTGCAGGTATTAGAAAATTAGGAGTAATTCATAGAGGTTTCTCTACCTACCAAAAAACAAAATACAGAAACATTCCAGAATGGCAAATTGCTATCGAATTACAAAATAAATTCCCTGATTTGCCTTTGATTATTGACCCATCACACATCACAGGAAACCGTGATATGATTTTGGAAGTAACTCAAGAAGCCTTGGATTTGAATTACGACGGTATGATTATCGAAACGCATATTGATCCAGACAATGCTTGGAGTGATGCTGCTCAACAAGTAACGCCAGCTGCTTTGAAACAAATTTTCAAAGATTTGAAAATCAGAAAGCAAACAGGAGATACGGCTGATTTTGAAAATAAAATGACAAAATTAAGAGCGAATATCGACGTGTTAGATGCTAACCTTTTAGAGTTACTTGGAAAACGTATGCAAGTAGCTTCTGAAATTGGTCAAGTGAAAAAAGACGCTAACGTAGCGGTTTTACAAAACAGTCGTTGGAATGAAATCCAAGCAAAAATGACTGCTGAAGGTGCTAAAAAAGGATTGTCTGAAGAATTTATCATTAAATTGTTCAAAGGAATTCACCAAGAAAGTATCGAACAACAAGAAAAAATATTGAATTCATAATTCGTATTTTTCTATCTATAGAATCCTCACAGTTCGATGAATTGTGAGGATTTTTTATTTCAAAGGGCTGTAAAAACTTTGCAGTTCGAACTTGAAACTTGAAACAAAATTTTACCTTTGCCGCATGACAGGAATCGTTTATAAATCTACAGGGAGTTGGTATACCGTAAAATCGGAGACAGGCGATTTTATGGAATGTCGTATCAAAGGAAAATTCCGAATGAAAGGAATTAAAAGTACCAATCCAATAGCTGTAGGTGATGTAGTCGATTATGAAATAGACGAAAACTCAGATTCTGTTACAGGAACTATTCATAACATCCACGATAGAAAAAATTACATCGTTCGAAAATCGGTGAATTTATCGCATCAAATGCACATTATTGCTTCGAATATTGATCGTGTTTTTCTTTTAGTAACGGTAAACAACCCGCCAACTACTTTCAATTTTATAGATCGATTTTTGGTTACTGCTGAAGCCTACGGTATAGAAACGGTATTGGTATTTAACAAAATAGATACGCTTGACGACGCTACTTTGGATGAGCAATTGTACATGCAACACGTCTATCAAGAAATTGGTTACCAATGTTTGCGCGTTTCATCTACTGAAATGAAAGGGATCGAAGCATTGAAAGCTTTAATGATAAATAAAGTAAGTATGTTTTCTGGACATTCAGGTGTTGGGAAATCGACTTTGGTCAATGCGTTAGAACCTGCTTTGCATTTGAAAACAAAAAATATTTCGGAAGCCAGCAAACAAGGACAGCACACAACTACTTTTGCCGAAATGTACGATTTGAGTTTTGGTGCCAAAATCATCGATACTCCAGGGATCAAAGGATTTGGAATTGTAGACATGGAGAAAGAAGAGATTGGTGGCTACTTCCCAGAATTTTTCAAATTACAAGATCAATGTAAATTCAACAATTGTTTGCACAAAGAGGAACCTCATTGTGCCATCAAAGCAGCCTTGGAAAAGGATGAAATTGCTTGGTCGCGTTACAATAGTTATTTGAAGATTTTAGAAGGTGATGATGAAAATTACCGAACGGATGTCTACAATGAAGACCGAATTGCTAGCGATAAAACACGGGATTAATGAAAGTAGTATTACAAAGAGTTGCATCGGCTTCAGTAACTGTTGAATATAAAATAGTCGGAGAAATCCAAAAAGGGATATTAGTACTAGTTGGAATTGAAGATGCCGATTCGCAAGAAGATATTGATTGGTTGGTGACCAAAATTACCCAGCTTCGTATTTTTGGTGATGAAAATGGAGTGATGAATTTTTCCGTAGAGGAGGTGAATGGAGAAGTTCTTGTAGTAAGTCAGTTTACCTTACATGCCGCTACCAAAAAAGGCAATCGACCTTCTTATATCAAAGCGGCTAGACCTGAGATAGCGATTCCGATCTATGAAAAATTCGTAAATACATTAGAAAACAAACTGGGTAAAAAAGTGCCTACGGGAATTTTTGGTGCTGATATGAAAGTAGCACTACTGAATGATGGACCAGTCACTATAATTATGGATAGTAAAAACAAAGAATAATGGATTTGAAAAATGCACAATTAGACGTTGACACTTGGATTAAAGAACACGGTGTTCGCTACTTTAACGAATTGACCAATATGGCGCAATTGACAGAAGAAGTTGGTGATTTATTTTGTATGATTCAGTTGATGATTGAAACAGGTATCATTAACATTGATGAGGTAGATAGAGCATCCGCAAACAAGAAAGCAAAACTCCAGAAATGGTCTAATATTTTTAACGAAGAAACAGTAAACTAAAATGAATTTAATATCGAAACTCTCAACAAGAAATTATATGCCAAGTACGTGGCAGAATATTTCTCGCATTGAGAAATCAGATCGCCATACGCCACTGATGGGGGCTTGTTATACCTGAGGACCAAAAAGTCCAAAAGAGAATATAAAGACAAGCCCCCTAGAGAGACAGCAAACTCTAGGGGGTTTTTCTTTGTGTTGTATAAAAACAACATCTATGAAAATAGTTGTTGACAATCTTCCTGATTGTGTTATACTACATGTGTTGAGTCGATAGAGGGTCAACAAAAAGTTCTTTAACAATTTGCATTCATATTTTTTTATGATGGGGATTTGTGTAGTGGTAGCACAGCAGACTTTGACTCTGTTAGTACAAGTTCGATTCTTGTATCCCCTGCCAAGGTGACATAGCACA
>OFRD01000400.1_pt1 | contig 16646 bp, 10 predicted proteins | sample 1543041 | NCBI WGS metagenome assembly OFRD01 (sample SAMN07774234, study PRJEB24372) | wastewater metagenome | isolation source: Exp Tend CN 100WW | collected 2016-02
ATTGCCAATGTTCATTGTGATCTTCACAGGAATCTCTGGTAAGACGCCTCGTTTCACCTCAGTGACTTCAGTCTCGATCAAGCCATCATAGATCCGACCTTCATCACCTTCGGCGCAAGAGACAGTAACGACCGCACCATCCTGCAAGAGTTCTGTAGCGTTACTACAGCCTACGACTGCAGGAACACCTAACTCCCTGGCAATAATGGCAGCATGACAGGTCCGTCCACCGCGATTGGTCACAATGGCAGAGGCCCGCTTCATCACCGGCTCCCAGTTGGGGTCGGTCATATCCGTCACCAGGATGTCGCCGGGTTGCACCTTATCCATCTCGCTGATGTTGTGCACGATGCGCACTGGACCAGTGCCAATTTTTTGGCCAATAGCGCGTCCTTCAGCGATGACGGCACTTTTGCCTTTGAGCTTGTAGCGGTACTCTGCTTTGCCTGCGGCCTGGCTCTTCACGGTTTCAGGACGGGCTTGCAAGATGTAGAGCTCGCCGTCCAACCCGTCTTTACCCCACTCAATGTCCATGGCGCGACCATAGTGCTGCTCAATCACCAAGGCGTAAGACGCCAGTTTTTCCACATCGGCATCGGTCAGCGAGTAGCGGTTGCGCAGTTCAGTCGGCACATCCGTGGTCTTGACCAGCTGGCCGCTGGCGGCCTTCTCTTCAGGGGTGGTGAACTGCATCTGGATCAACTTGGAGCCCAGACTGCGACGGATGACTGCACGCTTGCCAGCCTTGAGCATGGGCTTGTGTACGTAGAATTCATCGGGATTCACCGCGCCCTGCACCACTGTCTCGCCCAAACCGTAGCTGGAAGTGATGAACACCACATCTTCAAAGCCGGACTCGGTATCAATGGTAAACATCACTCCGGCCGCGCCAATGTCGGAGCGCACCATGCGCTGAATACCAGCACTCAAAGCCACATGCTCATGCGCAAAGCCTTTGTGTACACGGTAGCTGATGGCGCGGTCGTTGTACAAAGAAGCGAAAACTTCCTTGATTTTGTGCAGTATCTCTTCGATACCCACCACATTCAAAAAGGTTTCCTGCTGACCGGCAAATGAAGCGTCAGGCAGATCTTCGGCGGTAGCGGACGAGCGCACCGCAAACGAAGCCGCCGGGTTGCCGGAACTCAAGGTAATGAAGGCAGCCCGAATGGCTTGCTCCAGATCAGCTGGAAAGGGCTGCGCCTCGACCATGGCGCGAATCTCGGCGCCAACCTGGGCCAGCGCCCTGACATCTTCCGTATCCAAGGCGCTGAGGCGGGCGTTGATCCGGCCAGCAAGGTCTTCGTAGGCCAGAAAATCGCGGAACGCATGGGCCGTCGTCGCGAAACCGGTCGGTACTTTGACGCCGGTGGGTAAATGCGAAATCATTTCGCCGAGGCTGGCATTTTTACCGCCAACTGATTCGACGTCGGTCATTCTCAGGTTTTCAAATGGGACGACCAGATCGGTCGGATTGAAAAGTACAGACATGGGATGCTCCAGAAGTTAAAAACGGATCAATGCATCAAGCCAAGCGTTCTGGTGCGTTGGCAATGCGTATGCGGGCGATCTGACTTTGTCGTTGTTCTAGTCGGTCAGGGCGGCGCATGGAAGAATTCGGGTGGATTTTCGGTATTGTAGGCGTCGAACCGACACACAATACAGTGTGTCCTTGCAGAATACTGAACGTCAAATGACGTCTTTACTTACCTAACTATTATGCCAAATCGTACAGTTTTTTATATTTCAGACGGTACCGGCATCACTGCCGAAACCTTTGGTAACGCGATTCTTGCCCAGTTTGAAACCAAATCCCGCCACGTTCGCTTGCCCTTCGTTGACTCGGTTGACAAAGCCCATCAAGCTGTGCGCCAAATCAACCATGCAGGGATTGTTGACGGCAACAAACCGATTGTTTTCACCACACTGGTTGACATGGATGTACTCAGGGTCATTACAGACGGCTGCAAAGGCATGTTGCTGGACATGTTTGGCACCTTTGTCCAGCCGCTGGAAAAAGAACTCCAGCTCAAGTCCAACCACCGCATTGGCCGCTTCAGCGATGCCAGCAAGAGCAAGGAATACCAGTCGCGCATTGAGGCCATCAACTTCTCGCTGGCGCACGATGACGGGCAATCCAACCGCGACCTGGAACAATCCGATGTCATTCTGGTAGGTGTCAGCCGCAGTGGAAAAACCCCGACCTCGCTTTATCTGGCGATGCAATATGGACTCAAAGCCTCGAATTACCCACTGATCCCGGAAGACTTTGATCGCCAGCACTTGCCTCCGGCATTGGTTGCACACAAGAGCAAGCTCTTTGGCCTGACGATCCAGCCTGAGCGCTTGAGCGAAATCCGTAATGAACGCCGCCCCAACTCCAAGTACGCCTCGCTGGAGAACTGTCGCATGGAGGTCTCGGAAGCTGAAGCCATGATGCGCCGCAGCGGCATCCGCTGGTTGTCCACCACGACCAAGTCCATTGAAGAGATTGCAACCACCATCCTGCAGGAGATCATGCCGGAACGCCTGGCTTATTGATGCTGCATCCGGTGCTTGCATCCAAGCTGCAAGCACCATGAAGATCCACCCTTACAGGGCCTGCCCCAGGCGGGCAATACCTTCCTCGATCTTTGCCACATCCGCCGTCGCAAAGCTCAAACGGAAAGAAGCCTGATCCGGGTCATGCGCAAAGAACGGCGCACCGGGCACAAAGGCCACGCCCTTGTCAATCGCGCGCTTGGCAAACTCAGCCGCGCTGCGGCTCTGGCCGTTAGCGCCGGTGAGCCGCGCCCAGAAAAACATGCCGCCCTGCGGTTGGTTGAACTCAACCGCATCCCCCAGCTCGCGGCGCAGTGACTCGGCCATGACGTGGGCACGCTCGGCGTAGGTTTTTCGCACCACAGCCAGCGCGCCGTCCAGACGTTTGAGCGTGAGGTAATGCGCCGCCGTGGCCTGTGTCAGGTTGCTGGTGTGGGCATCGCTGAACTGCTTGCACATGGTGGCATTGGCCAGCAGGGCGGGCGGCGCAATCAGCCAGCCCACGCGCAAACCGGGGCTCAGAATTTTGCTGAAACTGCCGCAATGCGCCAGCCAGTCACGGCTGCCGGGAATATCGTCGCTCAGGGCCAGCAGGCTCGGCGGTGGCGGGGTGTCAAAGTACAGCTCGCCGTAGGGGTCGTCCTCCACCACCAGCGTCTGGGTGCGGACAGCAATTTCCAGAATGCGCTGGCGCCGCGCCAGACTGAGCGTAGCGCCACTGGGGTTGCCGAAGGTGGGAATCAGGTACACCAGCTTGGGCTTGTGCTCGGCAATGAGCTGCTCCAGTTTCTCCACATCCACGCCGTCAGCGTCAATCGGTGCGTTGATGATTTGCGCGCCGTACAGGCGAAAACACTGGATGGTGGCCAAAAATGTCGGCGCTTCCACAATCACCTTGTCGCCGGGCGAGATCATGGTTTTTCCGATCAAATCCAGCGCCTGCTGGCTGCCGGTAGTGACGATCAGACCCTCGGGCGCCACGGTCGCTCCCTTGTTTGCCATGAAGGCGCTGATGCCTTCGCGCAGCGGCTGGTAGCCCTCGGTGGCGCCGTATTGCAACACCGGGCCCGGGGTATTGGTCAGCACGGCCTGGGTCGATTCTTTGATGCCCTCCACATCAAACAGCGCGGGATCAGGAAAGCCCCCGGCAAAACTGATGATGCCGGGCTTGCCCAGCAGTTTGAAAAGTTCGCGAATGGCAGAGGTTTCGACGTTTTGGAGGCGGGAAGCAAATTGCATGAGAACCTGTCAAAGGGTGTTGTAACCCCACGATGTTAGCCCCCAATGCAAGACCTGCATAAATCCATGCCGCCACTTGATGCAACTCCGGCATAAGGCCATGATTGAGGCATGGCCATGAACAAAAATCATGTTTAGCTGCCTAGAATTTCGTCGCTTACCAAGTAAAAACGGAGACAACATGACGACATCCCCTCTTGCAGAATTGCTGACCTATACCCAGGAACATGCCGGATCTGCAGCCAGCCAACAAGCCGGCTTTATCACCACCTACTTCCAGAACACCGACCCCGACGAGATCGTGGCGCGGGGTTCGGCCACCCTGTTTGCGATTGCCAACGCCCACTGGCGTTTGCTCAACACCCCGCAAACCGGACAAAGCGCCAAAGTCCGGGTCTTCAACCCGACGCTGGCCGAGGACGGCTTTGTCAGTGAGCACACCGTAGTGCAAATCGTGCATGACAACATGGCCTTTCTGGTGGACTCGGTCACCATGGCCATCAACCGGGGCAACCGCACCGCACACTGGATCGTGCACCCCTTGATGCAAGTCGCGCGTGACGCACAAGGCCAAATTACCAGCATCAGCAGCGTAGCTGCGGCCACGGCAGCAGGTGAAACCGCCCCGGTTGAATCACTCATTCTGGTCGAGTGCGACCGTATTGTGAGCCAGGCAGAGCAACAGGCCCTGGCCGACGAACTGCGCCGCGTACTGGGTGACGTGCGCAGCACGGTACAAGACTGGCGCGCCATGCTGAGCCGGGTGCAGGCGCTCGAAGCTGCTGCTGAAAAGTCAAGCCTGCCTGCCGTGGGTCGGCAGGAAGGCACCGATTTTCTGCGCTGGCTGGAGAGTCGCAATTTCACTTTTCTGGGCGCCCGCGATTACGACCTGAAACGTGACGGTGACACCGTGAGCATGGTGGCACGCCCCGAGTCAGGCCTGGGCATTCTGCGCGGTGCCGTACAAACCGCCGAAACACGCCTGCCACCCGAAGCGGTGGCCCTGCTGGAGTCCGATGAGCTGGTGCTGGTGACCAAAGCCATGACCCGCGCCACCGTACACCGCCCCGCCTGGCTGGACTACATCGGGGTCAAGCGCTTTGACGAAGCAGGCAATCTGGTGGGAGAAGCACGCTTTCTGGGACTCTATACCGCTTCGGCCTACACCACCCCGGTCAGCGAGATTCCGCAAGTGCGCCGCCGTGCGGCCGATGTCATGACCCACGCTGGCGTGGTGCCCGGCAGCCATGCGGCCAAAACACTCCAGTCCATTCTGGATGTTTACCCGCGCGACGAATTTTTTCAAATTGACACCGCCACCCTGAGCGAGCACGCCATTGGCATTTTGCGGCTGCAAGAGCGTCAACGCACCCGCGTCTTTCTGCGCCGCGACCCGTTTGGGCGCTTTAGCTCGGCCCAGGTGTTTGTGCCGCGCGACCGTTACAACACCGAATTGCGGGTCAAAATTGGCGCGGAGCTGATGGCGACGCTGGACGGCCAGTCGATCGAATTCACCCCGCTGCTGACCGACAGCCCGCTGGCCCGCATTCATTACCTGGTGCGTGCCAAGGTGCGCGCCCCGCAAAACGTCAACCTGCCCGCGCTGGAAGCCCGCATCGCCAAACTGGCCCAGCGCTGGGAAGACGACTGCACCACCGAGTTGCTGCGCACGCATGGCGAAGGCCTGGGTCTGAGTCTGGCGCACCGCTTTGCTACCGCCTTCCCCACCGCCTACCGTGAAGACTTCTCGGCACCGGTAGCGGCCGAAGACACCAACATGCTGGCCAGCCTGTCAGCCAGCGCGCCGCTGGCCGTCAAGCTGTACCGCCCGCTGGACGCCGAGGCCGGTTTCTTGCGCTTCAAGATTTACAACACCGCCAAAGTGGCGCTGTCAGACTCCTTGCCCGTACTGGAACGCATGGGCGCGCGCGTGCTGGATGAACACCCTTACCAGATTGGCAACGAAGGACTGTGGATTCACGACCTCGGCCTGCAACTCCCGGCCAACACCGACCTCTCCAGTGTCAAAAGTCGTTTTGAAGCCCTGTTTGCGCAAGCCTGGCGCGGCGAAGTCGAGAGTGATGACTTGAACAAACTGGTGCTGAGCACCACGCTGGATGCGCGCGCCATTTCGATCTTGCGTGCCTACACCCGCTATTTCAAACAGCTCGGTTTCGCCTTCAGCCAGAGCTACATTGAAGCCACGCTGAGCAAAAACGCCCACATTGCCCAGGCCATTGCCGAACTGTTCAACGCCCGCTTCGACCCGGCCCTCGCCGCCGACCGCGACGCAGCCCAGCAGCAGCTGACGCAGCAGATTGAAACCGCGCTCGGCGATGTGGCCAGCCTGGACGAAGACCGCATCCTGCGCCAGTTCTTCACCACCATTCAGGCCACCCTGCGCACCAACGTGTGGCAAACCACCGCTGCGGGGGGCCACAAACCGTACCTGAGTTTCAAACTCAACCCGCGCAAAATCGCCGGTGTACCCGAGCCCAAACCCCTGTTTGAAATCTGGGTCTATTCCCCCCGCGTCGAAGGCGTCCATTTGCGCGGCGGCAAGGTGGCGCGCGGTGGCCTGCGCTGGTCGGATCGCCGGGAAGACTTCCGCACCGAAATCCTGGGTCTGGTCAAAGCCCAGCAAGTCAAAAACACGGTCATCGTGCCGGTCGGCTCCAAAGGCGGCTTTGTGCTCAAAAACGCACCACCGCAAACGGATCGCGACGCCTACCTGGCCGAAGGCATCAGCTGCTACAAAATTTTCCTGTCCGGCCTGCTTGACATCACCGACAACGTGGTGAAGGGTGCCGTGCAGCCTCCGCTCAACGTGGTGCGCCATGATGTGGACGACCCCTACCTGGTGGTCGCCGCCGACAAAGGCACCGCCACCTTCTCCGACATTGCCAACAGTGTTTCGGCTGACTACGGCTTCTGGCTCGGTGACGCGTTCGCCTCCGGCGGTTCGGTCGGGTACGACCACAAGAAGATGGGCATCACCGCACGGGGCGCCTGGGAATCGGTCAAGCGCCACTTCCGCGCCATGGGCGTCAACACCCAGACCACACCGTTCACGGTAGCGGGCATTGGCGACATGTCGGGCGACGTGTTTGGCAACGGCATGCTGCTGTCCGAACAGATCCAGCTGGTGGTGGCCTTTGACCACCGCCACATTTTCATCGACCCCACGCCCGATGTGGCGCGCTCGTTTGCCGAGCGCCAGCGCCTCTTCAACCTGCCGCGCTCCAGCTGGGATGACTATGACAAAAGCCTGATCTCGCCCGGTGGCGGCATTTATGCACGCGGCGCCAAATCCATCAGCCTGAGCCCTGAAGCACGCGCCGTACTGGGCATTGATACGGCCGACCTGCCGCCGGTCGAACTGCTGCGCGCCATTCTGCAAGCGCCAGTGGATCTGCTCTACAACGGCGGCATTGGCACCTACGTCAAAGCCAGTTTTGAGAGCCACGCCCAGGTCGGCGACAAGGCCAGCGACGCCTTCCGCGTCAACGGCAACGAGCTGCGCTGCAAGGTACTGGCCGAAGGCGGCAACCTGGGTTGCACCCAGAACGGCCGCATTGAATTTGCCCAAAAAGGCGGGCACATCTACACCGATGCCATTGACAACTCGGCCGGCGTGGACTGCTCCGACCATGAAGTCAACATCAAGATTTTGCTGGGCAGCATCGTGGAGGCGGGCGACCTGACCCTCAAACAACGCAACGACCTGCTGGCCTCCATGACCGACGAAGTTGGCCTGCTGGTGCTGACCGACAACTACTACCAAAGCCAGGCGCTCGACATTGCCACGCACCGCCCCCTGTACCTGCTGGACGGCCAGCAACGCCTGATGCATTGGCTCGAAGGCAGTGGCCGCCTGAACCGTGCCATCGAATTCTTGCCAACCGACGAGGAAATTGCCCGACGCAAAGCACGCAAAGTGGGCCTCACAGCCCCAGAAAATGCGGTGGTACTGGCCTACGCCAAGATGTCTGTCTTTGATGAGTTGCTGGCCAGCAACCTGCCGGACGACCCTTACTACAGCCGCGCCCTCAAAGCCTACTTCCCCCAGGTGCTGACCGAAAGATTTGCCCCGGCGATTGCGGCGCACCCGCTCAAACGCGAGATCATTGCCACCTTCATCACCAACACGGTGGTCAACCGCACCGGCGCCACGTTTGTCAACTTCATCGCCGCTGAAGCCGCCGCCACGGTAGCCGATGTGATCCGGGCCTTCACCCTGGCCCGCGAAGTCTTCGACCTGGAGCCGCTATGGGATCAGATCGACGCGCTGGACTACCGGGTTGACGCCCAGCTGCAACTCGACCTGCTGACCAAGTTGAGCGCCATTGCGCAGCGGGCCTCACGCTGGATGCTGCGGGTGCGCGTCCAAAGCAGCGACTTGCCGACCCTCATCAGCCTGTACCAGCCGGCCGCCCGCGAGCTGCGTACCCATCTGGCGGACTGGCTGCCACCGGCAGCGCACACCGACTGGCAACAGGCGGCCGACACGCTGATTCAAGCCGGGGTCGAAGCGGAACTGGCCCACAACCTGACGGCGCTGGAATTTATCTTCCCGGCACTGGATCTGGTGGATCTGGCGCAAAACGCCACCATCGGACTGGAGCACGCAGCGCGGGCCTATTTCGGCATTGAAGCCGAGTTGGAACTGGCAGCCTGGCGCACCCAGATCAACCGGCTACCCACCGACACCCTGTGGCAAACCCAGGCCCGTGGCAGCGCGCGTGATGACGTGTATTCGATCGCCAGCCAGATCACCCGGGGCTTGCTGTCACGCCAGGAAGAACTGCCGGTCTGGCGCAACCAGCATGCGCCCGCCATCAAGCGTCTGTGCCGACTGCTGGCCGACATCAGCACGCAAGCGGCTGATCTGGCACCGGTCTCGGTCGCCCTGCGCGAACTGCGGCATTTAGCCTGAACGGGTAGCAGTCAACGCGTAGCGCCGTTGACTGCTACATTTCCGGGCATCCCTACTTGGTAAATGCCTGTGAAACCCTCTGACATTGCGCTGTTTTTTGCCACCCTGCAAGCGGCCAACCCGCACCCCCAGACCGAGCTCGAATACAGCTCGGTTTTTGAGCTTTTGACCGCCGTGCTGCTGTCAGCCCAAGCCACCGATGTCGGTGTCAACAAAGCCACGCGCCGCCTGTTCCCGGTGGCCAACACGCCGCAAAAAATACGGGCACTCGGACTCGAAGGGCTGGAGGACTACATCAAAACCATTGGTCTCTACCACGCCAAAGCCAGGCATCTGCTGCAAACCTGCCAGATGCTGGTCGAACAACATGGCGGCGTGGTACCGCGCACACGCGAGGCACTCGAAGCCCTGCCCGGCGTGGGTCGCAAAACAGCCAATGTGGTGCTGAACGTGGCATTTGGCGAGCCCACCATGGCCGTTGACACCCATCTTTTTCGCCTGGGCAACCGCACCGGCCTGGCGCCCGGAAAAACGCCGTACGAGGTGGAGATGAAGCTGCTCAAGCGCATCCCCAAAGAATACCTGCGGGACGCCCACCACTGGCTGATCCTGCATGGCCGCTATATCTGCCAGGCGCGCAAGCCGCTGTGCTGGCAATGCAGCGTCAGCCCCTACTGCGACTTCAAGGAAAAAACACCTCTCCCGGCCTGAACAACTCAGGCATTGATTTCAACCCGGTTGCGCCCGCTGCTCTTGCTCCGGTAGAGCGCGCTATCGGCACGTGCCATCACCACCGGAATGGCGTCCCCGCTGCGGATGGCCGAGACACCAAAACTGGCTGTCTTGTGCCCCACCACCGGAAACGCGTGGCCCTCAATCGCCTGCCGCAATTTCTCGGCCAGCGCCACCGCGCCCGTCAATTCCGTGTCACAGCAGATCACCAGGAACTCCTCGCCGCCCCAGCGGCCGACCACATCCACGTTGCGCGTGCCCTGCGTGAGTAAACGGCCCATGTCAACCAGCACCTGATCACCCACGGCATGGCCCGAACTGTCGTTGACCGCCTTGAAATGATCGATATCCAGCAAAATCAGGGCAAAGCCGCTGCCGTAGCGGCGACTGCGCTTGAGCTCATCGTCGAGCACCTGATCGAGTTTCAAGCGGTTGTACAGCCCGGTCAAACTGTCCGTGATGGCCAGCTGCGCCAGCTGCCTGTTTTTCTCCAGCAACTCGTGGGTGCGCTCGGCGACGCGTTTCTCCAGCGCCTCATTGAGCTGGCGCACCTCTGCCTCGGCCTGTTCGCGGCGCGCGATGTCGCTGGCCAGCGTGGCTTGCATATGGTTGACGCCCTTGACCAGATCGTCAAATTCATCCCCCCCATTGGGGGATGGGGGCGAGCGATCCAGCCGCAAGGGCTGCGCCAGGGTTTGCGGCGTCAGTGCCGTAAAAAATTCACTGATCCGGCTCAGATGCCGCGTCACCATGAACTGAAACAGCAGCAGGATAAAACCGACGGTCAAGCCGATCAGCAGCGTGGTGCGCAGAAAAATCCCGATGGCGCTGGCCCGCAAGCGTGCCTCGATCGGCGCCATGTCAACGCCCAGCACAAAGTCACCAAATTGCGCGGCGGTTTTTTCGCCGTGGCGCAAGCTGAGCGGGCGGGCACGCGTGACCATGTTCGGCGTCAAGCTGCCGACTTCTGCCAGCACCGAGTCATGGCTGCGCACCATGACATAAGACAGATCCGAGAGCCTGACCATGCTCTGGCCAATTTGTTTGGCATGCCGCTGGTCATCCTCCCAGACCACGTCGGCCAGGTGCTGCTCGGCGCTGGCGGCCTGCTGGTCCAGCAGTTGCGCGATGCGCTGCGCCTCCTGCTGACGGGCTTGCCAGAGCTGAAAACCGGTGAGCACCAGGGAAATGGTCAAGGCAAACAGCAAGACGTAGCCTGCCAGGCGCACGCCCACCCGGTGCGATCTTTTGACCGGCGACAGCAGGGCGATGAGGGGGGGCAGGATGGACATGAACTTCTGATGCCGATAGTGATTTGCGTCAACACAAAGGAGAGCAGATAGCATAGGGATTTTTCTGCCTATTGGGGAATGCTTATGAAAATTAATCGCCCAGTCAAAACCTGGCTTCTGTCGCTTCTGGCCCCCCTGGCGCTCATCGGCGCACCGGCAGCCGCGCCAGCTGCCGAACCACTGCGCGTGGTGGTCGGCACTATGTCCTACCCGTTTGAGGTGTTTGATGAGCAAGGACAGATGAGCGGCGGCTTACTCAAGGAACTGGGCGACCAGCTGGCGCGTGAATTGGGCACCCGCCCGGACTATCTGCGCCTGCCCCGGCGCCGCGTGGAACCCAGCTTGCTCGCGGGGGAAGCCGATATTTACTGCTTTGACAGCCCCGAATGGTCTGAAAACCCCAAGGTGCTACTCTGGTCGATTCCAACCCTGAAACAGATTGAACGGGTACTCGTGCCCAAAAACAAACCGTTGCCGACCCGTATTCCGGATGACTTTGTTGGCAAGCGGGTCTCGGTGCGGCTCGGTTACCACTACGCCAGCATCCAGCCCCTGTTCGATGCGGACAAAGCGTCGCGGATGGACGAGACGCAGACCGCGTTCATGTTCAAGTCGGTAGAGACCGGGCTGACGGACATGCTGATCAGCTCGGACGGTGAGATTGAAGGCTATTTCCAGACCAACCCGAAAGCCCGAAAAAACTTCGCTATCGCCAGCAAGCCGTTCTCGGTGGTCGCCACCCAATGTGCAGTGTCACCCAAGTCACGCTGGTCGCTGGACAAGGTCAACCAAGGCTTGTCCAGCATGCTCAAACGCGGCGACATGGATCGCATGACGAAACATTACGGCTTGTCGATGCACTGAGCGCCAGCGGGTTGGGGCCATGCCAGCGCACACCACTGCCCGAAGCCGGGCGCCGTGGGCGGCCAGTCGCTGGCGGCCTGCACCGTGCGCACGCCCTGCGACAAGAGCGTGGCGGCGCGGATCACCCCGGCGTGGGTCACCCACAGGGCATCACGCCCGGCGTGGGTGGCCTCATCCCAGGCACTGGCGACGCGCAGCATGAACTCGTCCACGCTCTCGCGCCCGCCAAATCGATGGCCACCAAAATCAGCCGTCCACGCGTCATAGGCGGCGGGCGGGATCTGATCCCAGGCTTGGCCCTCCCAGCAGCCAAAATCGATCTCTGCCAGCCGCGCGTCGGTTTTATAGACCAAATCGGGCCGCAGCCCTTGTAAACACTGCGCCAGGCGCTCACATCTTTGTAGCGGCGACGAGAAGAAAACCAGACCCGGCGGCAAGTGCTCGGCCAGTTGCTGCGCAGCGACCAGCGTGCCTTGCGCGTCGGCGGCCACATCGCTGGCGCCGTAGCAAATACCCGGTGCGATCAAGGGTTGCGCATGGCGCGCCAGCCACAGCCTCATAAGCCCAGCGCCAGACCGAGGTAAAACGCCAGCTCGCAGAGCTGCTGCGTGGTGCCCAGGCAGTCGCCGGTAAAGCCCTGCAAGCGCGTCCAGAACCAGCGCCACATCAGTAAAAAAACCAGCCCCGAGGCGACCAGTGCCGACAGCAGGGCCTGCAGCAGCGCCAGCGCGTCTTCGCCATCTGCTATGAAATGTGTAGCTACCTGCGCATATGCCACCAGGGCTAGCGCCAGAAAACACCAAACAAAGGCAGCCAGCAGGCTGCCTGCGCTGATCTGGTCTGCCAGCGGCTTGGACTTGGAACCCGCCGCGTCGCCCACATGCGGCAGCAGCCGGATCAGCAGCAGCGGCCAGGTGCGCGACACCACATGCGCCAGAAACAGGGCTGCGCACAGCAAGGGGCTGTTCACCGAACCCAGCAGCGCCAGCAGGGACACCTTGGCCAGCAGCACCAGCCCCACGGCAATGGCGCCAAAAGCGCCCACGCGCGAGTCTTTCATGATGATCAGCGCGCGCTCCCGGTCTTGTGTACCGCCCAGGCCGTCGGCCACATCGGCCAGCCCGTCTTCATGGAAAGCGCCGGTGATCAGCACGCCCAGCATGGTGCCCCAGACCGCCGCCACCAGCGGCGAATAGCCGGCATCGGGCAGAAAGGCCAGCAACAGCGCCGTCACCGCCGCCACCAGGGCCCCCACCAGCCAGCCGACCCCCGGAAAATGCGCCGCACTGGCGCGCAGCATGGCCGAGCTGTAGCCGACCCACGCCCCCAGGCGGCCGCTGACCGGGATGCGGGTAAAAAACTGCAGGGCCAGCAGGTAGTGGCGCAGAAACTGGCTCATGGACGTAATGTGGGAGTGAATTACGCAGCGCTGGCTTCGGTGGCCGATTTCTCGGACACACCGGCCGCCTCAAAGCTGGCCATCTCGCGCAGGATGGTGCAGGCCGACTGCAGCAGCGGCCAGGCCAGTGCCGCGCCCGAGCCTTCGCCCAGACGCAAGCCCAGATCCAGCAGCGCCTGCACGCCCAGATGTTGCAGCATGAACTCGTGGCCGCGCTCGCCCGAGCGGTGTGCAAACACGCAGCGCTGCAGCACCAGCGGCTGCAGGGCGTGGGCCACCAGCACGGCGGCGGTGGCGATAAAACCGTCCACCAGCACCACGCGGCGCTCCTGCGCGGCTTGCAGCACGGCGCCGACCATGGTGGCGATCTCGAAGCCGCCCAGCGCGGCCAGCGCGTCCAGCGGTGCGCTGGCCTCGGGGTGGCGCGCCAGCACTTCGCGCAGCACCTCTGTTTTGCGTTGCACCGCAGGCGCATCCAGCCCGGTACCGGCGCCGGTGCAAACCTCAATATCGAGCCCGGTCAAACGCGCCAGCAGCAGCGAGGCGGCCGAGGTGTTGCCAATGCCCATTTCACCCAGCAGCAGCGCGTTGCCGGGCAGGTTTTTCACCAGTTCCTGGCCGTTGTGCAACGCTTGCTGGCATTGCGCCGCCGTCATGGCGGGCTGGACGGAGGAGTCGGCGGTGCCGTGGCCGACCTTGCGCACCAGCAGACCGGGGCGCTCGGTGCCTGCGGGCAGGCCGGCCAGAAAGTCATGCTTGACCCCGCAATCGACCACCGTCAGGCTGATGCCGTTCTGGCGCGCCAGCACGCTCACGGCGGCGCCCCCGGCCAGAAAGTTCTCCACCATCTGCCAGCTCACATCGCTCGGGAAGGCCGAAATGCCACGTGCCGTCAGGCCGTGATCACCGGCAAACACCACCATTTGCGGCTGCGCCAGCACGGGCGACTCGCTGCCCAGAATCTCACCCAGTTGCAGCGCCAGCGCTTCCAGCCGCCCCAGCGAGCCCAGCGGTTTGGTTTTGTTGTTGAGCTTGTGCTGCAGCGCCTGCGTCAGAGCGGGGGTGCGGATGTCGGCGAGAACGGGCAAGGTAGTGGTCATGGTGCGTACGGTGTGATGAAAGGCGCCCACTTTAAAAGTGAAAGCGCCCGGGAAAAACGAACAAGGTCAATAATTTCAGCAAAATCCGGCAGGGCTTGCGATCAGTCCAGCAAACCCGGCAAAAAGCCCGGCTCGAAATGCTGCGCGATGTAGTCGGCCAGGCCGTCAAACACCACATCCAGCGTCGGCACCGGGCCCGCCAGACGGGCGCCAAACAGGGCCTGCAAGGCGGCAGGGTCTTCAAACAGGCCGTGCAGGTACAGGCCCAGCACATTGCCCGCCGCGTTTTGCCAGCCCAGGCCCGCCGGTAACACCGCGCGCGCCACGTCACCCGCTTTTGCCATCGCCGGGTGCTGCGCGGTCTGGCCGTGGTGAATTTCGTAGCCCGCCACTTGCACGCCCGCCAGCGCCGCCCAGGGCGTGCTCACGGTCATGGCGCCCGGCACCCCATCGGTCTCGGGCTGGGCAATGCAGGCCTCAAACACGGTGTGGGTGTGCTGCACGGTTTTTTCGGCTTCAAACAGCGTCACCAGCGGCAGCAAGCCCAGTCCGGGCGCGTTGCCGTCAATGCCGTGCGGGTCAATCAGCGCCTCGCCCAGCATTTGCAGGCCGCCGCAAATGCCCAGCACGGCCCCGCCCTGCCCCGCGTGCGCGGCAATGGCGGCGTCCAGCCCCTGCTGGCGCAGCCAGGCCAGGTCGCCGCTGGTGTGCTTGGAGCCGGGCAGGATGATCCAGTCGGTCGCTGCCAGCCCCGCCAGCTCGGAGGGGCTGCGCACCCACTGCAGGCGGATGCCGGGAATGTTTTTCAGCGGCTGGAACTCGTCCAGGTTGCTCAGGCGCGGGTAGGCGATGACCGCCACCGTCTGCGTCACCACCCCGGCAGCAATGCTGCGGTCGTCAAACACGCCATCTTCTTCCGGCAGGCCGTGCTGCCACCACATCGGCAGCGTGGCCACGGTGGGCACGCCGGTCAGATCCTGCAGCATCTGCGGTGCCGGCGCCAGCAGGCTGGCATCGCCGCGAAACTTGTTCAGCACGTAGCCCTTGATCAGCGCGCGCTCCTCTTCAGGCAGCAGCGCCCAGGTGCCGTACAGGTGGGCAAAGGCGCCGCCCCGGTCAATATCGGTCACCAGCAGGCAGGCCGCCTGGCAATGCCGCGCCACGCGCATGTTGACGATATCGCTGGCGTGCAGGTTGATCTCGGCCGGTGAGCCCGCCCCTTCGATCACCACCACGTCGTTCTCGGCGATCAGCTCGTCGAGCGCCGCCGCAATCTGCGGCCAGACCTTGAGGCTGCGCCCGCGCCACGGCATGGCGGTCAGTTCGGCATCGACCTGCCCCATCAGCACCACCTGGCTGTGGGTGTCGCGCTCGGGCTTGAGCAAGAGCGGGTTCATGCGCACATCGGGCACGGCGCGCGCGGCCAGTGACTGGAAGTACTGCGCACTGCCGATCTCGCCCTGCCCGTTGGCGCTGGCCACGACGCGGGCGTTGTTGCTCATGTTCTGTGCCTTGAAGGGCACCACTTTGAGCCCTTGCCGCGCGTAGTAACGGCACAAGGCTGTGGTCACCCAGCTCTTGCCAGCGCCACTGGTGGTGCCCAGCACCATGATGCATTTAGCGGTCATGGCAGCGCCTTTACCCAGTCCAGCACTTGGGCGGCAGCCACCTCGGGTGTGCCTGCGTGGTCGGCCTCCACCACCAGATATTTGCTGGCGGGGTTGGCTGGCGAACAACGCCAGGCGGCCTTTGCCTTGCTGCAAGGCATCCCGGACGAAGTGGCGACGGTGCTGACCCGTGAAGGCATCGACTGCGACTATCGCAAAGGCCGCGTGCTGTATTGCGCCGCGCGCTATGCCGAACAGGAAGCCAGCCTGCATGCCTATTTGCAGCATTTATATGACCTCGGGCTGGGGGAGGCCGATTACCGCTGGCTGAACCCTGATGAACTGCGCCAGCAAGTGCGCATGCATAACGCTTATGGCGCGATCTACAGCCCCCATTGCGCCACCATCCAGCCCGCCAAACTGGTGCGTGGCCTGGCGCAAACGGTTCAGCGTATGGGTGTGCAGCTGTTTGAACAGAGCCCGGTCAGCGCCTGGAAACCTGGTTTGATCAGTACCGCCCACGGGCAGGTCAAGGCCCATTGGGTGGTACCGGCGGTGGAGGGCTATGGGGTGACGCTGCCACCGCTGGGCCGTTATCAGTTGCCAGTGCAGAGCCTGTTGCTGGCCACGGCGCCGTTGCCAGCCACCACCTGGGCCGAGATTGGCCTGGAGCGTGGCCAGGCCTTTAGCGAAAGCAGCCGCCAGGTGACGTACGGTCAGCGCAGTCGCGATGATCGACTGATCTTCGGTGCCCGCGGCGGTTACCAGTTTGGCGGCAAATTACGCCATGACTTCCAGCTCACGGCCGATGAAGTGGGCCTGCGTCGTTATCTGTTTGGCGAGCTGTTTCCGCAGCTCAAGGACGTGGAAATCAGCCACACCTGGGGCGGCAATCTGGGCATGGCCCGGCGCTTTCACCCTCATATGCTCTGTGAC
>OFRD01000401.1_pt1 | contig 16644 bp, 11 predicted proteins | sample 1543041 | NCBI WGS metagenome assembly OFRD01 (sample SAMN07774234, study PRJEB24372) | wastewater metagenome | isolation source: Exp Tend CN 100WW | collected 2016-02
CACCTCGTACGGGGTACCGGAAAATCGGTGCCCGGCCCCCAGCCATGCCCTTGCGGAACGCGCAAAGCAAGACACCGGCAGTCAACACAGACAAACCGCAGAACAAAACACAAAAAGCCTGAGGAAGCATGCCATGACCACTGAATCCATTCTGATCAAACAGCACGTCATTGACCCTGAGATCTGCATCCGCTGCAACACCTGCGAAGCGATTTGTCCAGTGGGGGCCATCACCCATGACTCGCTCAACTACGTGGTCAAGGCCGACATCTGCAACTCGTGCATGGACTGCATTTCGCCATGCCCCACAGGCTCGATTGACAACTGGCGCATGATGCCCAAGGCCAAGGCCTACAGCATCGAAGAACAACTCAAGTGGGACGAACTGCCCGCCGAGCTCAGTGCCGCAGAGCTGGCGGCTGCCGGTGGTGAATCCGGTGACGCTGCGCCAACGCAAGACAGTCCCGCCGATGCCGCCTCGGCCGCCTCCGTGGTCAGCACCGCCACCGCTTCGGGTTTCAACTCGGCCCAGTTTGGTGCGACGATCCCCCCTTGGTCTGCCGCCCACGCTTACACCAACCTCTATGGCCCCAAGGCCGTCGAGAAAACCATCACCGCCACCGTGACCGGCAACCTGCGGGTGACCGAAGTTGGCAAGGAATATGACACCCACCACATCGTGCTGGATTTTGGCAACCTGCCTTTCCCGGTGCTCGAAGGCCAGTCGATCGGCATCTTGCCCCCAGGCGAAGACGCCAAAGGCAAGGCACACCACGCTCGCCAATACTCGATTGCCAGCCCCCGCAATGGCGAGCGCCCGGGTCACAACAACCTCTCGCTCACCATCAAGCGCGTGCTCGAAGACCACGATGGCAAACCCGTGCGCGGTGTCGCCTCCAACTACATGTGCGATTTGAATGTGGGTGACAAGGTGCAGGTGATCGGGCCGTTTGGCGCGAGCTTCCTCATGCCCAACCACCCCAAGAGCAACATCGTCATGATCTGTACCGGCACAGGCTCTGCGCCCATGCGGGCCATGACCGAATGGCGTCGTCGCCTGCGGGCCAGTGGCAAGTTCGAGGGTGGCAAGTTGATGCTGTTCTTTGGTGCCCGCACGCCTGCTGAGTTGCCGTACTTTGGCCCGCTCAACAACTTGCCCAAAGACTTCATCGACACCGAATTCGCCTTCTCCCGCGAAGAGGGCAAGACCAAGCGTTACGTGCAGGATGCCCTGCGAGACCGTGCTGCCGATGTGGCGGCTTTGCTCAAAGACGGCAACACCTGTTTTTACGTGTGTGGCCTTAAAAGCATGGAAGAGGGCGTGGTCATGGCCTTGCGCGACATCGCGCAAAACGCGGGTCTTGACTGGGACGCCATCGGTGGCACGCTCAAAAAAGAGGGTCGTCTGCACCTCGAGACGTACTGATCCAAGCGCATCGCCCCATGACGTACCTGAAGGCCCCGACCTGTGGGTATGCCAGGCGAAGGTCTCTTTCAGCGCTTGTTCATGGCAGCCATGAATTTCTCAAACGGATGTGACAATTTCGCATGCAGACCGATTCCATTTCTGAAACCCGTATCGGACTGAATGCGCTGCGCGACCAACTGCGCAAGCCCCGGTCGCAACTCAAAGGCCGTCAGACCACGCCCGAGGCACGCGCCGAGGTGCAGGGCCTGATCGGTTTGCCGCCTTTAGACGGCCACCGCCGTGATTTGCTGATCGAACACTTGCATGTGCTCAACGACCATTTTCATGGCCTGTTCGAGCGCCACATCGTGGCGCTGGCTGCCGAGATGCGTTTGCCCGTGGTCGAGGTGTTCGAGGTCGCTTCGTTCTACCACCACTTTGACATCCTGAAAGACGACGAAGTCGCCCCGAGCATCACCGTGCGCGTGTGCGACAGCCTGAGCTGCACCCTGGCAGGCAGCAACGCCTTGTTGCGCCAATTGCAAAACGAGTTGCTGAATGTGAAGGTGGTGCCGGTGCCTTGCCTGGGCCGTTGCGAGCAGGCACCTGCTGTGCAAGTGGGCCAGCAGGCTGTGGCGCAAGCCACGGTGGCGGCGGTGACCCAGCGTGTGACCGCACAGCAGACAGCACCGAATCCCTTGCCAGAGGCCATTCGCTTCGACGCTTATCAACGGGCTGGTGGTTACCAGTTGGCTTTGCAGGTGGCAGCGGGTTTGAAACACCATGAATCGGTCATCCAATGCCTGGAGTCCTCGGGCCTGCGCGGTTTAGGCGGCGCGGGTTTTCCGGCTGGGCGCAAATGGCGCATCGTGCGCAGCCAGCCTGGGCCGCGCCTGATGGCCGTGAACATCGACGAAGGCGAGCCCGGCACCTTCAAGGACCGCACCTGTCTAGAGGCCGACCCGCATCGTTTTTTGGAGGGCGTGCTGATTGCTGCCAGCGTCGTGGGCTGCGAAGCGGTCTACATCTACCTGCGTGACGAGTACCACGAAGCGCGTGTTTTATTGACCGAAGAACTGGCCGCGCTCAAACTGAACCCGCCTTGCGCTTTGCCGCGCATCGAGTTGCGCCGGGGTGCTGGGGCTTACATCTGCGGCGAAGAATCCGCCATGATCGAAAGCATTGAGGGCAAGCGTGGCGAGCCACGGCTGCGTCCGCCCTACATCGCCGAGGTGGGCCTGTTTGGTCGCCCGACGCTGGAGCACAACTTTGAGACGCTTTTCTGGATTCGTGAACTGCTGGAGCAGGGTGCTGACAGCTTTGCCGCTCATGGGCGTCATGGTCGCCAAGGCCTGCGCCGCTTCAGCGTGAGCGGGCGTGTGGGCCAGCCGGGTGTCAAGCTCGCGCCTGCGGGCATCACGCTGCGCGAACTGGTGGACGAATACTGCGGTGGCATGGCCGAGGGGCAAACGCTGTATGCCTATTTGCCCGGAGGGGCCAGTGGCGGCATTTTGCCTGCCCGGCTGGCCGATGTGCCGCTGGACTTCGATACCCTGCAGCCGCATGGCTGCTTCATCGGCTCGGCCGCTGTGATGGTGCTGGGCCAGGACGACAGTGCCCGCGAAGCGGCTTTGAACGTGATGAAGTTCTTTGCCCACGAAAGCTGTGGCCAGTGCACCCCCTGCCGCGTGGGCACCGACAAAGCGGCGCAACTCATGGCCGCCCAAGCGTGGGATGCTGACACTCTGCAAGACCTGGCGCAGGTCATGGGCGATGCCTCCATTTGTGGCCTGGGCCAAGCCGCGCCCAACCCGATCCGATGTGTGCTGGATTACTTTCAGCACGAAGTGCGGGGGCGCGCATGAGCACCGTTCAATTCACGCTCAATGGCCAAGCGGTTGAGGCACCCGTTGGCAAAAGCATTTTCAACATCGCCAAAGACTTGGGGCTGTCCATCCCGCATTTGTGCCACAAGGAGGGCTTGGCGCCCGACGGCAACTGCCGCGCCTGCGTGGTCGAGGTGGCCGGTGAGCGCACGCTCGCGCCCAGCTGCTGCCGCAGTGCCACAACCGGCATGTCGGTGCGAACCGACAGCGAACGTGCCGTCAAAAGCCAGAAGATGGTGCTTGAGATGTTGCTGGCCGATCTGCCTGAGCAAGGCTACAAATGGCTCGATGACCGTGCCGAAGCCCCGCATGGTGAGCTGAGCCAGTGGGCTGAGCACCATGGCGTGCAGGTACGCCCCGCCTTGGCCGAGCTGCGCCGTGAAGCCGTGCCTGCCGACCTGTCACACCCCGCCATGGCCGTCAATCTGGATGCCTGCATTCAGTGCAACCGATGCGAACGCGCTTGCCGCGACCTGCAGGTCAACGATGTGATTGGCCTCGCATTTCGGGGCGCGCACACGAAGGTGGTGTTCGACTTGGCCGACCCGATGGGCGGCAGCAGTTGTGTGGGCTGCGGGGAATGCGTGCAGGCGTGCCCGACGGGTGCGCTGATGCCCAAGAGCCACATCGGCCCGCAAAAGGTGGACCGTGAAGTTGACTCGGTCTGCCCGTTTTGTGGGGTGGGTTGCCTGGTCACTTACCAAGTCAAGGACGACAAAATCATCAGCGTCCAAGGTCGCGAAGGCCCGGCCAACGAAGGGCGCTTGTGCGTCAAGGGCCGCTTTGGCATGGACTACATCCACAGCCCTGACCGGATCACGAAACCCCTGATCCGAAAAAGCGGCGTGGCCAAGGACCTGAATCTGATTGACGGCCACACCGATTGGCGCGAGGTCTTCCGCGAAGCGACCTGGCAAGAAGCGCTTGATCTGGCTGCCCAGCCGCTCAACACCCTGCGCACCCAATATGGCCCTAAATCGCTGGCCGGTTTCGGCTCGGCCAAGGGCAGCAACGAAGAGGCCTACTTGTTCCAGAAGTTGGTGCGCACCGGCTTTGGCAGCAACAACGTGGACCACTGCACCCGCCTGTGCCACGCCTCCAGCGTGGCGGCCTTGCTTGAAGGCGTGGGCTCGGGTGCGGTCAGCAACCCAGTGCGCGATGTCGAGCATTCAGACCTCATCATCGTGATCGGCTCCAACCCGACGGCCAACCACCCTGTGGCAGCCACCTGGATGAAGAACGCCGCCCAGCGCGGCACCCGCATCGTGCTGGCCGACCCGCGCATCACCGACATTGGTCGCCACACTTGGCGCACGCTGCAGTTCAAGGCCGACACCGATGTGGCCTTGCTCAACGCCATGCTGCACGTCATCGTCACCGAAAACCTGTGCGATGAAAAGTTTTTGAGCCAACGTGCCGACAACGTGGCCGAACTCAAGGCCCATGTGCAGGGCTTCACGCCCGAGGCCATGAGCCTGGTTTGCGGCATCCCTGCCGAGACGATCCGCGAAGTGGCGCGGGCCTATGCCAGCGCCAAGGCCGCCATGATTTTGTGGGGCATGGGCGTGAGCCAGCATGTGCACGGCACCGACAACGTGCGCTGCCTGATTGCGCTGGCCAGCATCACCGGCCAGATTGGTCGCCCCGGCACGGGCCTGCACCCACTGCGTGGTCAGAACAACGTGCAGGGTGCGAGCGACGCGGGTTTGATCCCGATGATGTACCCCAACTACCAGCGCGTGAATGACAAGTCGGCGCACGACTGGTTCGAGAAATTTTGGAACACAAAACTGGACGACCAGCCCGGTTACACGGTGGTCGAAATCATGCACAAGGCGCTTGCGCCTGAGAGCGACCCACACAAGGTGCGCGGCATGTACATCATGGGCGAGAACCCGGCCATGAGTGACCCTGACCTGAACCACGCCCGTCATGCGCTGGCCAGTCTTGAGCATCTTGTGGTGCAAGACATCTTTTTGACAGAAACCGCTTGGCTGGCCGATGTGGTGCTGCCCGCCAGCGCCTGGCCCGAAAAAACCGGCACCGTCAGCAACACCGACCGTACGGTGCAAATGGGCCGTCAGGCGGTGCTGCCGCCAGGCGACGCGAAGCCCGATTTGTGGATCATTCAGCAGATCGCCGAACGCATGGGCCTGAGCTGGCCCTACGCTGGCGAACACGATGGCGTGGCAGCGGTGTATGACGAAATGCGCCAGGCCATGGCCCCGGCGATTGGCGGCATTGACTGGGCGCGGCTGAACGCGGGCTCGGTCACTTACCCCTGTGTGAGTGCCGACGATCCCGGTCAGCCCATCGTCTTCCATGACCATTTCCCCACCCAAGATGGCCGTGTTTGGCTGGTGCCCGTCGAGGTGATCCCGGCCAACGAGCAGCCTGATGCCGACTACCCCATGGTGCTCATCACCGGGCGGCAGCTGGAGCACTGGCACACCGGCAGCATGACGCGCCGGGCCACGGTGCTCGATGCGCTCGAACCTGCGGCCACCGTGTCGATGTGCAGCGCCGACTTGGCCCGACTGGGCCTGCAAGCCGGGCAACGCGTGCGCATTGCGTCACGCCGGGGCGAAGTTGAGCTGCAAGTCCGCTGCGATGACGGCACGCCTCTGGGCGCGGTGTTCATTCCGTTTGCCTATGTCGAGGCGGCAGCCAACGAGCTGACCAATGCGGCACTTGATCCGTTTGGCAAGATCCCGGAGTTCAAATACTGCGCGGTGCGGGTCTCAGCGCTCCAGCCCTCATAATCCGGCGCTGCCCACCTCTTGTGCTGCATGCCTTGCAGCACATGGGCTTCATCCAGACCACCGGGGGGATTTCGCTTGAACATCGACGTGCAAACCATTTTCTGGATGGATGCTTTTCTTTACCTGGTGCTGCACGCGGCCATCTGGTATGGCATGTCGCGCTACCGCAGTGGGCTGGTCACGTTGTGGAGTGTCTCGGGCATCTTCAGTGCGCTGGGGGTTTGGGTGTTGGGGTGCCGGGGCCTCTTGCCTACCGATGTGGTGGTCTTCTGGGGCGTGTTGTTCATGGCCTTGGGCAATTTCGGGCGGCAGGCCGCATTGCGTTCTCTGAATGGTCCTGCCGACCGCCGCTGGCTATGGGGCATGGGTTCGTTCTACGGGGTGTACCTGCTGGCCACGTACGGCTTTTATTTTTCGGGTGGTTCCGAGGCCGGTGTGATTCTTCTTTTTTACGGGTTTTACACCCTCAATTGCCTGGAATATGTGGTGTCAGGACGGCGCATTGGCGTCACGCATGACCCTTTTGGTTCCAGGGCCGTGCAGTTGGCCGGGTGGTTGCTGGTGGGTAGTCTGGGCATCAAGACCTTGGCATTGCTGGGCGGTTGGGGTGCTGTGGATTTGTACGAAATGTCCTGGGACCAAGCGGTGGTGTTTGGGGGCCAGTTTGTCGCCGTCACCATGCTCAGTGTGGGCTTCATGCAAATATTTGTGGACCAGATTCACAAAGGTCAAATTCAGGCTGAGCAGGGTCTGGCGCGAGAGCAGGAACGCTCGGCTTTGTTGCTGCAACACTCAGAAGATTTGTCGGTGCTTCTCAGTGAACGCGAAGAAATCATCCGACAGCTGACACTGTCTAACAAAAGCGCGGGCATGGGGGCGCTGGTGGCCAGCATCGCCCATGAGCTGAACCAACCCCTGACCACCATCGTGCTCAAGACCGAGCTGATCGAGTCACACCTTCAGCGCAACCGTGACCCGCAAGCCGCATTGGCCGAAGCCCACAAACTGGCCGATCTTATTCGGGAAGACACACGCCAAGCCGCCGCCATCATTCGCACCTTGCGCAGCATGTTTGCCACCGGCAAGGGTGAATATGCCCGCATTGACTTGGCCCAAAAGGTGCGAGACGTGGTCAACATCGCGCGCACCCATGCCACGCGTTGCGGCATCGAAATCAACATCAACCTGAATGAGCCGTTGCTGTTGACAGGGGACGCCACCCAGTTGCAGCAAGTGGTGCTCAACTTGCTGAACAATGCCATCGATGCACTGGTCGAAAAGCCGGTGCAACCCTCTCGCATTTCAATTTCCGGGCAGGTCCGCCCTGACTGGATCGATCTGCGCGTTGCAGACAACGGTTGCGGTATCGATGACGCTCAAAAACAGGACGTATTTGCCCTGTTCAAAACATCCAAATCAAAAGGGATGGGGGTGGGTTTGTGGCTCAGCCAGTCGATTGTGGCGTCTCATGGCGGTCATTTGAGCTTCGAGAGCGAGCCAGGCCAAGGTACGGTATTCTTGTTGAGCCTGCCCACACGCGACTATGTGTTGGCATCTTGATGTTCCATTTCTCCAGGGGTTTAGTTGTTCATGTCTTCTCGTCCGCAAATTGACGTGGCTGTTTTGATGCGCCGAGAGGCGGTGCAAGGGCCCATGGCGCGTTGGCAAGCTTGGCGCTGGGTGCTGGCCGATGTGGTGCCCAACGAAGACGGCTTTGGCTCAGACCCCCGCAAGCTGCGCCAAGCTGAGACCGAGTCGCTTTGGCTTCATCCTGGCTGGTCGGTGACGCTTTTTACCGACGATGCCGAAGGCTATTGGCTCAATGCCACCTCGCCCACGCCCTGCTATTTCGTGATGTGGCGAGTCATCGACGCCGAAGACGGCAGCGAGCCGCTGGCCGTGCCACAAGCCGTGAGCCTGAGTTACCACGACGCAGGCCGTTGGCTGGACGCACAGGAAACCGTAGAAACCGCAGTGGCCTCTCCCGACGTGGTCGAGTGGATGCGTGCCTTCGCCGAGCAGCACTTTGTACCCGAAGAAAAAAAGCGCCAACGCCCGCAGAGTTTTCAGCGCCTGACCGACCGTTTTGGCCAACCTGTCTCGGTCAGTACCGACAGCAAACGCAAAGGCGCAAGGCCGGTCCCATGAGCGATAACTTTTTAAGTCGTTGGTCGCGTCGCAAGCAGGGCCTTGATACAAACGAGACGCCAAAGACCGAGCCCGCCACCCCGCTTCAGACTGTTCCGGCAGCTGTTTTGCCCCAGGTTCGGGCTAAAGAGCAGCCACAGCCAAGCACCGCAGCGAGATCGGCCTCGGTCGCATCCACTGCACCTGCCGATGGGCCACAAGCCCCAGTGCCCACCATGGAAGACGTGCAAGGGCTGACGCCATCCTCTGACTTTCAGACGTTCATGCGCCAAGGCGTGCCTGGTGAGGTGCGCAACGCGGCCATGAAAAAACTTTTCACCGATCCGCACTTCAATGTGATGGATGGACTCGACATCTACATCGGCGACTACAACACGCCAGACCCTTTGCCTGCGGGCATGCTCGAAAAAATGGTCGGCGCCGAGTTGTTGAACCTGTTCCCTAAAAAGACCCAGGTTGACGCGCCTCAGACTGCTGCGACCGACGTACAGGAAAACCCTGATCAAAGTCCTGACGCGCCGGAAGGCTCGCCACTTGTGGCACAGTCGCCGCCATCCCCAATGACCCAGGCACTGCAGCCCACTCCGGCGCTGCAGGCATCTGAACCGATAGAACATGACCACCCTGATTTGCAACTGCAACCAAACCATGCCCCTGCAAGCCCAAGCCCTGGGCAAAGCACTGGGTGAAGACCTGACGCTGCACACGACCTTGTGCCGTCGGGAGGCTGGACAATTCCAGAAAGCCGTGAAAACCGGTGAGACCGTGGTGGTGGCCTGCACCCAGGAAAAACGCCTTTTCAGTGAACTGGCCGAGCAGACCGAGGGCGCGATCTCCCCCATTCGCTTTGTCAACATCCGCGAAACCGGTGGTTGGGGCCGTGAAGCCGAACACGCCATGCCCAAAATGGCCGCCTTGCTGGCCGCAGCCCGTCTGCCCGAGCCCGAGCCGGTACCTACTGTCACTTACAAAAGCGAAGGGCGCGTGCTCATCATCGGTGCCATGGATGCCGCTGAGCACGCGGCTGGCTTCTTGTCGGATGCAATGCAAGTCACCGTATTCACCCAGGGCCCAGGCAAGGCCGGCGGCAGCCAGGAGCGGCGCTTTCCGGTGTTGGCCGGGCGTTTGCAAAGCCTGAAGGGCTGGCTGGGCGCGTTTGACGTGTCGTGGGACGCCAGCAACCCGATTGACCTGGACCTGTGCACCCGCTGCAACGCTTGCGTCGCCGCTTGCCCAGAACAGGCCATTGGCCTTGACTACCAGATTGACCTGTCGCGCTGCAGCTCGCACCGCGACTGCGTCAAGGTGTGCGAGGCCGCAGGCGCCATCGATTTCACCCGCGATGCCCGTCCCCAAACCGAGCGCTTCGATGTGGTGCTGGACTTGCGGGGTGACCAAGCCTCGCCTACTTTCAGCGCGCACGCTTTGCCCCAAGGCTATTTCCGCTGGGATGGCCAAGACTTGAAAACTTTGCTGAAAGTGCGTGAACTGGTTGGCGAGTTTGAAAAACCCCGCTTCTTTGCGTACAAACAAAAGCTCTGCGCTCACAGCCGCAACGAGCAAGTCGGCTGCAATGCGTGCATCGACATCTGCTCGGCCGAAGCCGTGCGCTCTGACAAAAGCCGCCAGCAAATCGTGGTCAACCCCAACCTGTGCGTGGGCTGCGGTGCCTGCACCACGGCTTGCCCCACAGGCGCACTCACCTATGCTTACCCGCGCCCGGCAGAGCAGGGCGCCAAGATCCGAAGCCTGCTGGGCACCTACCAGGCCGCAGGCGGGCGCGATGCCGCTTTGCTCTTGCACAGCCAGGACCGTGGCCAGGCATTGATCGACGAGCTGGGCCGGGGTGCGCAGCTGGGCGTCATGCAAGGCGTGCCCGCCCGCGTGATGCCTGTGGCCTTGTGGCACACGGCCAGCGTGGGCATGGAGCTTTGGCTGTCGGCTGTGGCCTATGGCGCACGGCAAGTCATGGTCTTGCTCACGCACGAAGAAGCGCCGCAGTACCGCGCGGCGCTGATGGAACAAATGGCCGTGGCCCAAAGCCTGCTGAACGGCCTGGGCTACACCGGCGTGCATTTCCAGTTGATCGAGGCAAAAACCGCATCTTCTTTGGACGGGGATTTGCAGCGACTGTGTGCCCGCAGCCTCAAGGCTTCTGCCATGCCCACAGGCCCTGCCATCGCCGCCCGCCATGCGGTGCAAGCCGAAAAGCGCAGCAACCTGGAGCTGGTCATCGACCATTTGATGGCCCAGTCCCCCGTGATGGCGCTGGACGAAACCACCCGCCCCAAAGCACTCGACTTGCCCGCCGCGGGGTCGCCACTGGGCACCATCGCGGTCGACGGCAGCAAATGCACGCTGTGCATGAGCTGCGTAGGCGCTTGCCCATCGTCAGCCCTGCAAGACAACCCGCTACAGCCCGAGATCCGGTTTGTCGAGAAGAACTGTGTGCAATGCGGTTTGTGTGCCAAGACCTGCCCTGAAGACGCGATCACGCTGCAGTCTCGGCTGTCTCTGGTGCCCGAGCGCCAGCAGCCGCGTGTGCTGCACGGCAGCCCGCCCTATGCCTGCATTCGTTGCAGCAAACCCTTTGGCACGCTCAAGGGCATCGAGACCATGCTGGGCCGACTGGCCGGGCACAGCATGTTCCAGGGTGCGGCCCTCGAGCGCCTCAAAATGTGTGGTGACTGCCGCGTCGTGGACATGTTCACCGACACCAACCAGGTACACATCAGCGGCACCCAGTCGCCTTCCAAACCCCAATGAGTTTTTTGACATGAGCCAAGACCTGAACCTGTCCACCAGCAGCCACGCACTGGACGAAGAGACCGCCCGCGCCGAAGTCTATGGCCTGCTGTCGCAGCTGTATTACCAAGCGCCCAGCGCCGAGCTGCTGGGCCAGTTGCAAGTGGCCGTGACCGAAGCACCCGATGCCGGCGGCTTTTTGGAGGAGCCTTGGCGCGAGCTGGTGTCCAGTGCCCGCAGTCTGAGCCAATCTCAGATTGCCGCAGAATTTACCAGCCTCTTTGGCGGCGTGGGCAAGCCCGAGGTGTACCTGTTTGGGTCGCATTACCTGAGCGGTTTTCTGAATGAAAAACCACTGGTGCGTTTGCGCGATGACTTGGCCGATCTGGGTTTGGCCCGCAGCGAAGACATGTTTGAAACCGAAGACCATGTGGCTTATGTGTTTGAGGTCATGCGCTTCCTGATCGCGGGCGATGACGTAGCCGTATCGAACCTGACCCGGCAGCAGGCGTTTTTTACCCAGCATGTCCAATCTTGGTTGCCCGCGATGTGCCAGACCCTGCAATCCCAGCCTCGGGCGGTTTTTTATGCGCGGCTGGCCGCTTTCACCGAAGCCTTCATCAGCGTGGAGTCACAAGGATTCGACTTGGTCGCGTGATTGAAAAAATTTGTGTTTTGACCTGAAAAAAATGACGAGGCAGGCGCGGGTTTTCACTTAAAGCCATCGGAAGTGGCAATCGCATAATGAATGACCAAGCGGTTCTTTTATACGCTTGTAAGTTCAACAACGATTGGAGACTTCCCTTGACAGACAACACAACCCCACGTCGTCGCAACCTTCTCAAAGGTGCAGCCATTGCCGCAGGTGCCATCTCTGCACCCATGATCGCCACGGCCCAAACCGGCCCGATCTCGATGCGCTGGCAAAGCACATGGCCTGCCAAGGACATCTTCCACGAGTATGCCCTGGACTACGCCAAAAAAGTCAACGACATGACCGGTGGCGATCTGAAGATTGAAGTGCTGCCCGCTGGTGCCGTGGTGCCTGCATTTGGTTTGCTCGAAGCTGTCTCCAAGGGCACCCTGGACGGTGGTCATGGTGTGTTGGGCTATCACTACGGCAAGCAAAACGCCTTGGCCCTGTGGAACTCAGGCCCGGCTTTTGGCATGGACGCCAACATGATTTTGGCTTGGCACAAGTACGGCGGTGGCGCCGAGCTGCTGGCCAAACTGTACGCATCCATCGGTGGCAACGTGCAGTCATTCCTGTACGGTCCTATGGCTACTCAGCCGCTGGGCTGGTTCAAGAAGCCGATCACCAAGTCGTCGGACTTCAAGGGTTTGAAGTTCCGCACCAACGGCTTGGCCATTGATCTGTTCACCGCCATGGGTGCTGCCGTGAACGCTCTGCCAGGCGGCGAAATCGTGCCTGCGATGGACCGTGGTTTGCTCGATGGGGCTGAGTTCAACAACGCCACCTCTGACCGCATTTTGGGCTTCCCTGACGTCTCCAAGGTTTGCATGCTGCAAAGCTACCACCAGAGCGCCGAGACCTTTGAGATCATGTTCAACAAGACCAAGTACGACGCGCTGCCAGCCAAGCTGAAGGCCGTTATTTCGGGTGCCACAGAAGCCGCATCGGCCGACATGTCCTGGAAAGCCATTGACCGCTATTCCAAAGACTACATCGAGTTGCAGGCCAAGGACAAAGTCAAGTTCTACAAGACACCCGATGCCATCTTGCAAGAACAGCTGAAAATCTGGACTGAAATTGTCGAGAAAAAATCAGCTGAAAACCCCTTGTTCAAGGAAATCGTGGCTTCGCAAAAGGCTTTCGCAGCCCGCGCTGTCAAGTGGGACCAAGACACCAACATCAGCCGTCGCATGGCTGTGAACCATTTCTTTGGTGCCAAAAAGGCCTGATTGTTTGAGTTGAGCCCCCCCATCAGCCATCCGCTTTAAAACGGATGGCTGATTTATTTATGTGACCCTTGATATGCAAAAACTCTTGTTGTCGATCGACAAAATCAGCACCTGGATAGGCCAAGTATTTTCTTGGCTCATCGTGGCGTTGACGCTCATGATCTCCTGGGAGGTCTTCTCGCGGTATGCCCTTGACGACCCCCACCCGTGGGCGTTTGACGTGATGAGCATGATGTATGGCTCGTTGTTCATGATGGCTGGTGCGTACACGCTGTCCAAAAACGGCCATGTGCGCGGCGATGTGCTTTACGGCTTTTTCCCGCCGCGCCTGCAAGCCTGGCTGGACTTGGCGCTCTACATCTTGTTTTTTATTCCGGGTGTGTTCGCGCTGGCTTGGGCGGGGTACGGTTTTGCGGCCGAATCATGGGCCATCAACGAACATTCCAACATCACGGCCAACGGGCCGCCGGTGTACCCCTTCAAGACCATCTTGCCAATCGCAGGCGCATTTTTGTTTGCCCAAGGCTTGGTCGAAATCGTGCGATGCATTGTGTGCATTCAGCAAGGCGAATGGCCCAAGCGCGGCGATGACGTGGACGAGGTCGATGTCGAAAAACTCAAGGAAATGGTCAACGTCAAGGACGAAGACATCGCCAAACTCGATGCGCTGTTGACGGCTGGCAAGGGAACTAAATAATGAAAAAAGAAATCTGGTTTGGCCTGACGATCATGGCCTTGGTCGTGTTGTCGGCCTTTATCTTGTTGCCATCGCCTTCCGAGATGACCAATGGTCATTTGGGCTTGTTGATGCTGGCGCTGGTGGTGGTGGCGATCATGTTGGGTTTCCCGACCGCGTTCACCCTCATGGGCATGGGCATGATCTTCGCGTGGATCGCCTACAAAAGCCAAAACCCCGATTTGGCGATTCAGCAAACGCTGGACTTGATGGTTCAGCGCGCGTATTCGGTCATGTCGAACGACGTGCTGATCTCCATTCCGTTGTTTGTGTTCATGGGCTACCTCATTGAACGTGCCAACCTGATTGAAAAACTGTTCAAGAGCATGCACCTGGCCATGGCCCGTGTGCCCGGCTCATTGGCGGTGGCCACCATCGTGACCTGCGCCATTTTTGCGACCGCCACAGGTATTGTGGGTGCGGTGGTCACGCTCATGGGCTTGTTGGCCTTGCCTGCCATGCTGCGTGCGGGTTACAGCGTGCAGTTGTCGGCCGGTGCGATCACCGCAGGCGGCTGTTTGGGCATTTTGATTCCGCCTTCGGTCATGCTGATCGTGTACGGTGCCACCGCCGGTGTGTCGGTGGTCAAGTTGTATGCCGGAGCCTTTTTCCCTGGCTTGATGCTGGCCACTTTGTACGTGATTTACGTGGTCGTCATCGCCAAAATCAAACCCCACATGGCACCCCCCATGTCGGCCGAAGACCGCATCGTGCCCTTGCCAGCTTTTGCGCAAGTGGTGTCCAAAGACATCAGCAACACCGTGTTGCCCGGCTTGATCGGTGCTCTCAAAGGCAAGCGCAATGCGGCTGTGCCCATGCGTGAGTTGCTCAACCATTTGGGCATTGCCTTGTTGCCTGCATTGGCCGTGGCATTGCTGATGGGGGCCATTTATTTGAAGGTCACGGCACCATTGCCTCCCGAGGTGGTGGAAGGCGTTGTGGCGATGGGCGGCGAACTGGCCGATTCTGCCGAGATCGAAGAAGCAGGCAGCGTCAGTGGTTTGTCTGAGCCCGAAGCCGATGGTTTGCAAACGCCTCCCGGTTCGAGTGAGGTGGCCAATGCGGCACCAGCTGCTGCACCCGCCACTGAGCCTGCCAAAGCAGAGGCACCGGCTGCGGTCAGTGCCGCTGCCGAAAGCCCTGAGGCCGTCGCCGAGCGACAGCCCGCGCCAACGGCCTTCTGGATTGGTTTGGCCAGTTGCGCCGTGGCGTTGGCCCTCTTTTATGCCTACTTCAGTTTTGCGCGACTTGAAATCTTCAAGATGCTGCTCGGCTCGTTCTTCCCATTGGCCTTGATGATCCTGGCCGTGCTGGGCACCATTGTGTTTGGCTTGGCCACACCGACCGAAGCGGCAGCCATGGGCTCTTTGGGCGGCTTGCTGTTGGCGGCGGCTTATCGACGCTTGAACTATGTGGTGCTGCGCGAGTCCGTTTACCTGACGGCTAAAACCAGTGCCATGGTGTGCTGGTTGTTCGTGGGCTCCAGCATCTTCTCTGCGGCGTTCGCGTTGCTGGGTGGGCAAGAGATCATCAATACCTGGGTGCTGGGCATGGACCTGACGCCGGTGCAGTTCATGATCCTGGCGCAAGTGGTTATCTTTTTGCTGGGCTGGCCGCTCGAGTGGACCGAGATCATCGTGATTTTCATGCCGATCTTCATCCCCTTGTTGCCGCACTTTGGCATCGATCCGCTGTTCTTTGGCTTGTTGGTCGCCTTGAACCTGCAGACCGCATTCCTCAGCCCACCGGTGGCCATGGCCGCGTTCTACCTCAAAGGTGTCAGCCCACCACACGTCACCTTGAATCAGATCTTTGCAGGCATGCTGCCCTTCATGGCAATCCAGGTGTTTGCGATTGTGTTGCTGTACATCTTCCCGGCCATTGGCATGTGGTTGCCTGAAGTTCTGTACAAGTAAAAGGCACCGAGAGTCAACGCACACAGAGCTTTGTTTCTGTGTGCGTTGATTTTTTTTGAAGCATTGAATTCTTTGTGGCTCAATTGCTTGACGAAGGTCAAGCTGAACCAAGGGTTATTACATAACAACAATGCGCTCTTGCCGTTAAAATGAGGGTGTACAGAGTTTTGTGTAAACGGGGCGGGGTCAGTCCTTGGGCATCCTGCCTTCAAACTGAATGGTAAACCGGGTCAATGCGGCTTTCCAATCTCTCAGCGGCATCGTCCACTTCTTGCTGATGTTGTTCAGCGCCAAGTAAAACAACTTCAGCAAGGCCTCATCGCTTGGGAACGAGCCCCGGCTCTTGGTCACCTTGCGCAGGCTCATGTTCACCGACTCAATCGCGTTGGTCGTGTAGATGATCCGCCTGATCTCCGGTGGATACTCAAAGAACGGCACGATCCGCTCCCAGTTGCTGCGCCACGATTTCACAATCGTCGGATAGTCTTGGCCCCATTGGTCCGCGAACTCCTCCAGCCGCAGCAGAGCTTCATCGGCGGTTGCCGCGCTGTAGACGGTCTTCAGGTCAGCGGCCACTGCTTTGCGCATTTTCCAGCCCACATAGTTCAAGCTGTGGCGCACCATGTGCACCACGCACAGTTGCACAGCCGTTTGCGGGTACACCGCCTCAATCGCCTCAGGAAACCCCTTCAAGCCATCCACGCAGGCGATGAAGATGTCTTGCACGCCTCGGTTCTTCAGCTCCGTCACCACTTGCAGCCAGAACTTGGCACCCTCTGTTTGCGCAATCCACAAGCCCAGCAATTGCTTGTTGCCCGTCAAATCAATGCCCAGCGCCAAGTACACGGCTTTGACTTTGACGGCCCCAGCGTCTCTGGATTTGACGTGGATGCAGTCCAAGTAAACGATGGGGTACAGGGCATCCAAGGGGCGCGACTGCCAAGCTTTGGCTTCGTCCATCACGGCATCGGTGACGGTGGAGATCAGCGTGGGTGAGACCTCTGCGCCGTACATTTCTTCTAAGTGCGCTTGGATCTCACGCACCGTCATGCCACGGGCGTACAGCGACAGGATCTTGTCATCGAACCCCGTCCACCGTGTCTGGTGCTTGGGCACGATC
>OFRD01000402.1_pt1 | contig 16644 bp, 12 predicted proteins | sample 1543041 | NCBI WGS metagenome assembly OFRD01 (sample SAMN07774234, study PRJEB24372) | wastewater metagenome | isolation source: Exp Tend CN 100WW | collected 2016-02
AGCCAGATGGGCATCGCCATCATCGTCTGCCTGAGCTACAACATTTTGCTGGGGCAGGGCGGCATGCTGAGTTTTGGTCACGCCGTTTACTCGGGCATGGGCGCTTTTCTGGCCATGCACACGCTGAACCAGGTCAGTGGCGGCTGGCCGCTGCCGGTGAGCCTGATTCCGCTGGTAGGCGGCCTGGGCAGCATGGCGCTGGCCGTGCTGCTGGGCTGGGTCAGCACCAAAAAATCCGCGACCCCGTTTGCCATGATCACGCTGGGGCTGGGTGAACTGGTGTGGGCCAGTGCCTTGATGTTCCCGGCATTTTTTGGTGGCGAGGGCGGTGTCTCGGGCAACCGCGTGGCCGGGCAGGCCTGGTGGGGCCTCAGCTTCGGGCCGCAAATTCAGCTGTACTACCTGATCGCTTGTTACACCCTGGTCTGCACCGCCCTGATGTTCGCCTTCACCCAAACCCCGCTCGGGCGCCTGCTCAACGCCGTGCGCGACAACCCCGAGCGCGTGGCCTTCATCGGCTACGACCCGCAACTGGTGCGCTATCTGGCCTTTGTGATCGCTGCCTTTTTTGCCGGTATTTCGGGCGGGCTGGCGGCGCTGCATTTCGAGATGGTGACGGCGGAGGTGTTCAGCGCCCACCGCTCCGGCGCTTACCTGTTGTTCACCTTTCTGGGCGGCTCCACCTTTTTCGTCGGCCCCATCCTTGGCGCGGTGCTGATGGTGCTGGCGTTTGTGCTGCTGTCCGCCTTCACCCAGGCCTGGCTGCTCTACCTCGGCTTGGTCTTTTTGCTGATGGTGATGTTTGCCCCCGGCGGTGTGGCGGCCGTGCTGATGCTGAACCTGCGGCTGGCACGGCTGGGCTACCTGCGCGAGCTGCTGGGCAGCTACGCGGCGCTGGGCGTCACGGCAGCGCTGGCGCTGCTGGGGGCCGCCGCGCAGATCGAGATGCTGTACCGCCTGCAACTCAGCGCCACCCTCGGGCCGACGCTGAGGTTTTTGGGCCTCACGCTGGACGCGAGCGGGCTCGCCAGCTGGCTCGGCGCCCTCGGGCTGATGCTGACGGGGCTGGGCTTGTTCGCGCTGTGCCGCCGCCAGTTCGCCCGCCAGTGGGCGCAGCTACAGCAGCGCATCGAACAAGATCAGCAACGCAAGGAGGTCGCATGACCCCGGCGCTGGAACTGCAGGACCTGCGCCACCGTTTTGGCCAGACCGAGATCATTCGCGGCATCTCGCTGGCGGTGGCGCCGGGCCAGCGCGTGGGCCTGATTGGCCCCAATGGTGCCGGAAAATCGACCTTGTTCAACCTGATCAGCGGCCGCCTGGCGCCCAGCAGCGGCACGGTTTTGCTACACGGGCAGCCGATTCAGGGCAAACAGCCGTTCGAGATCAACCGCCTGGGCTTGAGCCGCAGCTTTCAGATCAGCAGCCTGTTTCCGCGCCTGAGCGTGTTCGAGAACCTGCGCTGCGGCGTGCTGTGGCGCCTGGGTTACCGCTACACCTTCTGGAAGTTTCTGGCCGATCTGGACGATGCCAACACGCAGACCCAGGCGCTGATGACCCGGCTGCAGCTCGACCACAAGCGCGACGTGCTGGCCGCGCACCTGAGCTACGCCGAGCAGCGGGCGCTGGAGCTGGGCATCACCCTGGCCGGGGGCGCCAGCGTCATCCTGCTCGATGAGCCGACGGCGGGCATGAGCCAGTCCGAAGCGCGCCGCTTTGTCACCCTGATCAAGGAGGTCACGCGGGGCAAAACCCTGCTCACCGTGGAGCACGACATGGAGGTGGTGTTTGGCCTGGCCGACAAAATCGCCGTGCTGGTCTATGGCGAACTGCTGGCCTTTGATGCGCCCGAGGCGGTGCGCGCCAATCCGCAGGTGCAGGACGCCTACCTGGGCGCGTGGCGCGAGGGGGGCTGATGCTGCAAGTTGAAGATCTGCAGGCCGGGTACGGCCAGAGCCAGGTGCTGCACGGCGTGTCGTTGCAGGTGGCGCCGGGCGAAATTGTGGCGCTGCTGGGGCGCAACGGGGCGGGCCGCTCCACCCTGGCCAAAGCCCTGATGGGGCTGCTGCCCAGCAGCGGCTCCGTGCGCTGGCACGGGCAGGAGATAGGCGAGAAAAAAACCTTTGAGCGGGCGCAGCTCGGCCTGGGCTACGTGCCCGAGAGCCGCGATGTTTTTCCCGGCCTCACGGTGGCGCAAAACCTGCTGCTGGGGCAAAAAAACACCCGCCCGAGCGGACGCTGGACGCAGGCCGAGATGTACCAGCTGTTTCCCCCCTTGCTGGCGCGCCAGCACACGCCTGCGGGTGTGCTGTCAGGCGGCGAGCAGCAAATGCTGGCCCTGTGTCGCAGCCTGATGGGCGACCCGGCGCTGATCCTGCTGGACGAGCCGACCGAGGGGCTGGCGCCGCAGATGGTGGCGCGGGTGGCGCAGTTTCTGCGGGCGTTGAAACAAAAAGGCGTGTCGGTGCTGCTGATCGAGCAGAAACTCAGCCTCGCGCTGGAGGTGGCGGATCGCTGTCTGGTGATGGGGCATGGCCGCATCGTTTACAGCGGCACCCCGGCGCAATTGCGCCAGGCCCCGGCGCTTCAGCAGGAGTGGCTGGCGCTGGGGGCGAAAATACGTTAATGGCCTCCGCTACCCTTCAGAGAAAGTACACACCATGATGCATCCCGTTCAACCGCCTGCTGATCTCAGCGGCCAAATCGCCCTGATCACCGGCAGCTCACGCGGCCTGGGCCTGCACCTGGCGCGGGCTCTGGGCGCAGCGGGCGCCAAAGTCATGCTCTGTGCGCGCCAGGCCGACGCGCTGGAGCAGGCGGTGGCCGAGCTGCAAGCAGAAGGCATTGACGCCCGCTGGACCGTTGCTGACTGCCAGCAAACCACCGGGCTGCAGCATCTGGTCAGTGAAACGCTGCAACGCATGGGTGAGGTGGACATTCTGGTCAACGGCGCAGGCAACCAGGTGTTGTTGAGTCAGCTGCTGGTTCAGCACAGCATGCGTGCGCGCCGTGCGGGCTGCATCATCAACCTGGCCTGTGGCAGCGCCAGAGACGCCGTGCTGGAGAGCACGCGGGCGCTGGCGGCGCAGTGGCGACCCGAGCACATCACCGTCAATGCGCTTGACGTGGCCACCAGCCCGGTGCCCGATGACGAGCTGCAGCGCCTGTGCCTGCTATTGGCCAGCGCGGCGGGCCAGCAACTCACCGGACAGTGCCTGGCCGTGGCGACGGCGGGCAGCGATGATCCGGCGCAGACCCTGAGTTTTGGCGTCGCCATTCCGTTTGTCGATCATTTGGGCTTTGGGCTCACACGCTTTGAGGGCGGTTTCTCCGAGTTGACTTTCACCCCGCAAGCCGAGCACCTCAACTCCTTTGGTGTCACCCACGGCGGCGCGCTCATGACGCTGCTGGATGTGACCATGGCGGTGGCGGCGCGCAGCGTGCAAAAAGAGATGGGCGCCCTCACCATCGAGATGAAAACCAGCTTCATGCAGGCCGCGCGTGGCCCGCTCACCGGCAAAGGTCGTCTGCTGCACCGCACGGCCACCCTGGCGTTCACCGAAGCCACGGTGTTTGATGCAGCCGGGCGCGCCTGCGCCCACGCCACCGGCACCTTCAAGTACGCCCGGCGCCTGCCGACCGGCCCCAAAAGCAGCAGCGCCTTCAATGCCATCGCCACCGATGGCTGATTTCCAGCGTGATCTAGAGTGAAATAGGCCTGTAGCCCTCGTTTTATAAGCGTATGCCGCTATTTATTTGATAGCAGTCAAGGCGCGTGCATCGCGCTTGTGGCGCGGCTGGGTCAACGCTTCGGCCACATGGCGCGACAAGTTGGCGACAAACTGTGGATCACGTTTGACCACGGCATGAATCGCCAGGTGCGCCGGAATGGCGGCCGGGTTGCTGCTGACCAGAATCACCGGGATGTGGCTGTTGCGGCTGCGCGACTCGCGCACCGCCGCCATCAGGGCAATGGCGTTGAGGTCGGGCAGTTCGCGCGAGGCCACCAGCAAATCAAACGGTTCATGCAGCATGCGTTCCAGCGCGGCCATGCCGCTGTTGAGGGTGAGCAGCTGGATCGGTTGGCCGGTAAACACCTCCTGGTAGAGCTTGCGCATGGCCTCGGAAGGCTCGATCAGCAGCACCGAGGCACGCCCGGACAGGCTGCTCACCCGCATCCGCTCCAGCGCCTGTTCAATCACGATCACCGCCGTGGCGTCGCGCCCGCTGGCGCTCACCGTCTTGCGCAGCAGGTCAACATAGGCCAGCGCGGTGCTGGCGGCTTGATGGCTGAAGTGCGCGTGAACCTCGCTGATGCAACTCTCGAACTGGTGGCAAATGGTGGTGATGATGGGCACGCCAAACATGCCGCCCGCGCCTTTGAGGCTGTGGATCTGGCGGTACAACTCGTCAAAGGCGCCCGGTGTTTTCTGTTCCAGCGCCAGCACCTGCTGATCCAGCCGGTTGCAGCGTTCGGGCAGTTCGTCCAGAAAATCGGCCTGCATTTCGGCCAGCAGCGTGGCGAAGTCAGCACTCATGGGGAGATCTCCTGCGGGGTTGGGCTGGACTGCACCTGATTGCGCCCGCCATGTTTGGCGGCATAGAGCGCGGTATCGGCTGCGGCCAGCAGACTGGGGGCGTCGGCGTAGTCGTTGATCGAGGCCACCCCGGCACTCAGCGTGACGGAGAAACTCTGGCCCTGGTGAATAAAACGCACCTCACTGAAGCGTTGCCGAATGTCGTCAACCAGGCGCACGGCATCCTGGGTGCTGCATTCGGGCATGACGGCAGCAAATTCCTCGCCACCATAGCGGCCGACACTGTCTTGCCGACGCAGGCGCTGGCGCAGCAGATGCCCCAGCGTTTTGATGACCTGGTCACCCACCGGATGGCCATAGCTGTCGTTGACCTTTTTGAAGAAGTCGATGTCGAGCATGACCACGGACAAGGGCTTGTTTTGGCGTTTGGCCCGATCCACCTCCTGGGCCAGTCGCTCCTTGATGCTGGCGTGTTTGAGCAGGCCGGTCAGGCTGTCCTGGCTCATCAGTTCGGCCAGCTTGCGCGCGCGCCTGGCCCGTGCCCGCACCGACCCGACCAGCCGTTTGGCCGAAATGGGTTTCGTCAGAAAGTCGTCGGCCCCGCTGTCCATGGCTTTGAGCTGCGCCTCCAGCTCGCCTTCCGCCGAGAGATAGACAATCGGCACGCTCTCCCACGCGGGGTCATAGCGAATGGCGCGGGCCAGATCCGCCCCGGAGCATTCCGGCATGTACAAGTCCATCAGAATCAGATCGGGGCGCAGGCGCTCCAGCACGGCCAGCACCTCGTCCGGATGCCCCACTTTTTCGGCCAGCATGCCGGCGGCGCTCAGGGCCAGCCGGTAGTGTTCCGCCAGCACCTCGTCGTCATCGACGATCAGCACCCGGTACGGTGTTTTCTCGCGCTCCTCAATCAGCATCTCAATGCGATTGGCCATGCTGGGGGCATCCACCGGTTTGAGCAGAAAGGCATCGCCCCCGGCGCTGGCCACCGCGATGCGGGCTGAAAAATCGGTGCGCGAGGTCAGAAAGATGGTGGGCACCCGGCGGCCCATCTGGGCAAACAACCCGGCCACGGCTTGCGTGCCATCCGCAGGGGTTTGCCCGGTCAGCATGATGTCCACCACCAGCACATCCGGGGGGCTGGCCAAAATGGCGGGGCTGGCGGCGGCAAATCCGGGGTAATGGCTTACCTCGTAGCCGAACTGACTCAGGCCCAGACGCAACTCGGCCCCGTAATCGAGGTCGTCGTCGATCAGCACAATGCGGGTTGCACCGGGATGTGCAAGGGATGCCGAAGCCGCTCTCGCACTGCGCAAGCTTGGCGTGGCAGGCGCTGCAATAGTCTGGCGCAAGGCGTGCAGCGCGGCCTGCCACGCCGCCCATTCGGCGGCTGGGGGCGCTGTGGCGCTGTCGAGCCAGACTTTGGCGCGAATCTCCAGCGCCCGTGCCTGGCTGGAAAGCGCTGGAAAACCAAATGTGCCGCCCGACCCGGCCAGCTTGTGCAGCCGGGCATGCAAATCCTGCAGCAGTTCATGCGGTATTTCTCCGCTGTGGTGGGCCATGGCGAGCCGGTTCAGCTCGTCCAGGGTTTGCCCCAGCTGGGCGGCAAACCTGGCATTCAAGGCCGCCAGCTGGGCGACGAAATCAGGGCTTGGCGTCTGCCCCTCAGACATGACGTGCATCCCACACCTGTTTGACCTGGGCCGCCAGTGTCATGGGGTTAAACGGTTTGGCCAGCACCGTCAACGCCCCCAGGGCCTGGTACTGCGCCACTTCGGCGGCTTGCACCTTGGCGGTCAGAAAAACCACCGGAATCGAGGCCGTTGCCGGGTCGGCACGCAGATGTTTCAGCGTGGTCGGGCCATCCATGCCGGGCATCATCACGTCCAGCAGGATCAGGTTGGGCGCAAAGTCTTTGACTTTCTCCAGCGTCTCGGCGCCATTGCCACAGATCAGCACCTTGAAGCCGCCAACCATTTCCAGCGCCAGTTTCGCCACGGCCTGGATATCGGGTTCGTCTTCGGCATACAGGATTCGTTCAAGGTTCATGGTTTGATCTCTTTGGGCTTGAAGGTTGTGTTGTTAATGTGTTGCATGCTGCTGCGTGGGTTCGGCCAGGACGGGTAGCTCAAAGTAAAAGCAGGCCCCGTGTCCCTCTTCTGACTCAAAACCCACCCGTCCACCCATGCGTTCCATCAGCTCCTTGCTGATGGCCAGACCCAGGCCGGTGCCTCCTTTGTTTCGGGAGTCGGACGAGTCCGCTTGAGAGAATTTCTGGAAGATCCGGCTCTGGAAGTCCGTGGCAATGCCGGGACCATGATCCGTCACCGATACCCGCACGGCCCCCTGGAGGGTTTCAATCCGCACGTCCACCTGCCCGCCATGGGGTGAGAACTTGGCGGCATTCGACAGAAAGTTGCTCAGCACCTGCTGCAGCCGACTGGCATCGACCCGCACCCGCACACCATCCCACGGCTCCTGGAGCGCCAGCGTCACCTGGTAGTGCTGCGCGTAGTCGCGCATACTCTCGATCGACTGCGTCAGCAGTGGCGTCAGCTCCTGGGCTTGCAGGTCAAAAAGCATCTTGCCCGCCACCATCTTTTCCATGTCCAGCAGGTCGTTGATCAGGTGCGTGAGACGCTGGCTGTTTTTATAGGCAATGTCGAGCATGCCCTTGGCCTGCTCGGTCACCGGCCCCAGTACACCGCCGCAGACCAGTCCCAGGGCACCGCTGATGGAGGTCAGCGGCGTGCGCAGCTCATGGCTCACGGTGGAGACGAATTCCGACTTCATTTGATCCACGCGTTTGCGCTCGGTGATGTCGCGCACAATGCCCACGAACAGGCTCTGCCCGGGCTGGCGCATTTCGTTCACGGCCAGATCCATCGGGAAGGTGCTGCCATCTTTGCGCCGACCCACCACCTCACGGCCGATGCCGATGATTCTGGGTTCCCGGGTGTGGTGGTAATGGGACAGGTAGCCGTCATGCTCGACGGCATAGGGCTCGGGCATCAACATCTTGACATTGCTGCCAATGACCTCGGCGGCGCCATAGCCAAACAGGCGCTCGGCGGCACTGTTGAACGATTGCACCGTGCCGCGACTGTCGATGGTGATGATGCCGTCGACCACGGTTTCCACAATCGACTTCACCAGCTGGGCCGATTTTTCCAGGGCCCGATTGGTTTCCTCGCGCGCAGAGATGTCGCGCACAATTTTGGAGGCGCCAACAATGTTCCCCCGTGCGTCGGTGACGGGAGAAATGCTGACGGAAACGTGAATCGCCTGGCCGCCTTTTTGCAGACGCGTGGTCTCAAAATGCTCGATCCGTTCACCGCGCTGGATGCGGCTGATGATCTGCGCCTCTTCGTCGGCATATTCGGGCGGAATGAACAGCGCCACCGGCAGACCAATCGCCTCCTTTTGCGAGCAGCCAAAGAGGGTTTCCGCCGCCGGGTTCCAGCTGGTAATGACGCCGTCCAGCGTGTTGCTCAGAATGGCGTCGTCCGAGGAGGCAATGATGGCCGCATATTGGGCCTGGGTCATCATCCGCTCGGCACTGCTCTGCTGGTGCTGAATTCGTTCCAGTTCGTCACTCACGCACTGCGCCAGGTCACGCAAGGCCGCCAACTGCCCGGCGCTGATGTCGCGGGGCTGGTGGTCAATGGCGCACAGCGTGCCGACGCACAGGCCGTTGCTCAGGGTCAGCGGGGCGCCCGCGTAGAAGCGGATATGGGGCGCCTGCGTGACCAGGGGGTTGTCGGCAAAACGAGCATCAGCGGCGGCGTCCGCCACCACGAACACCTCCGTCCCCAGAATGCTGTGCCCGCAAAATGAAATGTCGCGTGAAGTTTCACACGCCGCCAGCCCCTGGCGCGACTTGAACCACTGCCGGTTGGTATCCACCAGACTGACCAGCGCAATCGGCACCTGCAGGATCTGCTGGGCGATGCGCGTCAGGCGGTCGAAGCGCTCTTCGGGCGGCGTGTCCAGCATGTCCAGCGCGTGCAGGGCCTGCAGGCGCTGGGCTTCATGGGCAGGGGGGGGCGGCTTCAGCATAAAGGGTCTTTACTCGTTAGAAACTTTCCCAATCATCGCCGGCCGCGACTTTGGTGTTGCTGGCGGGGGCTTGGCGGGGGGCCGCCAGGGCTTGCGGCTGGCCCGCGAGGGCTGGTTTTTTGGCCGCTGACAGGGAGGGACGCTTGACCACCGGGCGGGGCAGTGTCGTTTTGGCCGATGAGGCGAGCGACGGTGCCGGGCGGTGTGTCAGGCTGCCTGCCGCGTGCCCCGACAGCTTGAACACCGCCACCGTACCCACCAGGTCTTGCGCCTGGGTTTGCAGGCTGCTGGCGGCGGCGGCCATTTCTTCCACCAGCGCGGCATTTTGCTGCGTGGCCTGGTCCATCTGGGTCACGGCTTCGCCCACTTGCGACACGCCCAGGCTTTGCTCCTTGCTGGCGGCACTGATCTCGCCCATGATGTCGGTCACGGACTTGATGGCGCCGACCACCTCGCTCATGGTGCTGCCAGCCTGATCGACCAGGGTGCTGCCATGCTCGACGCGCTCGACACTGGCGTTGATCAATGACTTGATTTCCTTGGCGGCCTCGGCCGAGCGGCCTGCCAGACTGCGCACTTCACTCGCCACCACGGCAAAACCGCGCCCCTGCTCGCCAGCGCGGGCCGCTTCCACCGCCGCATTGAGCGCCAGGATGTTGGTCTGGAAGGCAATGCCGTCGATCACCGTGATGATGTCGGCAATGCGTCTGGAGCTGTCGTTGATGCCTTTCATGGTGTCCACCACCTGGGCCACCACCGTCCCCCCCTGCATCGCCACGGTACTGGCATTGAGCGCCAGCTGATTGGCCTGGCGGGCACTGTCGGCGTTTTGCATGACCGCTGCGCTGAGCTGCGCCATGGAAGACGCGGTCTGCTCCAGCGTGCTGGCTTGCTGCTCGGTGCGGGCGGCCAGGTCGCTGTTGCCAGCGGCAATCTGGGCGCTGGCGGTGGCCACATGTTCTGAGTCAGTGCGAACGGTAGAACAAACGCGAACCAGGCTGCCCTGCATCGCCGCCAGGGCTTTCAGCAGTTGCGCCACCTCATCGCGTCCGTGCGACTCAATAGTTTGCGTCAGGTCGCCCGTGGCCACGGTGTTGGCGACGTCCACTGCATGCGCCAGTGCGCGTGAAATGCCCCGAATCAGGGCGGCACCGAACAAAATGCCAAACAGCACGCCCGCCACGATCGAGCCGATGGATACCAGGCGAATGGTGGTGTAGCGCGCCACGGCAGTCGCATAGTCTTTTTTGGCGTCTTCCAGCTGGAACTTCATCAAGGCCTCAATGTCGTCATTCACCGGCAGATACAGCGGGCGCACGGCCGCCACCACCAGCCGGTTGGCCTCCGGGATGTCGTTGGCACGCAGCGCGGCCATCGTCGGGCGCAGCCCTTGCTGCACAAACTTGCCACGGTGCTCGGCAAAGGTTTTGGCAATCAGGGCTTCCGCCGGGTCGCGCGGCGTGGCCATGTAGACGTCCCAGATTTTGCTGATGCTGGCGATATTGGCCTCGACTTCGGCCGTGCTGACCGTGATGCTCTCGGGCGTGGGCGTGACCAGGGCGGTGGCAATGGCGAGCCGGTTGCGCAGCAGCAATTTCTGGATTTCGGACACCTGGCCGGTGGGCACCAGGCGTTCTTCGTACACCGCACGCAGCGACTCGTTGGACTGGATGATGCCGAACAGGCCGATGCTGCCAATGGCCATCAGCAGGGCGGACAGGATGCCGATCAAAATCGTCAGTCGTGTGGAAATTTTCATGTTATTCAAGTGGTTTCTCCCGTAAATAGGTGGCGTCAAGCCATGAGGGCGGACATGGACAAGGCTTCAAACTCGTGCAGCGGCATCGGTCGCCCGAACAAATAGCCCTGGTAACTGGGACAGCCCAGGCGCTCCAGGCAGGCGCGCTGCTCCTCGTCCTCCACGCCCTCGGCGATCACTGCCACCCCCAGGCTGTGTGCCATGCCGATGATGGTTTGGGCAATGATGGCGTCGTTGGGGTTGCTGGCAATGTGGCGTACAAAACTGCGGTCAATCTTGAGTTGCTGGATCGGCAGCTGGGTCAGGTGCGCCAGCGAGGAGTAGCCGGTGCCGAAATCGTCCATCGAAAAGTGGATGCCGCGCAGGTTCAAGGCCTTCATCTTGGCAATGGTGTCGGCCACGTTGTGCAGCACCAGGCTTTCGGTCAGCTCCAGCTTGAGGCGCTGCGGCTTGACCCCGGTCTCCAGCAGAACGCGCTCCACCATGGCGACAAAATCCGGCTGGCGGAACTGGCGCGCACTGACGTTGACCGACAGCAAAAAGCTCTCGGCCACCGGGTGATCGGTCCAGGCTGCCAGTTGCTCGCAGGCGGTGCGCAGCACCCATTCCCCCATCGGCACGATCAGCCCGGACTCTTCTGCCAGCGGGATGAATTGATCCGGCAACACCAGCCCGAGCCGGGGGTGTTGCCAGCGCAGCAGGACTTCGGCCCCGGTGACGCCCAGGGCCGCATCGATCTGGATCTGGTAGAAAAGTCTGAGCTGCTGGCCCGGCAGCGCCTCATGCAACTCGGACTCCAGCGTGATGCGCGCTTCCAGGGTCGCCTGGATTTGCGGGTCGTAAAAACGCAAGGCATTGCGCCCGCTGTTCTTGGCCTGGTACATGGAAATATCGGCGCGTTTGAGCAGCTCTTCCATGCTGGCGTTTTGTCCCAGAAACAGGCACAAGCCCATGCTGGCGGAGTTGTGGTGGAACTTGTTTTCCAGCAGGCACGGCTCACTCAACGCGGCCATGATCTTCTCGCCCACCCGCTCGGCCAGCAAGGCGGCCTGCGCCTCCTGCGGGCTCAAGTCCACCAGCACGATGATGAACTCGTCGCCCCCGAGGCGGGCCACGGTGTCGGCCTGGCGCACGCAGGACTGGATGCGCAGCGCCACCTCGATCAGCAGCCGGTCGCCAATCGCGTGACCCCGGCTGTCGTTGATGCTCTTGAAGTTGTCCAGATCAATCATCAGCACGGCGCCATAGAGGTGGCTGCGCGTGCTGACCGACAGGGCCCGCTGCAAGCGATCCCGCAGCAGTCGCCGGTTGGGCAATTTGGTCAGCGGGTCGTAAAACGCGAGCTGGTGAATGGCCTCTTCATCCTGGCCCAGTTTGACCTGCATCTCCTGCAGCGCCCCCATCACCTGGCTGACTTCGTCCCGGCCTTCAATCGCAATCGGTGCGTCGTACTGACCATTCGAGATTTGCCGGAAGATGACAATCGCCTGCTGCAGCGGTTTGACGATGGAGCTGGTCAACATCAGCCCCAGCCAGCTCATCAGCAGCAACGCCGCCCCCATGGCGGACAGGGCCACCAGGCGCGTGTTCTCATAGCGCTGGATGGCGCTGGCGTAGGCCTCACGCGCGGCGTCGAACTGCCATTGGTTCAAGGCGCTCAGGGCCGGGCCGGCCTGCTCATACAGCACATGCGCCCGGTTGACCAGGCGCCGGGTTTCCTCGTAATCGCCAGCGCGCAGGGACAGCAGCGCGGGCCGCAAGGCGTCGTTGACAAAGGCGCCCCGGCTGTGCGCAAAGCGGTCGGCCAGCAAGCGCTCCTCGCTGGACAGTGCCGAGGCGGCATAGCGCTGCCAGATCACCCCGATGTGGTCGATATTTTTCTCGATGCCATCGGCCGCCCGGGCCGCCACCTGCCGATCCATCAGCAGCACAGCGGGCGGCTCTGCGGCGGCGCCCAGGCTGACCTCGCTGATCGCGGACTGCAGCAGCATCCGGTTCGCCAGCATGAGGTTGGCGATGCTGGCCAGCTGCTGCACCGGCAGCATGCGCTCCTCATAGACCGAGCGCAGACTCTCCTTGGAGGCCGACAGGCCGAGAATGCCGACGGTGGCCAGCAGCAGGGCGACCGCTCCGCCAAAGCCCATCAGCATCAGCAGGCGCATGCCAATGCTGACGTTCAGCAAGCCTCGACTCACGCTGAAATGGTATTTGCCAAGTAGTTTGAACACGCGCACTTTCATCCGGATCAGGGACGGGTTGTTACATTCCACGCGCGCCAGCAGCGGGCATGGGGATTTAACAAGGCGTGTTCAGGGCCTCAAAACATCGGAGCCGGGGGCGGGGGCTGACCGATAGCTGACTACTTTATAACTCAGTGGTATGACACGTCAAGGGGATTTGCACGCAGTCCGGTTCAGCGTTTCACGTGCTGCAACCACGTCATCGGCCATCTCGGCCAGCTTGCGGCGCTGTTGGCGCGCGCTGTCACGCAGCAGGGCAAACGCCTCGTTGCGTTTGACGCGGTATTCCATCATCAAGATGCCGGTGGCGACACTGATGCTGCGCTCGTTGTCCAGTGCCTGCTGCAGTTGCTGACGCAGCGTGCGCAAATCCTGCAGTTCATTGGCGCGGGCCAGCGCGGCCTCAATCGCGGGAACCAGTTGCGGGATGTCCTGCGGTTTCACGGCATAAGCGAGCGCACCGCATTGCGTGGCTTGCGCGACGATGTGGGCGTCGCTGTAGGCGCTGAACATCATGAACGGAATGCGATCGAGTTCGCGCAGACGCTGCGCCAGGTACAGCCCGCTCTGGCCCGACATGCGGACGTCCAGAATGGCCAGATCAGGGCGCTCGCCGCCCGCCAGCCAGGCCTCGGCCTCCTCGGCCGACTCGACACTGGTGACCTGGTAGCCGGCACGGCTCAGGCCGTCGGCTACGGTGGACAGCACCAGACGGTCATCGTCCACCAGGAGGAGTTTTTTGCCGTGGGCAGGCAGGGTCGCAGGGGTCATGAGGGCTCTTTCTGGTCCAGGGAAATGACGGGGGGTTGCAGCTCCAGCAGGGTCAGCACCTGCGCGTCCTGCTGCGTTTGCTGCAGACGGGCGCCACTGCGGGGCATCAAGGCTGCTATCAGTTGCAGGCCGTGGTGAGGCGTCAGCTTGCGCCGCTCAGGGCTGCCCAGCTGGCCGACATTGGTGATCGTGATCTGCACCACCTCGGGCTGCAGACCTTTGCGCAGGGTGATCTGCACGCCGCCTTGCGCCTGGCCGCCATGCTTGACGGCGTTCAGCATCAGCTCATTGAGCACCAGGGCAATCGGCACCGCCTCTTTCTCGGCAATCACGCAGGGTTGCCAGTGTGCGGGAATGTCCAGCCGCAGCGGCGTCTGCCACAGCTGTTCAATCTCGCTGGCAATGGCGCCGGTCAGCTCGCACAGCCGCACGGACGAGGTGACGGCGCGCCCCTGCAGGCCGTGGATGACGGAAATGCCCTGCACCTGGCTGATGGCCTGGCGGATCGGCTCGGCGGTTTCGGGGTGCTTCTGGGCAAACTGGCGCAGGATGCCGGTGATGCCCTGCAGGTTGTTCTTGATGCGGTGATGCACCTCGCGTATCAGCGTGTTGCGGTGCGCCGCCTCGCTCAGCAGGCGCTGCTGCTCCTGCAGCTGGCGGCTGGTGGCATCGGTCAGGTTGCCCACGTAATGGGTGACCTGATCGCACTCGTCCCGCACGGCGGTGATGGTGATGTGCGCCGGGTAGGCATCGCCATTTTTGCGCTGCTGCCACATCTCCCCCTGCCAGCCACCGTCGCGCTTGGTCTCCTGCCAGACCCTGGCATAAAAGGCGGCCGGGTGTTGCCCGCAGCGCAGCAAATCAATGCCCTGCCCCTGCACCTCTGGCGGTGCGTAGCCAGTGATGCGGGTAAAGGAGCGATTGACGCGCAGAATGGCCAGCTCCGCATCCAGCACCACAATGCCCTCCTGGCACTCGAAGGCAATGGCGGCAATGCGCAGGGCTTCTTTGCGCTGTGTCAGGGTTTCCAGCAGCCGGTTGAAGCCGCCGATCAACTGGCCGATTTCGTCCGGACGGCTGATGGACAGGGCTTGCACCGACTGCTGGGTTTCCGACATGCTGGACAGGGTGTTGGCCGCCGCCAGCATCGGCGCCAGCTGGCGGCGCAACATCCACCAACTCAGGCCGCCCGCCAGCAGCGTCAGCAGCAGCGTGGCCAGCAGCATGCGCTGCTGCATGTCAGCAATCGGCGCAAAGGCCTCGGCGGCAGGCAAGGCTGCCGCCACGAACCAGCCCGTTACCGGAACCCGCTTGACTGAGGTCAGCACTTCGGCGCCTGCAGGGGTATGCGCCAGGCCCGAGCCCTCATAACCCTGCATGAACCGATCCAGCATGGGCTCTACACCGGGGGGCGGCAAGGCATCCATGATGCGGCTGCGCTCGGTGGCCGTCACCACCTGGCGCGACTGGGGCGCCACCAGCAGGTAGCCGCCGGTTCTGCCGTAGTAGCCCTGTGTCATCTTGTCCAGAAAATTGGCCTGGCCCAGGTTGGTGTCGCCGACCAGGGCCCCGATCACCTGGCTGTGTTCATTGCGGATCACGACTGCGATCGAGAACACTGGCTGGCGTAGCAAGGGTGCCATGAACGGCTGGCCGACACGGGTCTGGCCCTGGGCCAGCGCAGCAGCTACCGCCTCGTTGCCGCCATGCTTCATGCCGACACGCCCGGACTCCGATACATCGGCCAGCGCCACCCCATCCGGGCCGACCACCCGGACCCCGGCGTTGAACTGGGCCTGCAGCACGATCAGGCTGTTGAGGTATTTCTGCAGCGCCGCTGGCTGCTGCAGCAAGCGGGCCTCCATGAACCGGGCCACCAGCTCCAGACTCTGGATCCGGTCACCCAGATCGGCATCGATCGAACTCGCCACCACCGACACGGTGGAGAACTGCTGCGCACTCAATAAATGTGTCAGATCCCGGCGCAGCATCTGGCTGGCGTAGTAGGAGAGCGACCAGAGACTGGCCAGAAAGATCAGCAGCGTGCTGAGCGTGACCCGGGTCTTGAGCGACTGCCAGGGGGGCACCGGCGATGGCGTCAGTGGGAGGGGCTCCATCAGGGCGCCTCCGATCCGGCCGCGCTGGCAGCGTCCCGGTAGCCCAGTTGCTGCGCCACAAAGCCGTCAAACGCCGCCAGCAGCGGCAGGAATTTGTCCGCATCGCCTTCGAGCTGCATCAAGGCCTGGCAGGTGGCCTCCAGCGTGGAGCGCTGGTCGGGCCGGGGTGCTTGGCGGATCAGGTACTGCGAGGCCGGCAGGTCGCACAGCGCCAGACGCGGCAACTGCTGCAGCAGCGGGTTCTGGTACAGCATCTTGTGGCTTTTGCGCCAGGTGCCATCGAGCACGATCAGGCGCAGCGACGCGGGCTCGCGCAAGACATTGGCGGCCAGCGCTGGCGGCGCCGGCAGGCCGCGCGTCTGGTCTTGCGGCGTGTCGGGGTACAGCAGCAACGTGTGCGCCGGGGCAGGTGTTCCGGCGGCAGCATCCAGCGGGGCGTACAGCAAGGCCTGCAACAGCGCCTCGTCAAACACCTCGCCCGTGAGCAGGCGGCTGCGCGGCAGGCTCAGGTGCAGCAGGCGGGCGCTGCCCTTGGCCTGCGCCACCTCCAGCGGATGCTGCAGCAGCACCACTTCGACCGTATGGACAACAGGCGTAATCCACTGGCAGATACAGGTGCGCTGCGGGCGCAGGCAAGTAGTGCAGGTCGCACGTTTTCGGGATGGGACGGCTGGCATGACTTACTTTACCGGCCCCAGGTAGGCGGCAATATCGACCGTATCAATTTGCGCGGGCGCCAGGAAACGCTCGGCGTAGCGCAGGTACACCCCGGAGGTCAGGAACAGGTCAAACAGATCGGGGTCGATGTGCGATCTATTTTTGAAGCCGCTCAAGATTTTGATGGATTCAGACAAGGTTTTGGCCTTTTTATAGGGCCGATCCGAAGCCGTCAGTGCCTCGAAAATATCTGCAATGGTCATGATGCGCGCCGGAATCGACAGCTGCTCAGCGCTCAAACGGCGCGGGTAACCGGTGCCGGTGAGCGTTTCATGGTGCGTGGCGGCGTATTCGGGCACACGCTTCAGGTGCGCAGGCCACGGCAGCTGATCCAGCATCACCAGCGTCTGGATCACGTGGTCGTTGATCTTGAAGCGTTCTTCCTCGGTCAGCGTGCCATAGGGGGCGCACAGGTTATAAACCTCGCCAAAGTTATACAGATT
>OFRD01000403.1_pt1 | contig 16617 bp, 15 predicted proteins | sample 1543041 | NCBI WGS metagenome assembly OFRD01 (sample SAMN07774234, study PRJEB24372) | wastewater metagenome | isolation source: Exp Tend CN 100WW | collected 2016-02
ATTGGCCAGCGCTGAGACCGATATCGTTCATGTGGACATGGGCCATGAAACGCCACAAGACACCGCAGAGTTGAAGTTTGTGGTGGCGGTGCGGGACACGACCCACCTGGAACAAGTCATGCGCCACCTCAAGCGCACGCCTTCGGTGATCAAGGCCGACCGTCAAACCAACAAAGGCATCACCAGCACCGGTGGTATCTACAGCATTTACTTTCGGCGCACCCACTCGAGTGAGATTTCCATCAGAGGTAATCAACACAGCACCTTCTGATCCCAAAGTAACTATGGAATTCTTACCTGGTCTAAATCCCTTTAAGACTTCATCATTAGATGGTGCTTGACCGTGAAGCTCTTTGAACTCAGTTTCATTAGGAATAATCCAGTCCGTTACTTCTAGGAGCTCTTTACTCAGAGTTTGATATGGCGCTGGATTGAGAATAGTTGCACACCCTCGCGCTTTAGCTGCGCTAAATGCGGCCAGAGTTACTTCCTGCTTGATTTCACATTGGGCAACTACAACCGCAAGCTCTGGAATGGAATCAATAGCTTGAACAGCCTTTTTCAATTCAATTTCATGATTTGCTCCAGGAATAATGACGATTCTATTTTCACCATTGGCATCGACCCAGATATGTGCAACACCGTTGGGGGTGTCACTGCGTTCTAGAAATTCGGAACCGATACTTAGCTTCTTGAAATTTTCAGCAATGGAGTCACCGAATAGGTCATTACCTAACTTTCCAACAAAGTGAACGTGGGCCCCACAGTGCGCGGCAATAACGGCTTGGTTGGCTCCTTTACCGCCGAAACCGGTTGTAAATAGGTCACCTTCTAAGGTTTGCCCAGGAGCAGGAATTACTTTGGCATAGGCAGTTAGATCAATCATTGCACTGCCAACTACCGCTATTACTGCTTTGCTCATACCGCTAGGCTATCGGTTATGGAAAAAACTTCAATCATTCTTGATGTTGATACCGGCGTTGATGATGCCTTCGCAGTACTTTTTGCCGCGATGCATCCAGCAATCAACTTATTAGGCGTTACCTGCGTTGATGGCAACACCAATGTTGACCAGGTTGTTGCAAATACTTTGAAGGTTTTGGATGCAGCCGGAGCTGGGGATATTCCAGTTGCTAGAGGCGCAGTTCGCCCACTACTTGGTAAATCAGAATACGCCGAATACGTGCATGGCGCCGATGGAATGGGCGATCTTGGCATTGCTCCATCACATCGAAAAGTTGATTCTCGTTCAGCTATTGAACTTCTTCGCGATCTCATTGAAGAATCAAAGGAGCCTGTAACACTGGTACCTATCGCCCCACTTACAAATATTGCTTTATTTTTGCGTGCATTTCCTGAGACTGCAAAAAAACTGCATAGAATCGTATTGATGGGTGGATCCGCATCTGCCGGTAATGCAACAGCTGCAGCAGAGTTTAATGTTTGGCACGATCCAGAAGCAGCTGCAATTGTTTTCCAAAGTGGCGTACCAATAACGATGTATGGATTAGATGTTTTTATGCGCCCAGGTGCAACTAGTGAGAATGCAGCGCAATTATTGAAATCTTCTGATCCAGCACCTCAATTTGCCGCAACTCTCATACAGGCATTTATCGAGCGACTGCATATTTCACCTATCACCTTGGGAGATTACGGTGCAGTAGCGTGTGTAATACATCCAGAGCTATTTACAACCGAAGTCTTCGATGTTGTGGTTGACACGTCACAAGGACCTGCACGTGGTCAAACTATCTGTGATCGCAGAGCACCATTTTTAAAGTCCATAGAACCAATTGATTTGGCTGATTCTGCTTCAGTTCGAGTAGTTCTAGATCTAGATGTTGCTGCAGTTGAACAGTTGTGGTTTAAAACCATTGATAAAGGCTGGCTATAGCCCTATTGGGTGCCAGACAGTTTTGTTTTCCATGAAGGCAAGAATGCGTCCAGGATCAGCGCTTTTAAAACTATAGATTCTCTTAAGGTTTTCACTTCCAGTAGATTTAATCTCTGAATGCTTTTTTGCACCTAAACCTGAGATATCTAAGCCATCAATATCCATATGTGAGGCCATCCAAGGGGTTATTTCATCCTTCTTTCCAGTCAAAATGTTTATGACACCGGCTGGAACATCACTTGTCGCAATAACTTCAGCAAAGCTCATGGCAGAAAGTGGCGCTTTGGTGCTGGCAAGGACGATTACGGTATTGCCACCAACAATAATCGGTGCAATTGAATCAATTAAACCAAGTAGAGATGGAGCCTCGGGAGCAATGGCTGCAATCACTCCCATGCTCTCAGGGATTGTGAAGTTGTAATAAGGACCAGCTACAGGGTTGAGTGCACCTGAAAGTGAGGAAATCTTATCGCTCCATCCCGCATACCAAACAAGGCGATCAACTGAATCAGTTACTTCCTTTTCGGCTTTGGCTTTAGAAACTCCAGTGACTGTGACAATCTCATCGACGAACTGCCCGCGGCGACCTTCAAGCATTTCTGCTAGTCGGTAAAGAATCTGGCCCTTGTTATAGGCAGTTGCCTTGTTCCATCCATGCTGGGCTGCGCGGGCTGCAACAACTGCATCTTTCAAATCTTTACGAGAAGCCAAACATGGGTTTGCAATGAAGACACCTTTGGCGCTCTTAACTTCATATGTGCGTCCAGACTCCGAACGTGGGAATGCCCCATTGATAAATAGTTTGTATGTCTTTTTCACATCAATTCGATTACTCATGTGAGACTCCCTTTAAGTATGCAGACAGACCATGACGTCCGCCTTCACGACCCCAACCGGATTCCTTGTATCCACCAAATGGGGAAGTAGGATCAAATTTATTGAATGTATTTGCCCAGATGACACCGGCGCAAAGTTGTTGAGAAGCCCACAAAATCTTAGATCCCTTTTCACTCCAAATACCGGCAGAGAGTCCAAAAGGAGTGTTATTGGCTTTATCTATGCCTTCTTGAGGAGTTCTAAAAGTTAAAACTGAAAGTACTGGACCAAAGATTTCTTCGCGTGCAATTCGGTGGGCTTGAGTCACACCAGTAAAGATTGTTGGCGCAAACCAAAACCCTTTACCTGGCAAATCACATGGCGCACTCCAACGCTGCGCACCTTCAGAATCCCCGGCAGCAGTTAATTCACGAATCTTTAATAGCTGTTCCTTACTATTAATAGCACCTAAATCAGTATTCTTATCCATTGGATCGCCCACACGGATTTTAGCCATTCTATTTTTTAGCTTTTCTAATACCTCATCGGCAATGCTCTCTTGAAGGATTAAGCGTGAACCAGCACAGCAGACATGGCCTTGGTTAAAGAAAATTCCATTAACAATGCCTTCGACGCTTTCATCAATTGCTGCATCTTCAAAGATTATATTGGCAGCTTTACCACCGAGCTCTAGGGTCACACTCTTATTTGTTGGAGCAACTGCGCGGGCAATAATCTTTCCAACTTCTGTAGAGCCAGTGAATGCAATCTTGTCGATTCCTGGATGATTCACAATAAGTGCGCCAGTTGAACCATCACCTGTAACGATGTTTACAACACCTGCTGGAAGTTCTGCCTGTTGGCAAACTTCAGCAAATAAAAGCGCAGTGAGTGGTGTTGTTTCAGCTGGCTTTAGAACAACGGTGTTTCCTGCAGCAAGTGCAGGTGCAACCTTCCAGGCCAGCATCAATAATGGAAAATTCCAAGGGATAATCTGTCCTGCAACACCATGAGCTTTAGGTGTTGTTCCTAAGCCTGCATATTCAAGCTTGTCAGCCCATCCTGCGTGATAAAAGAAGTGTGCTGCAGCAAGTGGAACATCGACATCGCGCGATTCGCGAATAGGCTTTCCATTATCAAGGGTTTCAAGTACTGCAAATTCACGTGAGCGCTCTTGCATGATGCGAGCGATACGAAACAGGTACTTTCCACGCTCTTTACCACTCATTTTTGACCACGTAGTTGTGTATGCCTTGCGCGCAGCCTTTACAGCAGCATCGATGTCGTTTCTACCAGCAAGTGCAATCTGAGAAAGAACTTCTTCAGTAGCTGGATTGATTGTGGGGAAGTGCTTGCTTCCGGCAACAAATTTGCCACCGATGAAATGTCCGTACTTAGGCTTGATCGAGACAAGGGCGCGCGACTCTGGAGCCGGAGCGTATTCAAAAGTCAATTTTTCCCCCATTAGTCAATCGTCACATACTGAGGGCTAGCGTAGTAGCCATCATCCATTTTCATGCGTTGCATTAATAGATCATTTAACAATGCACTAGCCCCAATACGAAAGAGAGATGGTTTGAGCCATTCTGGCCCAGCGGTCTCATTGACTAGGACTAATTGCTTAATGGCATCTTTAGTGTTTCTGATTCCACCGGCTGGCTTCACACCGATTCGCACCTGGGTCATTGCATAAAAATCTCTCACCGCTTCAAGCATCACAAGAACTACAGGGGCGGTAGCAGCTGGTGCAACTTTGCCTGTGGAAGTTTTAATGAAATCTGCTCCAGCGGCCATAGCTAAAAAGGAAGCTTTGCGGACATTGTCGTAAGTAACAAGTTCACCTGTTTCAAAGATGACTTTCAAATGGGCCTTGGTGCCACAAACTTCACGAATTTTTACAATCTCATCAAAGACTTCGATATATCGACCTGAGAGAAATGCGCCTCGGTCAATGACCATATCAATTTCTGAAGCGCCAGCATCAAGCGCATCTTTCGTATCTTGAATCTTTACTTCCATTGATGCACGGCCAGATGGAAAAGCAGTTGAAACAGCGGCCACACCGACATGTTGGCCACCAATAAGATCTAAGTGTGTGCGGGCGATTTCGACCATGTCGTTGTAAACACAGACTGCGCCCACACTTGGAACAGATGAATCAGTTGGATCAGGGCGCACAGCTTTTGTGCATAGTGCCTTAACTTTTCCAGGAGAATCTGCGCCTTCTAGAGTTGTTAAATCCACCATTGATATGGCCGTATCGATTGCCCAACGTTTAGAGGTTGTTTTAATGCTACGAGTAGCCAGCATCGCTGCACGAGCATCAGCGCCAACTTGGTCGACTCCTGATAGCGAACCTAGATATTTCTTTAGGGATGCTTCAGTACCATCGACTAAACCATAAAAACTCACGATAGCAATTCCTTCAATGGGGTTCGTAACTGATCCAGAACCGCTTGCGCAGTTGCAGAATCCTTTGCAATTGCCTCAATGTAACACTTCATCTTTGCTTCTGTGCCGCTAGGACGAATGATTATTCGAATTCCACCATCAAGCCAAATGCGTAGGCCATCTGTAGGGGGTAATCCATCCTTTGGTTTAGCCAGATCATCAATTGATGTAACAGAACGACCAGCAATTTCTTTAGGGGGATTGCGGCGCAAATTTCCCATGATTACACCTACTTGAGAAAGATCTGTTAGGCGGATTGCGATTTGCTCAGTTGCATGAAAACCATGACGAGCCCAAACCTCATCGAGTAAATCAAGAAGAGTTTTATTCTGCGCAGCTAAATCAGTTGCAATTTGGGCTAGTTTGATGGCTGCAGATATTCCATCCTTATCATTGACAGTAATTGCATCAACAGCGTATCCAAGGGCTTCTTCATAACCAAAAGTTAACCCATCTATCTTTGCTAACCACTTAAAGCCTGTCAGTGTTTCCCTAAAATCAAGTTTGTAATGAGCTGCAATTTTGCTCAAAATTGATGAGGAAACTATGGAGTTTGCAAGAATTCCTTTAGTTGTTGCCCGTGCGATAGTTTCACCAAAAATTACGCCTAACTCATCCCCGCGCAGCATTCTCCAACCTTTAATCGGGTCTTTAACTGCAGCGGCGCAGCGATCCGCATCTGGATCGTTAGCAATAACTAGATCAGCATCGAATGTGCGAGCAGTCTCTAAAGCTAAATCAATTGCGCCTGGTTCTTCAGGATTTGGAAATGCAACGGTTGGAAAATCAGGATCTGGCTTTGCTTGAACATCCACCAAGATCGGTTGCGGGAATCCTGCTTTATGAAAAACATGTTGAAGGGTTTCGGTTCCAACGCCATGCATTGCGCTATAAACAATCTTTAAGTTTCCAGGTCTTGTGGCAAGTGCTGCTGTAATCCCAACATATTTATGGACAACTCCTTCGCCTAGTACTGTCCATTCTTTACCACGTGGTTGTAAAGCAAGAGATGTTATTAAATCTATATTTTTTGCCATTGACTCATCTGTAGGAGAAATTATCTGTGAACCACGGTAATGGATTCCATCAACCGTGCCACCTAAATAAACTTTATAACCATTATCTTGTGGGGGATTATGGCTAGCCGTAATCATAATTCCTACGTCACACTTCAACTCATTAGTAGCAAAAGCTAGTACTGGAGTAGGAAGTGGTCGGGGCAAGACATAAACCTTCATACCGGCACCGCTCATAATTTGCGCAGTTTCAACAGTAAAATCCTCAGAGCCATAACGGGCATCACGGCCAATTACTACTGAAGTTAAATTACGCTCCTTCATATACGCTGCAATACCTGCAGCTGTGCGACCAACAACTGCTCGGTTCATTCCTGATGGCCCTGGGCGAATGGGCCCACGCAAGCCTGCAGTACCAAACTGCAAAAAGCCATTAAATGATGCGCGTAGTTCTACTTCATTATTGGAATCTAGCCACTGCTGTAATTGGGCAGCAGTTTTTGAATCTGGATCATCAGTAATCCATGCTTGAACTTCTTGTGTCAGATCCATGTTCCTAGAATAACTTCGGAATTACCCCTTTGAGAAGAGCGCCCATACGATCTGCAGCGGCCTTTCCAGCGGCAATAACTTCTTCATGATTAAGTTTTTCACCAGTAACACCGGCAGCTGCGTTAGTAACTAATGAGATTCCAAGAACTTCAGCGCCAAGTGCGTGAGCGGCAATTGCTTCAGGCACTGTTGACATACCCACCAAATCTGCCCCCATAGTGCGCATCATTATAATTTCTGCTGGAGTTTCATATGTTGGCCCGCGCCAATGCACGTAGACACCTTCTTCAAGTGATGAATCTTCCTTCTTTACAATTTCGCGGATTCGCTTGCTATAGAGATCTGTTAAGTCAACAAAAGTTGCACCAGATAAAGGAGATACAGCGGTTAAAGAAATATGATCACGAATTAGAACGGGCTGGCCAACTTTGTAGGCCTTGTTTATTCCACCGCACGCATTAGTTAAAATAACTACTTTGCATCCAGATTTAACCGCTGTCCGAACGCTATGCACGACCGGTTCAACACCTTTGCCTTCATAGAGATGTGTGCGACCTAAAAATACTAGTGCCTGCAGTTTCTTGCCATTTCCCTCAATTTCATAGGAGCGAACTTTTCCTGAGTGCCCCTCAACTGTTGGAGGAAGGAAACCAGTTATATCTTCAGCATTGCATTCATATTGTGCTATTCCAAGTGCATCAACTGCGCTCACCCAACCAGAACCCATTACTAGGGCAACATCATGGGATGCGACTCCTGTGCGTTCTGTGATTTCTTTAGCTGCAGCAGTGGCTGCGGCTAATGGATCTGAATAGAGGAGCTCGCTATTTGTCATGCATCAATGATGTCACAAAGAGCTGTTCCACTAGAAACCGTGGCCCCAATTACAGCGCTCAAATTACCAATCACACCAGATTTATGAGCCATCAATGGCTGTTCCATTTTCATCGCTTCTAGAACGATAACTAAATCTCCAACTTCAACTCGATCGCCTTCGCTAATTGCAATCTTTACAACAGTTCCCTGCATGGGGCTAGTAAGTGCTGTGCCACCTGCGCCACCTGCCATGGATTGCTTTGCACGATGGCGCTTCACTACAGGCTTCGGAGCATGTACTAAGACTTCAAAGCGCTTTCCATTTACTTCAGCAACCAAATACTCAGGCGCCATATGTGTCTCAAGTGGCACAACAGGTGCCTGATATAGAGGTATCTCATTGTTGAATTCATTTTCAATGTAACTGGTGTAGATCTTAAAATCTTGTGTAAATGCGCGATCTTCAACAATTGCTCGGTGGAAAGGAAGCGCTGTAGCTAAGCCTTCGACGTTGAATTCAGCCAAGGCACGACGAGCGCGTTCAATTGCTTGTTCACGTGTTGCGCCAGTAACAATGAGTTTTGCTAATAGTGAGTCGAAATTACCACCGATGGTGTCGCCATTCTTAAAACCAGCATCAACTCTGACGCCAGGTCCAGTTGGAATAACCCAGTCAGTAATGCGTCCAGGTGCTGGGAGGAATGAGCGACCTGGATCTTCACCATTAATACGAAATTCAATTGAGTGTCCACGAATGACTGGGTCATCAAAGCCAAGTGATTCGCCCATCGCTATTCTAAATTGTTCTCGAACTAAATCAATCCCTGTAACTTCTTCGCTCACTGGGTGCTCAACTTGCAAGCGAGTATTTACCTCTAGAAATGAAATTGTTCCATCAAGTCCAATTAAGAATTCGCAAGTACCCGCACCGACATAGCCAGCTTCTTTCATGATGGCCTTACTTGATTTATAGAGCTCTTCTTCTTGTGCTTTGCTTAAAAATGGTGCAGGAGCTTCTTCAATAAGCTTTTGGTGGCGGCGTTGCAGTGAACAATCTCGTGTACTGACAACTACTGCGTGGCCATGCTTATCAACTAAAACTTGAGTTTCAACGTGGCGGGGCTTATCCAAATAGCGCTCGACGAAGCATTCACCGCGACCGAATCCACTTATAGCTTCACGAACGGCAGATGCAAATAACTCTGGAATCTCTTCCATCGTGCGGGCAACTTTTAATCCACGTCCACCACCACCATGAGCGGCCTTAATTGCAACAGGTAACCCGTGCTCCTTTGCAAAAGCTATAACTGCTTCATGTCCTTCAACTGGATCTGCGGTTCCTGCAACAAGTGGTGCTCCCGCTCTGGCTGCAATTTTGCGTGCAGAGACTTTATCGCCCAGCGCACGAATCGCTGCAGGTGCAGGTCCAATCCAAATAAGTCCTGCATCAATTACCGCTTGAGCAAAGTTTGCATTTTCAGATAAGAATCCATAACCAGGATGAACTGCATCAGCACCTGATTGCTTGGCAGCTTTTATCAGTTTTTCAATATTTAGATAAGTCTCAGTTGCAGTTGTCCCATGGAGAGAATAAGCAGCATCAGCCATCTGAGAATGAATTGCATTACGGTCTTCTTCTGAATAAACCGCAACGCTTTCTAACCCATGATCTTTACATGCGCGAATGACTCGGACAGCAATCTCTCCACGATTAGCAATTAAAACGCGCTTCATTGCATCACCTTGACCTCTGGCCAGGAATAGCCAAGTTGCTCAAATGCTTTTCTCACAAACGGCATAGATATTCCGACTACATTTGTGTAGTCACCTTCAATTGAGGGGATGAAGGGAGAGCTAAATCCATCAAGAGTAAATCCACCAGCAACATGTAACGGTTCACCGGTAGCAACATAGTCTGCAATTTCAGCATCAGTCATATTGTCAAAAGTTACTTTTGTAGTGACGATGCTTGAAATCTCCTTGTCCTTTGTTGTATCAATAATGCAGTGACCTGTGTGGAGTAGCCCGGAATTACCGCGAACTCTAGAGGCACGCTCAATTGCGATCTCTGGTGTTGCAGGCTTGCCAAGAGATTGTGAATCAAATTCAAATGTTGAATCACAGCCAATAATTATCGCTGGAAAATCTATGTGCTCCCGAATTGTGTGAGCCTTAGTTATGGCTAAGGCAATCACCATATCGGCAGGCTTCATCGCATTGAAGAAATCAGTTTCCTCATTAACATGGCTGACCATGATTGTTGGCTTTAATCCAGCTGATTCAAGCAAACGGCGTCTGGACACGGATGCAGAAGCTAAAACAATTCTTGGCATTGCTTATGAGTTCTTTCGTGCGCCGAAAGTAATTTTATGAGACAACCCTTGTCGTAGTTGTGGCAAACCATAAATGCTTCGACGAATCACAGGCTTTAGCTCTTCACGTTTGTGTTGGGCCAAAGCCGATTTGAGTGCCTCCAACTCTTGCGCAGTGGGATCTCCTTTAATTATTGAAAACTCCATTACAGCGGAATATTTCCGTGCTTGCGCGCAGGCAATGTGTCGCGCTTAGTGCGCAATGTCCTAAATGCTTTTGTAATGTATGCGCGTGATTGATTTGGTTCAATCACTGTGTCGATTGTTCCACGCTCAGCAGCTAAGTATGGATTTGCAAGTGATTCATTGTATTCATCGATTAACTCAGCTCTTGCAGCGACTGGATCTTTTGCTTCAGCAATTTCCTTACGATATAAGATATTAACTGCACCTTGGGCGCCCATTACAGCAATCTCAGCACTTGGCCAAGCAAAGTTAATATCGCTACCAAGATATTTAGAACCCATGACAATAAATGCTCCACCATATGCTTTACGAGTAATGAGAGTTACAAGTGGCACGGATGCTTCTGCGTAGGCATAAAGTAATTTGGCTCCTCGGCGAATGATTCCATCCCATTCCTGCTCAGTTCCCGGCAAGAAACCAGGCACATCAACAAGAGTCAAGATTGGGATATTGAATGCATCACAAAAGCGCAAGAATCGCGCAGCTTTTTCGCTGGAGTTAATATCGAGTGTTCCAGCCAACTGATTAGGTTGATTTGCAATGATTCCAATTGTTTCACCTTCGATACGAGCAAAGCCAACAACGATATTTGGGGCATAGAGTGCATGGACTTCTAGGAACTCTGCTTCATCGACTAACGCTTGAATCAAAACCTTCATGTCATATGGCTGATTTGGACTATCTGGAATCAAAGTATCGAGGGCAATGTCGGATGCATTCTTTTCTAAAAGCTCTGTTGGTGGAAGATGTGGAGCTCTATCCATATTATTTGATGGTAAATATGAAAGAAGCGCTTTAACGTAATCAATAGCATCGGCTTCATTTTCAGCTAAGTAGTGTGAATTACCAGTACGAACATTATGAGTTCGTGCTCCACCTAACTCTTCCATTCCTACTTCTTCGCCAGTTACTGTCTTAATAACGTCTGGACCAGTAATAAACATGTGTGATGTTTCGTTAACCATCACAGTGAAATCTGTGAGCGCAGGTGAGTATGCAGAACCACCAGCACATGGGCCAAGGATCAAAGAGATTTGAGGAATAACACCAGAAGAGCGAGTGTTAAGGCGGAAGATTTTTCCATAACCTGCAAGTGAAGCAACGCCTTCTTGAATACGTGCGCCACCGGAGTCATTAATTCCAATAAGTGGAATTCCACTCTTTAAAGCAAACTCAGCAATCTTGACGATTTTTTCTGCATGAACTTCACCAAGTGAACCACCCATGATTGTGAAATCTTGTGAATACAATGCAATCGGACGCCCATCTACAGTTGCAGTACCAATTACAACACCATCACCGTATGGACGATTATTTTCCATTCCAAATTGTGTTGAGCGGTGGCGGGCGAACTCATCAATTTCAGTAAATGAATCTGGGTCAACCAACATTTCAATACGCTCACGGGCAGTGTTCTTCCCCTTGGCATGCTGCTTCTCAACAGCGCGTGCTGAGCCAGCGTGTACCGCTTCCTCAACGCGCGCACGTAGATCTTCGATTTTCCCGGCAGTTGTATGCAGATCACGGCTCATACCCCTACGGTACATGTCATGGGCAAGCAAATGCTAAGAGCGGCACTTGATAAGTCAGTTATCAACTCATTGACTACGCAGTACTGGCGAGTAAGCGTGGTTGATGTCACCACATCGACTCAGACCGCTTTAGTGACACGAGCGATTGCCGGAAAAGTAAAACCTGGTGATGTCATTACTGCGAATTTTCAGAGAGCTGGGCGCGGGCGAATGTCGCGTACTTTTGAGGCACCAAAAAATAGTGCGCTTTTATTTTCATTTTATTTAAAACCACAGAGGAAAAAAGAAGACTGGGGTTGGATTTCCTTAATCGCCGGTACATCTGTTGCACAAGTTCTCAAAAAGTATAGTGCGACAGTTAAGTGGCCAAATGATATTTTAATTAAAGAAAAAAAAGTTTCAGGATTAATCTGTGAATTTAATGGAGAAGGTGTTGTTGTTGGAATTGGAATTAACGTAGGAATGACCATAGATGAATTACCTGTTCCAACTGCGACATCACTTGCAATTCAAGGTGCAACCAATATTGATCGGAACCACCTTTTGGCCGATGTACTAAATGAGTTTGAATCGATTTTCACCCACTGGGATCTGGGTGATGACTCAATCACGGGCCTGTATACATCCCTCTGTTCAACCCTTGGAACAAAAGTTCAGATTCACTATCCAAATGATTTGATAGAAAAAGGAATCGCGACGGGCATTTCTGCTCGGGGCGAGTTGATTTTAGACTCAGGAAGCCATGTTCAAGCAGGCGACGTAGTTCATCTACGATAAGCCGGTGAGTAAGCATTTTCCAACTGTTGGCGTAATTGGTGCTGGGCAATTAGCTCGCATGAGCGTTGCTCCTGCCGCTGCACTTGGAGTCAATCTCTTATTACTTGCAAATGATGCTCAAGATAGCGGAGCACAAATAACAAACCACGTGGTCGGTGACTATAAGGATCTTGAAACTGTCCGTGCATTTGCGCGCAAGTGTGATGTGATTACTTTTGAACACGAACTCATCCCACTGAGCATCATTAAAACTTTAGAGGCTGATGGGGTTGTGGTTCGCCCAAGTTCTGCCAGCTTTTTATATTCGCAAGATAAAGCTGCGATGCGTCAGAGACTGAGCAATTTCCCTTCGCCAAGAAACTCAGTAGTAATTAAAGTTGAAGAAGTAAGTGAATTTCCAGTAATTGCTAAAGCTATTTCAGGCGGTTATGACGGCCGCGGCGTGTGGAAAATCAATAGCCAAGCAGAGCTTGCTGCAGTATTAAAAGAAGTTGGTAAAGTTTTAATTGAAGAGCTCATTGATTTTGATTATGAAATAGCGGTCATGGTGGCCAGATCTCCTCATGGTCAAGCAACTACGTGGGCTCCAACTCAAACCATCCAGCGCGATGGCATATGCGTCATGACAATTACGCCAGCTCCAGAGTTATCTAATGATTTAAGTGAGAAAGCCCAAAAATTAGCACTAGATATTGCCAATGAAATTGGTGTCATCGGTGTTATGGCAGTTGAAATCTTTGTCAAAGGTGAAGAACTCTTTATCAATGAATTAGCAATGCGTCCTCATAATTCTGGACACTGGACGATTGAAGGTTCAATAACTTCTCAGTTTGAACAACACCTGCGAGCTATTTTAGATCTACCACTTGGCAATCCACAGATGTCTGCCCCTATAGCCGTAATGGGAAACATCCTGGGAGGCGACAAGGTGGATATGTATCGTCCATATCTACATCTCATGGCCCGCAAGCCAGAGTTGAAGTTTCACCACTATAAGAAGGAAGTACGCCCTGGGCGCAAGATTGGCCATGTTAATTTGCTAGGCGATAACCTCGTAGAATTAACCCAAGAAGTTCAACATGCCCTTGATTACATGAGCGGAGAAATTGATGAGTGATGTAGCAATCATCATGGGATCAGATTCTGATTGGCCGGTAATGGAAGAGGCTGCGAAAGTTCTAGATCAATTAGGAATTTCTTACGAAACAGATGTTGTTTCGGCTCATCGTATGCCACTTGAAATGGTTGAGTTTGCGCAAAGCGCAGCGGGTAAAGGATTTAAAGTAATTATCGCTGGTGCTGGTGGAGCTGCACATTTACCTGGAATGGTTGCTTCATTAACCACACTTCCGGTAATCGGAGTTCCTGTTGCGCTAAAAAACCTTGATGGAATGGATTCATTACTCTCGATTGTGCAGATGCCAGCAGGCGTCCCAGTGGCAACTGTTGGTGTGGGTAATGCCAAGAACGCAGCCTTACTTGCGGCTCGAATTCTAGGAATCTCTGATTCAGCAATTAGCGCCAAAGTTGCAGATGCTTTAAAGGAAATTAATGCTGAAGCTAAAGCTAAAGGCGCAAGTTTGAATTCACGCCGTGGGCAAAAAACTGGTTTCTAGTTTTTCTTTCTATACTCAATAGCTGGGCATCTATCCATCACTGTTAATAACCCCGCAGCTTGTGCACGAGCAATAGCCTCATGATCAATGACATCTAGTTGCAGCCAAATAGCTTTGGCTCCAATAGCTATTGCTTCATCTACGACTTTGCCTACAAGGGTGGAGTTAACAAAACAATCAACTACATCTATAGGCCCTGGGATTTCTGAAAGCATCTTATAACCAACCTCACCGTGCACGGTTTCTGCACGAGGATAAACAGGAACGATACGATGACCTTTATCTTGTAAAAGCTTTGCCACACCGAATGCTGCGCGCTCTGGGTTATTTCCAAGCCCAACAACAGCCCATGTCTTCATTGCAAGGACTGCATCGAGGCTTTCTTGCTCGTTAATCGGTGCGTCCTAAAGCATGGAACTTCCAACCGGCTTTGCGCCATAGTTCTCGGTTAAGCATATTGCGTCCATCAATAATGATCTTTCTTTTAACTAATGAAGAAAGAGTTACTGGATCGATAGCTCGATACTCCTTCCATTCAGTCAGATGCAAGATTAAATCAGCGTCTTTAACTGCATCTGTGACTACTTCTGCATATTTAAGCTTTGGAAAACGCTTACGCGCAGGTTCAATTCCCTTGGGATCATGAACAACCACAGCTGCTCCAGCTGCTTGTAACTGAACAGCGATATCAAGTGCAGGGGAGTCACGCACATCATCACTATCTGGTTTGAAAGTGGCTCCAAGAACAGCAATTTTGTATTGAGTTAAATCCTCTGAAAGCTCGCTTCGAACAACGTCGATTACACGCTGGCGTGCTCGCAAGTTAATTGCATCGATTTCACGCAAGAATTCAAGGGCTTGCTTCGCACCTAACTCTTCAGCGCGTGCCATAAATGCTCGAATATCTTTTGGAAGACAACCACCACCAAAACCAATACCGGCCTGCAAGAACTTATTTCCAATACGTGGGTCATAGCCAATTGCTTGAGCAAGGACCGTAACATCACCGCCAGCAGCTTCACATACTTCAGCCATAGCGTTGATGAAAGATATTTTTGTCGCAAGGAAAGAGTTCGCAGCAACCTTTACAAGTTCTGCAGTTGGAAGATCTGCTCTAATCCAAGGGGTTCCTAAATCTATAATTGGTTTATAAACTTGCTTAAGAATCTGCTCAGCGCGATCGTTAGCAACACCAACGACTAAGCGATTAGGAGTCAATGTGTCTTCAACTGCAAAACCTTCACGTAAGAACTCTGGATTCCAGGCAAGATCCGCTTGCGGTGCTATTTTAGCGAGCTGCTCACGAAGTGATTGAGCGGTTCCTACAGGAACAGTTGACTTTCCAACAACTAATGAGCCATCTTTTAAATATGGTGCAATCTCAGTAATTGCAGAGCGCACGTAAGTCAGATCTGCTGCAAGACTGTCTTTACTCTGTGGAGTTCCAACACAAACAAAATGAATGTCAGCATCTTTAACTGCCGAAAAATCAGTTGTAAATGAAAGACGACCTGTCTTCATTTCTTTGGCTAGTAAAGTGTCTAAACCAGGCTCATAAAATGGAAGCGTGCCATTTTGTAGCATTGCCACTTTATTGGGATCAGTATCAACACCAATCACGGTAAAGCCAAGAGAAGACATGCATGCGGCATGTGTTGCGCCTAGATAGCCGCATCCAACTACTGAAAGAGTCAATGTCATGGGCGCGAGTTTACTTCAGTGCTCCGCAGGGATTTTCATCAGCGGTACGAGTCTTAAATTTATCAATTACAGTTGGAGATGCTGACGCGCTGGATGATGCTGATGGTGAAGGGGTTACCTCATCAACCAACGGTAAATCTTCACGTAAACGGTTAAATAGATCAGGTGCTAGTACAGAATCCCAGATCACAACTGATCCAAGTCCTGGCACACGAGCATTTGCATTACCTAAAGGAATTGTCAGAGTACGAACTTTACTTGGGGAGAGATTCTTGAGTTGTTTAGCCAGAACAATCAAGTCATTTCGATTCAGCTGAGAATCTGTTCGAACTGTTGCAATAGTGGCATTGAAGAAATTGACTAACTTAACTGGATTGAGAAGAACGCCAGTACTTGTCACTTTTCTTAGCACGGCGCTCATGAATTGCTGTTGGCGTTGCATGCGCCCAAGATCACCCATGCCATCAAAGTCACGCGTGCGAACATACTTGAGCGATTCAATTCCATTAAGAGTGTGAACTCCAGCGCTCAATACAAGGTGACTATTTGGATCATCAATGTCACGTTTTGTACAAACATCAATTCCGCCTAGTGCATCAACCATTCCAGCAAATCCCGCAAAACCAATTTCAACGTAGTGGTCAATTTTAATGTTAGTTTCTTGTTCTATAGTTTGGATTAAAAGTGGCGCTCCACCCCAAGCAAAAGCCGCGTTGATTTTTCCTTTTGCCACAGGAACAATTTTTTCTTTATTAAGGGAAGAAGGATGTTCTGGAATAGTCACTAGTGAATCTCGGGGAATAGAGATGATGGTTGCTTTGTCTCGAGATTTGCTGATGTGAACTAGAAGCATTGTGTCTGATCGTGCACCTGCTGCTGCCTTCGTTG